>Ga0114968_10003655_pt1 | contig 11515 bp, 9 predicted proteins | sample M_130807_EF_Meta_FD_87020 | JGI IMG/M metagenome (GOLD analysis project Ga0114968, IMG submission 87020) | Freshwater microbial communities from Lake Montjoie, Canada to study carbon cycling - M_130807_EF_MetaG | ecosystem: Environmental > Aquatic > Freshwater > Lake | place: Lake Montjoie... | reverse complement strand
GGTTTTCGGCCCCGCGGCTGGTATCGGTGTCACGACGATCAAAACAATATTCATATTGAGCCTGCAGCGTCGCATTGCCCAACACGGCTGCCTCAGGCCAAGGCTTTTGACCTTTCAAAACGTTCATCGATACGTGCTCATGACCTGGCGCGTTTTGCTCCAAACCTATCCAGATCGGCTTAGCACGGGCACGGCTTTCATCTTCAGTCACCTTGTACTGAAACTCCTTGATTTCTTGCCAGCGCCACATGGCCTTGGGCGTTGCAGTGCCGTCGCCCTTGATGCCGGCGCGACCAGCCGACAGCGTGGATTCCCAGGACTGGTTGGGGCCTTTCAGTGTGGTGGCCGGCTGCCCGCCAGATGGGTAGGTGACCGAAGAAGAATAGGGGCCCGTTGCGCTGTTGGTCAAGCCGAGAGCCGGGGCAACCGGCTCAAACGAGTCTTCGGACACGGTGCAGTTCTTGGTGCTGCTGCCGCCGTGGTCAGCTTGTACAAACCAGTCTAGGCCGAAGGTTTTGGCTGACTTGTCGATCAGTTTTTTCATCGACAGTGAACCATCCGAACACGTGGTATGGTTATGAAAATCGCCAGTCACGTAAGTACCAGCCGCCTTGGTTTTGGCCATGTCAGCCGCCGCTGCGGTTTGCACCGTAGCGACCGATACCAGACCGATTAAAGCCGACACTGCCATCGCAGTATGGCGAAGATTGAATTGTTTCTTCATGGAAAAAGCCTTTAGGTTCGAGGATTAGAGATCAGAGGGACGGGGGGGAGAAAGGTTCACCATAGAAGTAAAAAACCCCAGAGACTAGGATCACTTTGGTGCTGAATTCGACAGAGGTGATATCTGCATCAGAATTGACGAGGGTCGCGTTGAGGGTGCAGACGTTTTTGGAATCACAGTTGCTGATCACAGGATTGGTGACTTGGGTCACGGGTATCAGCGCCAGTTCCGAGTCGGCTCCCAAGGCCACCGAGTTGGCCTTCAATGCATCCGAAGCGAGCGACTTGGTGAAAGTCAAGTCGACAAATTTGGGATCAAAACGGTCAGCAGCAGCGGTGGACGTCAAGCCACCGGCAGCAACTGGCGCCGCATATGTTGCGTTGGCTCGGTTGGCGAGTGAGTCGTACCCCGCGACAATGCTTTGACTGCCACTATCAATACCAAAGTCGCATAGTGTGATCACCGCAGTGACAACGACTGCTAGCAAGATTGTCGACAAGGAAATTCGAGACAAATTCATTTCGTTAAGCTCTGTAGCTAGGGAGTCGCACTAGGCTGGACTGCCTCCCGCTATGGTCTAGCGGGAAGAAAGTTAAGGGAATGTAAAGGCTAATTGCAACGGGAATATGGCTGCGCAGTGGTCTCAAAAGACTATGAAAAACGACTGCGCGTGGTTTTAACGTGGGGCCCTTTGCTCCTCTTCTTTACGCACGGCACAATAGCTGCCATGTCGCTCCCTCGCCCCCACCTCCCCTCTTTCATCGCGCCCATGCGCTTCAGCGACGCCGACGCAGCGCTTGCGCAGGTACAGCGCATTTATGGGGCCAGCATCGCCCCCTTGCGCGAATGCATGCAGCGTTTTGTAGCCGGTGAGAATCTGAACGGTCCTGTGCGCGCCTGCTACCCGCTGGTGCGCATTCAGACCGAAACCGTCTCCCGCGTGGGCAGCGCCGATGGCTCGGGATTGAGCTACGGATTTGTGGAGGGCCCAGGCCGCTTTGAGACCACGCTCACGCGCCCCGACCTCTTTCACAGCTACTACCGCCACCAGTTCGCTCTGCTGATGCAAAACCACGGTGTGGAGTTGGAGGTCGGTACCAGCACGCAGCCCATTCCCGTGCATTTTTCATTTGCCGAAAACGAGCACATTGAGGGCAATATGGACTCCGCGCGCCGCGCCCGCATGAGCGATGTATTTGACCTGCCCGACCTGGCGGCTATGGACGACGGAATCGCCAACGGCACCTATGAGCCGCGTGCAGGCGAGCCCCAGCCCCTGTCACTTTTTACTGCGCCGCGCGTGGACTACTCGCTGCACCGCCTGCGGCACTACACCGGCACGCTGCCCGAGCACTTTCAAAACTTTGTGCTCTTTACCAACTACCAGTTTTATATTGACGAGTTCATCGCCCTGGGACGCGCCGCCATGGCAGATCCCACCAGTGAATACGTGGCGTTTGTTGAGCCCGGTAACGTGGTAACGCACCGTGCCACCGCCGGCGCTGCGACTGTCAGCGAAGGCAGCAACCCGCCCCGGCTTCCCCAAATGCCGGGCTACCACCTGGTGCGCGCCGATCGCAGCGGCATCACGATGGTCAATATTGGCGTGGGGCCGGCCAATGCCAAAAATATCACCGACCACATTGCCGTATTGCGCCCGCATGCCTGGGTCATGCTGGGCCACTGCGCCGGCCTGCGCAACACCCAGCAGCTGGGCGACTACGTACTGGCCCACGGCTATGTGCGCGAAGACCATGTACTGGACGAAGAGCTACCACTGTGGGTGCCGATCCCCGCACTGGCCGAGATCCAGGTCGCCCTAGAACAGGCCGTGGCCGACGTGACCGGCCTTCAGGGTGGCGCACTGAAAAGCATTTTGCGCACCGGCACCGTGGCCAGCACCGACAACCGCAACTGGGAACTGCTCCCCAACAACCAGCCCCAGCGCCGGTTTAGCCAAAGCCGCGCAGTGGCCTTGGACATGGAAAGCGCCACCATCGCCGCCAACGGCTTTCGTTTTCGGGTGCCCTACGGCACGCTTTTGTGCGTCAGCGACAAGCCACTGCATGGCGAGATCAAACTGCCCGGTATGGCCAACCACTTTTACCGGGAGCGCGTGGACCAGCACCTGCGCATCGGCATGCGCGCCATTGAGCTCCTTCGCGCCCGCGGCCTCGACCAGTTGCACAGCCGCAAGCTGCGGAGTTTTGCCGAGGTGGCGTTTCAGTGAGGCTAGACGACAGCACCAAAAGAGTTGTTAATAAGAATGTCATAAATTCAAATTAGCCTATGCACTTCTTCAACTGCAGGAGTGATTCATGCGTCTAGTCAAATTCTTGGGGGTCCCTTTAGCGACCGCTTTGATCCTCGCTGGCTGCGGCGGCGGCCAAAGTCCCAGTTCTCTTTCAGAGACATTACTTGATAACATCACCAAGACCCGCGCAACGGCCCTTGCACAGACGTCCGTGTATCGCATTGGCTACCCAGTCCAAGTTGCCTTAACGGGAGCAAATCTGGGTACCGGTGCATTTGCTGCCAACACTTTTGCACAAAAACACTACAGCATGGGCCGCATCGCTTGGGAGTTGGCCTATGTTATGCCCGACTCCAAGACGGTGTACGGCGGAGATGACGGCAGTAAAAGGGGTATGTTTCGTTACGTGGCGGATACCGCTGAAAACCTCACAGCGGGTACTTTGTATGCGGCCAAACTTACTCAAACATCGGCAGTTTCGGCCGCTAACGGCGGCTCCTTTGATATCAGTTGGATCAATTTGGGACACGCAACCGACAGCGAGATTGATGCGGCCATCTCCAAAGGCATCAAGTTTTCTGATCTTTTTGACCAAACCGCGGTGGTCGCCGGTGCATGCCCAACCGACTACAAACCATCAGACACCGAATACGGCCCCGAGTGCTTGAAACTCAAGGTATCCAACTCCTTGAAAATGTCCCCCCTTGAAATTCAAACGGCGGCATCGCGCCTCGAAGCCATTCGTTATGCGGCCATCATGGGCGCAACAACGGAGTTCAACAAATTCGAAGGTGTCACTTTCGATGCGACCCGCAACAAACTCTACATCGCCATATCTGATATCACCGGCGCCTTCAAAGACGCGTCGACATTGGCCGGTCTCACCAATGACATCTCGGTGACTGAAAACCGATGTGGTGGTGTGTATCAGCTCAGCGTTGATCCCGTTACTTACGTCACCACGAACATGTCTCCATTGGTGCTTGGTGCGGCAAAGTCGTATGCGGGTGATGCCAACTACTCCACAAACACTTGCGACTTAGACAAGATTGCCAACCCCGATAACGTGGTGATGGGACCTACCAAAGATATTTTGTTGATCGGCGAAGATACCGGCCGTCATCAAAACGATGTGCTCTGGGCTTACAACCTTAACACTGGAGCGCTCACACGTATTTTCAGCACACCTTACGGCTCTGAAACCACCTCTCCATTCGTCTACCGCAATATCAACAATACCAATGATTACCTAACCATGGTGGTCCAGCACCCCTATGACGAGAGTGATACTGACAAAGCGCCGGTAAATGATCCATTGCGTAGAGCCTATGCTGGTGTGATTGCGATGCCGAAAATCAACTTCTCAACTGACACCGTGTCATTTGAAGGTATTGCCGTGGCAACAACGGACAATGAGAAGCGATCAGTAATTTCTACTCCAAGGATCACCGTAAATGGTGTGACTACAGCGATTACTTTCAATACCTTGCTGCGCTCTGGTGACAAGCCGAATGCTGCAAACTCGGCAATCTGGGGTCAGCATATCGATGTGAACGGCAACCCATTGATCAACTACTCAGCCAAAGACCTGACGAATGGCATCTCGACCTCTCCAGACCATACCACGCTGCTAAAGTGGGGTACCAGCCTCTTTTCCATCACGCAGTTTGAAGAAGGCGCAGGCATGATGTACATCACCAAGCTCAGCGATGTCGCGGGCGTCTTGGCAGCAGTGGACACAAAGCCAGTGGATCTGCGCGCCACATTTGGCGGTTACACCTTCTGTGCTGGCATGCCAACACCGTGGGGCACCCACCTGGGTGGCGAAGAGTACCCTACTGACGCCAATGCTTTCGAGAAAGCCAAAGGTATCATGGCCTACTTTGACCCATATTTGGAGTTCTTCGGGTTCAAACCGACGGGCCAATAATGTTTCATTGATTGGTTAGCAATCAACCAAAAGGCCCGCTCAGAAATGAGCGGGCCTTTTTCGTGTGCCGACTCCCATATCGTCAAGGCTAAAACACTTGTTTGGTAAATGACCAATTGCCGCTACCGCGAGCGCAATTTGCCGCGTCGCGTGGTGATCCCCGACAATCACTCCATGAACGCACATTCTCCGTCCGCCCCGCTCTTTCAGGTCCAACACCTCACCAAGCGTTATGGCGACACCAATGTCGTCCAAGACCTGTCCTTTGACATTGCGCCTGGCGAATGTCTGGGGGTGATTGGCCCCAACGGTGCTGGCAAGACCACCACCATCCGGATGTGCCTGGGTCTGACCGTGCCCAACGCCGGCAGCATCACTGCCCTGGGCCTGCAAATGCCCGTGGATGCGCTGGCCATCAAAGCGCAGTTGGGGGTGGTGACGCAACTCGACACGCTCGACCCCGACTTCAACTGCGAGGAAAACTTGCTGGTTTACGGACGCTATTTCGGCATGAAAGACGCCGCGATCAAAAAGCGGATTCCCGCCTTGCTCGAGTTTGCGTCGCTCACCAGCAAAGCCAAAGCGAAGCCGGGGGAGCTCTCAGGGGGAATGAAAAGGCGGCTGAGTCTGGCGCGTGCGCTGGTGAATGACCCCAAGTTGTTGTTGCTGGACGAACCCACTACGGGGCTGGATCCGCAGGCCCGCCACCTGATGTGGGAACGCTTGCAGTTGTTGCTACAACAAGGCAAGTCGATCTTGCTGACCACCCACTTCATGGACGAGGCAGAGCGCCTGTGCTCGCGCCTTCTGGTGTTGGACCATGGTAAGAAGATTGCCGAGGGCAAGCCGCGTGACCTGATCGCGCATTATTTGGAGCCCGAAGTGGTCGAGGTCTATGGGGTGGGCGCTCTGGCGCTAGCGGACAGTCCTTTGCGGGCACATGCAGCGCGGGTCGAGGTGAGTGGTGAAACCGTGTTCTTCTACACCCGAGATTCGGCGGCGCTGATCCAAGCGCTCCACGCCTATCCGCAATTGCGAACCTTGCACCGCCCGGCCAACCTGGAAGACTTGTTTTTGAAATTAACCGGACGCCAGATCCGGGAGGACGCTTGATATGACCACGCCCGCACTCACCCCTCCTGCGCAAACGCAAAGCCGCTGGCGGGCGCCGCGCCTGAGCCTGCGCTTTTGGCCCGTTTTTTTGCGTAACCTGCTGGTCTGGCGCAAGTTAGCCATCCCCAGCCTTCTGGGCAATATTGCTGAACCACTGATGTGGTTGGTGGCCTTTGGCTACGGCATGGGCGCGCTGGTGGGCGAGATCAAGGTGGACGGGCAACCCGTGCCCTACATCCTGTTCCTGGCGAGCGGGTCGATTTGCATGAGTGCCATGCAAGCGGCATCGTTTGAGGCGCTGTACTCGGCGTTCTCTCGCATGCATGTCCAAAAAACCTGGGACGGCATCATGAACGCACCGGTGGGCTTGGACGATATCGTGCTCGCCGAAATGCTGTGGGCGGCATTCAAAGCGCTTTTTACCGTCACGGCAATTTTGGGCGTGATGCTGGCCTTGAACATCAGCCATAGCCCGAAGATGCTGGTGGCCTGGCCTATCTTGCTGGGCGTGGGTATCACCTTTAGCTCGATGGCGCTGGTGTTCAACGCCTTGGCCAAGGGCTACGACTTTTTTACCTACTACTTCACGCTATTTTTGACGCCCACCATGTTTTTGAGCGGTGTGTTCTTTCCGCTGGACCAGTTGCCGTCTGTGGTGCGGGTGGTCGCGGATTGGCTGCCTTTGTCCAATGCGGTCGCTCTGGTGCGGCCATTGTTTATGGACCAATGGCCGCGGGATGTGTTGCACCACGGCGGCGTGCTGGTGGCCTATGCGGTGGTGTCGTTTTGGGTGGCGTTGGCGTTGACGCGTAAGCGGTTTGGGCAGTAAGGTCTTTTTGGTTGTTGTCTTGCCGGGTTACTGTTAACCCTGCGGGGCGAGAGAGGGGCTGGGGGAGTGAGCGGGGGAAAACCCAACAATAGCTACCAGCCCCGCGCCAGCCGCTCCCGGCTCACCCAAGTCGCATGAAACCCATTCGGCACCCTCTGCGGCAAGGCGATCCGCGCCACCGGGCCCTGCGCCACGTCGTGCGCATCAAACACCGTGGCGTAGGACCGATCCGCCAGCGCGTCCCACATGAAGCCGACCAGGTAGCCATCGTCTTCAGCCACCGCGTGGTCTTTCGGGGCAAAGCTGTGTTCGTTGAACCACTTGTGCATGCCAGCGTGGTAGCTGGTGCAAGTGTCTTGCTCCAGGTCATAGCGGGTGATGCCGCAAAAACGCGGTTCTTCAGGCCCGGCGCCGTTGGCCATCAGGGTGTTCCAGGAGTAGCGAGTGCGTTCGCCCAGATAGGCGCTATTGATGATCGGGAACTCCTGGTTCAACACGTCGTCGATCACCCGCTCCCGTGTCTGGCCGGTGCGCAGATTAAAACGCCATTCGTAAAACATGCAGTCCTGACCGAGTTGGGCGATCAGCCTTGGCAGCCGACTGGCGTCGAGCTGGCCGCGGGCATCACGCTGCGGCTTGAACGGTGTGCCGGTCATCACGATCTCGGCACCGCCGTGGCCGTCGCTCTCTTCCCAGGCGTTGGAGACGTGGTACATATAGGCCGGCTGGGCCTCAAACCAGCGGATATCGGACGCTTTCCCGTGGCGCGGAAGCACGCCAAAGCGCGACGGCAGCTCCGGGTAAAACATGACTTTATGGCGCCCGGCCGCAGCGGCCTCAGGGTCTTGAAACAGCGGCAGGTCGTGCAGAACGCTGTAGTTGCGCGTGACGGCCATGTCATGCGGCAGGCGGGGACCTGGCAACGCGACCGGCACCAGCGTTTTGAGCGTTCCGCTCTTGTCCAGCACGCCGTAGTGCATGTAGGGCGGCTCTTTGCCGTAGCAAAAAAATACAAACTCACCGGTGCGCTCGTCGACCTTGGAATGCGCAGAAATATGCAGGCCCGCAAGCCGCGGGTCCATCGCCAGGGTGCCGGTGGTGGCCAGGTCGTCGGGGCGGACGCGGTGCACCTCCCCCCCGAGATACCACATCGCCAGCAAGTCGCCGGCAAAATACTTGACATCGGTATTGGCGGTATTTTTGAGCGGCATGTCAGGCCGGTCGCGGCGAGGCGGGTCTTTGATGCCTTGCCACAGGGCTGCGCCAGCAGCGCGCTCCTCGGTCAGGCTTCGGGTGGCGATCCAACGGTTTTGGTATTGCACCCGGCCCCCATCAAAGCGCAGGGCGTGCAACATGCCATCCCCGTCAAACCAGTGGTAGCGCCCGGGCGCAGCAAATTGGCGATTGGGCCCGTTGCGCACGTGCATGCCGTGGAGGTCGCGCGGAATTTCCCCCTCAATGTCGGTCAAATCCACCGTGATTTCGCGCTCCACCGGTGCAAATCCGCCCTGCAAAACCGCCATTTCGTTGAATCCCATGCCGCGACTCCTTCCGCCGTTTGATTCAAAAGAGCTTAAAGCAGCACCCCAGCGTTGACAATCGGGGCATGCACCATGCCTTTGAATCTTTGACCCCCGACGTCGTGCTTGACGCCCTTGACACGGTGGGATTGCGCGGCGACGGGCGCCTGACCGCGCTGTCGTCCTACGAAAACCGGGTGTACCAGGTGCCATTGGAAGACGGCGGGGTCGTGGTCGCCAAGTTTTACCGCCCCGGGCGTTGGAGCCGCGACCAGATTTTGGAAGAGCACAGCTTTGCGCAGGAGCTGATGGACGCCGAGATTCCGGTGATTGGCCCGCTGCAGCTGGGCGGCGCCACGCTGCACCCGTTTGGCGGCTTTGATTTCAGCGTGAGCCCGCGCCGGGGAGGCCGTCCGCCTGAACTCGACGAAGCCGAGGTACTGGAATGGATTGGTCGCTTTTTGGCGCGCATCCACAGCGTGGGGGCCAAAAAGCCATTCACGGTCCGCCCCGCGCTCAACCTGGACACGTTTGCGCAGGAACCCAAAGACTGGTTGCTGGCCCACGAGCAGGTGCCCTTGGACGTGCAGTCTGCCTGGAGCCGCGCCTGCGAAGAGGCCATGGCGCTGATTGCCCAGCACACTTGCCTGAACGGGCAGGCGTCGCCGATCCGCCGGTTGCGTCTGCACGGAGACTGCCACCCCGGCAATATTTTGTGGACACCCACCGACGCGGCTGAAAGCGCCGGACCCGGGCCCCATTTCGTGGACCTGGACGATGCGCGCACCGGCCCGGCGGTGCAAGACCTGTGGATGCTGCTCAGCGGCGACCGGGGCCAGCGCACCCGCCAGTTGGGTGCCCTGGTCGACGGCTACGAACAGTTTCGCGAATTTGACCGCGAAGAGCTGGCACTGATTGAGCCCCTGCGCACGCTGCGGCTGATCCACTACAGCGCGTGGTTGGCCCGGCGCTGGAGCGACCCTACCTTTCCCGCCAACTTTCCGTGGTTTGGCTCGAGCGATTACTGGCAAGGCCAGGTGCAAATGCTGGTCGAGCAGTGTGAAGCCATGCAAGAAGACCCGCTGGTGGTGTAGCCATGGCCTCTCTCGTACCCACATTGAACCTGATTGGCGCCGGTCGCGTCGGCCAAACCCTGGCCCGCTTGTGGACCCAGGCCGGCGTCTTTGCCGTGCAAGACGTGCTGACCACATCCACCGGCAGCGCCCAAGCGGCCTGCGACTTTATCGGCGCGGGTACGCCCACCCCGGGCGTGCACACGATGCGCAACGCGGATGTCTGGCTGATAGCCACCACCGACGCGCAGATTGCGGCAAGCGCGGCTTCTCTGGCTGCGCATGCGGTTGAGCAAACACCGCAACCCCCAACCGCCTTTCATTGCAGCGGCGCGCAGTCTTCGAGCGTGCTGTCGCCCTTGGCGGCGTTGGGCTGGCAAGTTGCCAGCGCGCACCCGATCCTCAGCTTTGCCACCGCCCAGCTGGCCTGTACGCAATTTGCAGGTACACCCTGCGCGCTGGAAGGCGACCCGGCGTCCTGTTCGCTATTGCAGAGCGCGTTCACTGCCATTGGCGCGCAGTGCTTTGACATCCGCAGCCAAGACAAGCTGCTCTACCACGCCGCCGCCGTGTTTGCCACCAACTTTTTGCCGGTGCTGCAGTCGGTGGCAGAAGACGCTTGGCGGGCGAGCGGGGTACCCGAGGCGCTGCTGCCCCATTTGCGCTCCACGCTGCTGCACAACGCGGTCGCCAACATCAACCGCCTGGGCCCGCGAGGGGCGCTTACAGGGCCTGGCGCGCGCGGCGACACGGCGGCGATAACCCGCCAAGCCGCCGCCGTCAGCGCCTGGGACGAACCATCGGGCGCGGCCTATGCCGCGCTGAGCGTGCTGGCGCTGCGCTTGGCGGGGCACTGAGCCCGCCCTCCTCGCCTCAGTGGTCCAGGCGTCGGCCGCGCTGGCGCAACAAAAATACCGACAGCACCCCCACCACCACGGCCGCCATCACCTGCTGAATCAAGGTGTTTTGCGGGAAGTCCAGCGGCTCATCGAGCAGCACATAAACGGTGGCAAGCAGCACCATCGCCACCGCACGCAGGCGCCAACCCTGTGACTGCCCATAGGCAGGCCCCAAGCGACGCCAAAGCAGGTTGCCCAACATGCCGGCCAGCACACCCAACCCGGCGCCCACGGCCACATCGCCCGGCCAGTGCGCACCCACCGCAATGCGGGACAAACCCACGGCCGCCGCCACCAGCCAAAGCCAGGCACCGCGACCCCGACCCCGCGCGTCGAGCGCGAAATACAGGCTGCTGGCCACGGCAAAGGCGGTGAGCGTGTGGCCCGAGGGCATGGAGGCGACTTCGAGTTTTTCACCGACCAGCCGAAACAGGCTGTTGTCCACCACGGCCGCCGGGCGCGGACTGTCCAGCAAGCCCTTGCCCAGGCGCGCGAACAGCACGCCAAAGGGTACGGCGCACAACCAGGCCCACAACAGGCGCGGTGCCAGCACCAACAACGGGGAGGTCACCGCCAACACGCCCCAAGTGTTGCCCAGCAGCGATAAACCGGTCCATACCGGCGCCGGCAGCACCAGACAGGCCTGGTTGATCGCCACAAACAGCGCGGGCTCACCCCAATGGAGCCATAAAGGCGCGCCCAAGGCTAGCATCAACACGGGCAGCGCCCAGCGGCGCCAACTTGGCAGGGGTGGGACGTCGACCATTTATTCCAAACTCAAACGGGGTTGCGGGTTGCCCGACCAGCCGTGGCAGGCGTAAAAACGAAAACTCGCCAGCGGCGCGCCCCAATGTGTGGCCTGCTGGGTGGCCAGCAACTGGCAGTCGCGAAACCCATCGGCGCCCAAGGGCAGCTGATAGGCCATGGCCGACCAATCCAACAGCAAGGTGTCACCGCCCACGGGCAGGTCGCCGGCCCAAAGGTCGAACTGATCAAACCGGTCTTCCAGCACGTGCACCGGCAGGGGACGGGCGTACCACCCCAGCCGACTGGCCAAGGTCCAATTTTGTACCGCCACGCTGTGCAGGCCCTGTTGCGCGGCTAAAACGCGCGCTTGCTCGCCCGCCGCCTGCCAGCCCTGTAGATCCGCGAACGGGTTACGACCCACCGGCG
>Ga0114968_10003649_pt1 | contig 11521 bp, 11 predicted proteins | sample M_130807_EF_Meta_FD_87020 | JGI IMG/M metagenome (GOLD analysis project Ga0114968, IMG submission 87020) | Freshwater microbial communities from Lake Montjoie, Canada to study carbon cycling - M_130807_EF_MetaG | ecosystem: Environmental > Aquatic > Freshwater > Lake | place: Lake Montjoie... | reverse complement strand
GGGAGCCGCGAAGGAGAACGAACGGATGTAGATGAGCTGTACTGCTCGCCATCGTTCGAGGGTGGGCGTGCCCGGCCAGATGGAGAGCGGCTGTTGCACGATCTCGACCTCGGGAGGACGGATGACGTACTTGAGGCCGGTTCCCTCATCGAGCGGGAAGATCTGACCGTTCCAAGCGGCGTCCTCCCAAGCACGCGCCATTTCGGCGAGTCGCTCGGGTTCGGTTGAGGCCAGATCAACGAGCTCGGTCCGATCCTCGACGAGGTGGTAGAGCTCCCATTCGGAATCATCGAAGGGCGTGAACGGCTTGTGCAGCGAAACGATCTCCCAGCCGTCACGGTAGAAGCCGCGATGGCCGATCATTTCGTACACCGCTTCGGTGCGCTGTGCGGGCGCATCGGCGGACCCGATCACGGGAACCGTGCTCGAACCGGTCATCGGCTTGACGGCGACGCCGTTGCGATCATGCAGCGGGTCGATACCGATGAGCTCGAGCAGGGTGGGGGCGAGGTCGCTGATATGGGCGTACTGGCGGCGTCGAGTGGAGCCCTCAACCTCACCTGCCGGCCACGAGAAGAGGAACGGAACCGTGTGGCCGCCTGCATGCGTGTTGATCTTGTAGAGCCTGAACGGGGTGTTGCCGGTCATGGCCCAGCCACGCGGGTAGTGCGGCGAGCTCTGCGGGCCGCCGATGAGGTCGGCACGATCGAAGTCGGTCTCGAAGTCGTCGCCGGCGAGCAGGTGCACCATGTACGCCGTGGTTCCCACCATCTCGCCCTCGCGCGATGCCCCATTGTCCGAGGTGAAGACCACGATCGTGTTGTCGAGCTCGCCGAGTTGGTCGATGGCATCGAGAAGTCGACCGGTGTTCTCGTCGACATTCGCCACCATTGCGGCGAAGACCTCCATGTAGCGGGGGAACAATGCTCGCTCACGATCGGTCAGATCGGCCCAGGCGAGCACGTCGTTGCCCGGCTCGGCGTTGCGCGGCGCGAGTTCGACGTCGTTTTCGATGATGCCGAGCTCGACCTGGCGACGGAATCGGGCTGCGCGCAGTTCGTCCCAGCCGGCGTCATAGCGACCCGCCTGCGCCGCAATGTCGGCGGCTTTGGCATGAAGCGGAGCGTGGATCGCTCCATGGGCCACATAGAGGAAGAACGGGCGCTCCGGGGCTGACGCTCGCCCAGCGCGGACCATTGCGATCGCCTCGTCCGTGATGTCGTCGGTGAGGTAATAGCCCTGCGGATAGGTATCGATGTCGACCGGGCTGTTATCGCGGATCAGACGGTGCGGATGATGGAGGTTCGTGAATCCATCGAGGAAGCCATAGAACTGGTCGAAGCCCCGCTGCAGCGGCCATGAATGGCGGGGGCCGGCATCGGACTGATCGGAGTCCTTCGCAAGGTGCCACTTACCGACCATGTAGGTGGCATAGCCATTCGCCCGGAGGATCTCCGGGAGGGTGACGACGTTGTCGGCGAGTTCCATGGCGTAGCCCGGAAAACCGGGATCGGAATGGGCAACTGTTCCGACGCCGGCAGCATGGGGTTCCATGCCAGTGAGGAACGCTGCACGGGTCGGCGAACACATCGGCGTCGAATGGAAATCAGTGAACTGGAGGCCGCGTGCCGCGAGTCGGTCAATGTTCGGCGTGGGGATTTCACTTCCGTAACAGCCCAGATCAGCGAAGCCGAGATCGTCGACGAGGATGACCACGACGTTTGGTGCGTTCCTCGGAGCGGTTGGGCGCGAAGGCCACCAGGATTCCGATGTGCCGAAGACCCGGCCCACGGTTCCGCCGAAGCCCGGATAGGTGCGCGCTCCGGCTGGGTTGGTCTCGCTGCTCATGGATCCCCCTCGATCGACGTGCGTTGTCGGGGGGGACACTACCGGCGGTCGATCAGACGCCGAGCAGAAGCACGTGCCGATGCTCGAGATGAGGCTTCGCGCGGCGATCGTTGCTCGTGCTGCCCAGCGAAGGTTGAGCCTGACGGCGCCGTTGACGACTCAGCGACCGGAGATTTCGGAGACCACGGTGCTGATGCTCATGCCCCCACAAGCGACGAACTCACTGGGCACGATGATCGCCTCGGTGTTGTCCGGCGGGTAGACACGGATGGCCGAGGCCCTCGGCGTGCAGGTCCCCGATCCGCCGATTCCGTTGCTCGTGTGGAGTAGCGCACTGGCCGAGCCGTTCGGAGCGAGCGAGATGACCGATCCTTCGACTCCCTCTCTGGTTGCGGGTTGGCCGATCTGGTTGTCGTTCTGATCGAGCAGGGAGACCCCGGGGAACCCGCGCATCTCACAGGAGATGGAACTGGTGTTCACGAACACGATCGGCACATAGACCTGTCCGGCGCCGGCGTCGACTTGGTCGAGCATGACCTTCAGTTGCGTTGAGGTGCAATGTTCGAGCGCAACAGCGGTGGTAGCGGGCATGGGCGCCTTCGTGGTGGAAGAACTTGTCGGAACTCCAGTCGTGGTGCTTGAGCCGGAGCCCGTTCCGGAACTCGATCTGCTTGCGCCACATGCAGCGAGGAGTGTGATCATCAGCGCTGCTGTGACGGGTCTTACCCCAAGGTGCCTCACATGACGATGGTAGGACTGCGGGTGCGGCTATCAGCGGATGAGTCGGTGTGATGAGGTCGCTGGGTTTCGGTAATGATGTCTGAAAACCTTTGTCGTGCCCCGGGGGGAATCACATGGACACAAACATCTCTGAAGATGCAATCGCCGCGTTCCAGTTCACCGGACAGGATGTGCCGTGGCTCCTCGCCCAATGGGCCGAGAAGAAGCCTGATCACCCAGTTCTGATCTGGGAGCCCAAGGATGGGGCTTCGCGGCAATGGACCTACGCCGAGTTTTGGACCGATGTGCAGCGAATCGCCGCCGGGTTGCATGCACGAGGAATCGCCAAGGGCGACATGGTTGTCATCCATGCTGATAACTGCCCGGAGATGGTGTTGGCTTGGTATGCCTGCGCCACAGTTGGTGCGGTCGGAGTCACCACCAACACCCGCTCAGTAGGCGCAGAGATGTCGTACTTCATCGAGCACACAGGCGCAGTAGCGGCGATCACCCAGCCGAAGTTCGCCGAAATGGTTCGGGCAAGCGGGCCGGCTCTGCGTTGGATCGCTGTCACTTCCGACGACGCTGGTGAGCCGTCCGCAACTCCTGCCGCGGAAGGGTTCGACACTTTTGATTCGCTCTTCGGCGACGCTGCTGGAGCACCTGTTCGACCGGCGGAGCCGATGCTCCCGGTGGGAGTGATGTTCACCTCGGGAACCACGTCGCGTCCGAAGGCAGTGGTGCACACCCACGCCAACGCACTCTGGGCGGCCAGAGTTGGTCCGAACAACATCGGGATGCACCCCGATGGCGTCTACCTGATCTTTCTTCCGTTCTTCCACGTCAACGCCCAGAGCTGGTCGATGTGGAGCACGCTCGGCGTCGGCGGAACGATCGTGCTTCAGCCGAAATTCTCGGCAAGTCGGTTCTGGGATGTCATCGTTGCCCGTTCCGTCACCCACATCTCGCTCATCCCGTTCGTTTACACCGCAGTGGCGGGTAAGCCGATCCCCGAGAACAAGCTGGAGGTTGGTGTCTTCGGTGCGGTTGTTCCTCCGCTCGAGCAACTGCTGGGCTGTCGCGTGCTGCCCGCGTATGGCATGACCGAGACAGTCACCCATGCCACGAGCGCTGGAATCCACGGGCAGATCCCGGTCGGTTCTATGGGTAAGGCCACTGCGGGTTACGAGACGCTCGTCGTCGATCCCGAGACCGGAGAGGTGCTTGACGACGGTCGCGTCGGCGAACTCTGGTTGCGCGGTACCCGAGGCATCCAACTGTTTCTCGAGTACTACGGCAACCCTGAAGCCAATGCCAAGAGCTTCACCGAGGGTGGATGGTTCCGCACCGGCGACATGGTGCGCATCGGTGAGGGTGGCGCCATCTTCTACACCGAGCGCGACAAGGACATGCTGAAGGTCGGTGGTGAGAACGTGTCGGCCAAGGAGGTCGAGGACCTCTGCCGTACGGTTGCCGGTGTCGGTGAGGTCGCCGTCGTCGGTCGGAGTCACCCGATGCTCGACGTTGTGCCGGTTGCCTTTGTGATCAAAGGCGCGAATGCTCCAGACGAGGCAACGCTCGAGGCGCAGATCATCGAACTCTGCCGCACGAACCTCTCAGATTTCAAGGTTCCGCGTGCCGTGTACTGCGTAGACGACTTCCCGCGGGCCACTCTCGACAAGGTCGCCAAGAACCAACTGCGCGATATCGCTGACGCCAAGCCCGATCCGTTCTGACACCCGACCCGAACCATTCTGAGGAGACGACATGCTGACCCCATTCGACGAATATCCGATCCATCAGGTCCCGAAGCCGATCGCGATCTCGGGTACCTCCGACAAGAACGCGTATGGCCGGTACTGGTTCGGAGCGAGCCACCGTGAAGGTGCGTTCCAGATCGAGGCTGCGTTCGGTCGGTATCACAACCTGGGGGTGCAGGACTCCTCGATCTCGATCGCCATCAATGGCGCCCAGCATTCGTTCCACGCATCGCGTCGAGCGCCTTTGGACCCAACCGATCTCACCGTCGGACCGGTTCGTCTCGAGATCACCGAGCCGTTCCGGCAGCTTCGTCTCGTCGTCGAACCCAACGACACCGGTATCTCCTGCGATATGCGTTGGCGAGCCCGTGTCGGTGCGCTTCTCGAAGATCACACGCTCATGATGGACGGCGTTTCAACGGTGCTGGACATGGCTCGGTTCATGCAGTTCGGTACATGGGAGGGCACCTTCGTCGTCGATGGGGTGGCCACCGAGTTCACCCATGACGAAGTTGTCGGCATCCGCGATCGCTCCTGGGGTGTGCGTCCCGTCGGGGTGCAGGGAGCTGGTCGCCCGTCGCAAGGGCCTCCCAACGCCTGGCTCTGGTCACCGATCCACTTCGAGGACGAGTGCATCGTGGCGGGTTGGTTCCAGCGTCCCGGCGGTGCGTTCTGGCGGCCCGATGGCCATCGCATTTCGGTCGTCGATCCCGTGCCGCAGAGCGTTTCGATCGAATCCGGCGAGGTCGCTCGACTCGACCCGGTTGGCCAGCGACTCTCCTTCCACAGTGGCACCCGCTGGGTGAGTTCTGCATCGATCGATCTCGTCGGCGCCGATGGTGTCCCTGTCGTGCTGGAGTTGGAACCGCTTGCTCGCTTCGACATGCGTGCACTCGGGTACATGAATCCCGAGTGGGGGCATGGCATGTGGCACGGCGAACTCGAGATCGCCCGTGAGGATTGGACCTTCTCCGAGATCTCCCCACAGGACCCCACGCATCAGCACATCCACCATCTCTGCCGCGCCCGTCTCGGCGACAAGGTGGGCGTCGGAATCTTCGAACAGATCATCTTCGGACCGCATACGCAGTTCGGCTTCAGCGACATCCTCGACGGAGCGGAGTAGTTCCGGCCGTGGCTGAAGGAGTCGTCACATCACTCGTTGGTGTGTACGACGCTGACGGAACAATCATCGGCGAGGTCTCCTACTGGTTGGGAGCCCGCATCGGTCGGGCGCATTGCTCGCTTTGCGATGTCACGCACGGCATGTTCACCGAGCGAGCCTCGTGGCGCGAATGGCGCCAGTCGTTGGCTGTTCCGTTCGAGCTGTTCCACCGTGACGACATGCCGGCCGATGTCGCTGCGGCGCTGACAGACCTACCTGCTGTCGTGGCGCGAACGGGGGAGTCCGTGGTCCTCGTTCTCGATGCTCAGAGGTTGGAAACCTGCGATGGAGATCTCCAGGATTTCATCTCGGAGTTGCACGGTTCACTCGCTGCGAAGGGCCTGCGCCTTCCGGGCTGAGTCGAGGGCACCGAATTTTCGGTCAACTGCACCAGGCGAGCATGAGCACGGCCAGGACTGCTCTTGAGGTCCACGCTGCGGTGCGTATCCAGTTCGTGGCGATGAGGCGATCAAGCAGGTCGGGATTCCCCGATGCCGCCATGCGGCCGTGCATCGGTGCCGACACGAAGGCGGTTGTTCCGATCGCAACTGCTTCCACGAGCCCGCCAGCGAGCGCTATCGAGAACGACAGACAGGGCGGGCGCAGGAAGAACACCGCGAGCACGCAGATGCCTTCCAGCGCCATCAGTGGACCGACCACGTACGTGATCCTGCGCTGGTGCTCCTGTTCGAACCCACCAAATGCAGCGAGGGGAACCTTCTTCATGAGTGGGTAGTGCACGAGTTGGATCACCCAGATGACACCGAACATGCCTGCCGAACCGAGGACCTGACCGATGAGAATCGCCTGCAGCTGCCAGCCGCTCACAGGTTGACCTCGGCACATACGGCGAAGTGATCAGTTGCCCAGACTCCATTGATGGGCTCGGTTCCGGCGAGGAAACAGGATTCCACATGACCCATGCCCTTCGCCCGTGGCCACGAAATCATCACGTAGTCGAGGCGCCGGTTCGGATGCACGGCGCGCGATGGAACCCGGGGATTGCTCGCTGACCAGGTGTCGCCCCGGCTCTCGTTGCCGGTGGCGTCCCATGCGTCGACGAAGACGAATCCGTCGACGGCTGGGGCTGAAGCTCCGGTGAGAGTTCGAATCTCGTCGGACCACGGAACGGCATTGAGGTCACCGCCGAGCACGAGCGGTGGAAGTTCCCGTCGATGATCTTGCGGTCCGGCGGCCTCGGCCAGAACGCTGGCGAGTGCTCGACATTGGGCGTCGCGGGTGGCTGAGCGATGGAGTCCATGCTCGAGGTGAGTGCCGGCGACGCGAAATGGTCCCCCGAGCGATATCGGCCGGAGAATCTCGGCGATAGCAACGTGGCGCCAGGTGGGAACTCCGTGTTCATCAGGGAGTGGGATGGCATCGACGAGTTCCACCGGCCATCTGGAGATGATCGCGTTGACGACCCAGTACGGAGCGGCGGGATAGCGATCGAATCCCGCAAGACGTTCAGCGCTCACCGAATGGCGATCGAGCATCTCGGCGAGAACTCCGGCTTGGGTCGGCCCACCATTCTCGACCCAGGATTCCTGGAGCATCATGACGTCAGGGTCGATCAATTCCATATGCGCTCGGATGGATTTTTCTCGTTCCTGCCAGTTACCGACCCGGCCCTGCAGGTTCCACGTCATCACCAACATCCCCCAAGGTTGGTCCACTGGCGGCATTCATGTGCGGTCCGGAGTGAGATGCGCGAGATTTTCACCGACCCGAGGAGAGCCATGTCTGACAAGAACCCATCAAACGTCCCGCCGATCGAGAACTGGAATCGATTACTCGACGGGCGCATCGCGGTGGTCACTGGAGGCGGTGGTGGCATCGGCCGCGCCATCTCGGAACTCTTCGCGCAGCACGGTGCGCACGTCGAACTCATTGACATCGATGCCGAGTCGGCCCAAGAGACCGAATCGGCAATCCTCAATTCCGGTGGGTCTGCGCGAGCTCATGTGGGCGACGTCACCGATTTCGCCGCAGTGGAGGCTTTCGCGGGCCGGGTTCTCACCGAACATTCCACGATCAACGTGCTGGTGAACAACGTCGGCGACTACCGCCCCTTGGCCCGATTCCGCGAATCCTCACCGGCATCGTGGTCGTCGATGTACGACATCAACCTCTTCCACATGTTCGCGGTCACTCGGGTGTTCCTGGAATCAATGATCGACGGCGGTGGCGGATCGATTGTCAACGTTCACTCGGTCGAAGGTATGCGCGGGTATCCGGGTGATCCCGTCTACGGAGCGATGAAAGCGGCGGCGGCAGCGTTCACCACGGATCTTGCCGTGGGTATGGGTCGCCATGGCATCCGGGTCAATGGGATCGGCCCGGACCTCACCCAGACCGCCCAGGTCGACTACATCGGCACGTCCACAGGCTTCGAGCACCTCTGGGAATCATGGGCACCGGTCGGTCGGCTCGGTTGGCCCGAGGACCAAGCCAGAGTGGCGCTCTTTCTGGCCTCGGATCTCTCGGGCTTCGTTTCGGGGCACAACATCCCGGTCGATGGGGGCACACGAGCGGGAGGCGGCTGGTTCTGGTCGCCATCGGAGCGCAGATTTGTCAACCGCCCGAAGGGGTTATAGCGCGCTGGGTTTCTCTTTCGACCCACGATGTGTCGTAGTCTCGAATTTCTGACGATACGTCAGGAAACCAGTGTGCGCTCGCTCAGCGCAGAACCCATGGAGACACCATGCTCGGACCCGATGACCACTACATCATCATCTCGGCGGATACTCATGCCGGCGGCAGTCATGCCCAGTACCGCGAGTTTCTCGAGGAGAAGTACGTCGCTGATTTCGACGCCTGGCGTGAGAAGTACAAGAACCCGTTCAAGGACCTGAAGGACACGGATCTTCGCATCCGTAACTGGGATAGCGATCGTCGCGACGGTGATCAGTTCGCCGACGGCGTTGTTGCCGAGGTCATCTATCCGAACACCGTCCCGCCGTTCTTTCCGAGCTTCGTACTGTTTGCCCAGCCCCCGAAGCCGGAGGAGTATGAGCACCGTCTCGCTGGTGTGCGTGCCCACAACCGTTGGATGGTCGACTATGTGAGCCAGGCTCCCGAGCGTCGCGCCGGTATCGGCCAGATCTTCATCAACAACGTCGACGATGCCATCGCCGATGCCATCTGGTGCAAGGAGAACGGCCTCCGTGGTGGAATCCTCATCGGTGCTGTGCCTCCGACTGCCGATTGGATCAAGCCGCTCTACCACCCCGATTACGACCGTCTCTGGGCTGTCTGCGAGGACATGGATATCCCGGTCAACGCCCACAGCGGCACCGGCTCTCCTGCCTACCAGCCTGCTCCGGCCATGCCGCTCGTGCACTTCCTCGAAATTCCGTTCTACTCGCAGCGTCCGCTCGTGAACCTGATCCTCGGCGGTGTCTTCGAGCGCTTCCCGAAGCTCAAGTTTGCGCTCACCGAGGCCGGTTGCGCATGGATCCCCGACCTTCTGGCCACGATGGACAACCTCCTTGCCGGCATGCGTTCGAACAAGGTCGGCGAAATGCGCTTCGACGGCGAGATCGTCCCGCCCCGCTCGGCCACCGAGTACTTCCATCAGAACTGCTTCGTGGGCGTCAGTCAGCCCACCCCGGCCGACATCGCTGCGTCACAGGGCGTCGTTGGATGGGATCGAGTTGCGTGGGGCAGCGACTACCCGCATGAGGAGGGAACTCATCCCTTCACCCGTGAGCACCTTCGACAGGTTGTTGGTCACCTTGAGCCCGAGATGATCCAGCAACTCCTCGCTGGGAACGCGGCCAAGCACTACGGGTTCGATCTCGCTGCGCTTCAGCCCTATGCCGACAAGTACGGCCCCACCGTCGCGGAGATTGCCCAGCCGCTCACCTCGCTTCCTGAGGGAGCCAACCAGGCACTCGAGCGTTCGGCGGCGCAGTTGGCCAAGTCAGCCTGATCTTCCGCTCCAGGGCGAGGAACTTCAACGGCCCGGCGCCGATCCCCACGGGGTTCGGTTCCGGGCCGTTGCGCGTGCCGGTTGCCCCGGAGTTCGGGAGACGTTCTCAGCTGAAGAGCAGTGAGAGGAATGTGAGAGCGCTGAGCCCGAGTAGCACGTAGGCGGGGATGATCTCAGTGGTCTCATGCCCGAGGCTGCGGTGGGCCCGCACAGCGAGGGCGAAGTATGCGATGAGCCCGAATGATGCGAGCAGGCCCAGCGTGACGATTCCTCCGAGAAGGCTCAGAAGGAGCCCGACTGCGGCGGCGAGTTTGATGATGCCGAGTGACCGTTCGAACCCGGGTTTGTACCCGAGGTCCTGCATGGTTTTCAGCACCGTGGGCGGGCCGCTGAAGTCGTAGACGCCGGAACCGCCGACAACGAGAGCGGTGATGATCGAGAGGATGGTCGACATGGTCTCCGAGTGTAGGAGTGATCTCCGGAACCCCGGTGGACCGGCAGTAGTCTCGGGAGATGTCGACCTACGAACCGAGTCCATGGGAACCCATCGCCGATCATGTCGAGCGTTACATCGCCACCGATGCCGCCGACGGATTCCTCTGGGACGGTGGTGAGGTCATCATCCTCACCACCACCGGCGCGAAGTCTGGCAAGGAACGGCGCACGCCGCTCATCCGGGTCACAGATGGCGAGCGATTCGCGACATTCCGCTGATGATCTGCGAGAAGGCCTGAGCCTTCTGCGACTCGGAGTGTGACGTCTCAGAGGCAATGTGGCGTCATTCGCCCAAGCGGCGGCGAAGTTCGACGAACACCTCTGTGCCGGTGATGCCGGCGATCTCTCCGGCCAGCGAGTCGACGACGCGTGAATCCCCGACGTAGGCGCGTTCGCCCTCGGTGCAGCACCAGGCCATGGTCGGCCCTTCATCGCCCCAGTCAGATCTTGACCAGCGTCGAACAGTGGCCTGTTCCCGGCCATCGACGAGTGGCTCCCAGTCGACCCGGATCGGAAGTTGCCAGCACACCGATGGTTTCCAGTCGAGTGGTGACTCTTCGGCCTCGACGGCTGCGAGGTGCAGAGCGCACCCTTCGCCGCCGGCGAATCCCGGGCGGTTGAGGAAGATGCAAGCCCCGTCGACGACGCGGGTATTGATCCTGCGGTCGTCGCTGAAAATGCCGCTTTCCGTCGCCTCCTGCGAAAACTGGAACAACTCCGGATCGATCATCGCCGCCATCGCACTGATGAACATCGCCTCATCTTCGTCGCCGAACTCGGCGCCCACCGAGCAGCAGCCCTGGTTGAGATGTTCTGCTGGTTCATCGAGGATGCCGAGGCATCCTCGTCCCCAGATGCAGGTCCAGTTCGATTCGAGGAACTCCCGATCGAACCGCCACTCGGTATCGGGGGTACTGATCTCGAGAATCGACGGTTCCTGATCGGGCAGTTCCATGGGGGAGACCCTATGGCGCATGTTCGGCTGGGCGGAGCGCTGCGCCGACTCGGTAGGGTCCGAGAATGATTATCGGATTCGCTCTACCTGTTTCGGGGTCATGGGCGACCCCGAAGAACTGCATCGAGATCGCCGAGTCCGCTGAACGACTCGGATACGGCTCGCTCTGGACGTTCCAGCGGTTGTTGTCGCCGGTGACCCCGGATGGCCAGCAGTGGCTCCCGCCGGCGTATCACAGCGTGCTGGATCCACTCTCGGTGCTCTCGTTCGCGGCGGCACGGACCACCCGTGTGCGTCTGGGTGTCGCGGTTATGAATGCACCGTTCATGGCGCCTGTGCAGTTGGCGAAGATCGCAACGACCATTGATCGACTTTCGAACGGCCGGCTTGATCTCGGACTCGGGGCGGGATGGATGCCCGATGAGTTCGCGGCCGTTGGTGCACCATTCGAACGTCGTGGCGCGCAGATGTCGGAGTACATCAGGGCTCTCGATGCGTGCTGGGCCGGTGGTATCTCTTCGTTCGAAGGTGAGTTCAGCGTGCTGCCAGCTTCGGTGATCGCTCCTTCGCCCGTGCAACTCCCGCGACCGCAGATTCTGCTCGGAGGTGCTGCGCCGGCGGCACTTCGTCGTGTCGGTCGCCTG
>Ga0114968_10003648_pt1 | contig 11525 bp, 14 predicted proteins | sample M_130807_EF_Meta_FD_87020 | JGI IMG/M metagenome (GOLD analysis project Ga0114968, IMG submission 87020) | Freshwater microbial communities from Lake Montjoie, Canada to study carbon cycling - M_130807_EF_MetaG | ecosystem: Environmental > Aquatic > Freshwater > Lake | place: Lake Montjoie... | reverse complement strand
ATTTACAAAAATAAGGGTCTCAGCGGTCTTGCTAATTTAGGTAATACTTGTTTTATCAATTCATCTATACAAATAATTTCTCATACATATGAATTAAATGAATTGTTGAATAATGAAAATATAATAAAGAAAATAAAAAATAAATATGATTCGGCTTTATTAGTAGAATGGAATAATTTAAGAAAAATGTTGTGGGAAAATAATTGTATAGTAGCTCCCAATAAATTTATTAAAACGATCCAGAAGGTTGCTGAAGTAAAAGAAATAGAAATTTTTACAGGATACTCACAAAATGATGTTGCTGAATTTCTCTTATTTTTAATTGATTGTTTCCACAATTCCTTATCTAGAGAAATAAAAATGAATATTTCCGGTAATCCAGAAAATGATACAGATGAATTGGCCATTAAATGTTTTAATATGATTAAAAATATGTATACCAAAGAATATTCTGAAATATGGAATTTATTTTACGGTGTACACGTTTCGGAAATTGTATCAATTGAAACTGGTGCAAAATTAAATCAAACACCCGAACCATATTTTATGATTGATTTACCTATTCCTTCAGATAACAAAAGTCCAACTTTAATTGATTGTTTGAATTTATTTATTGAAGGTGAAGAGTTGAGTGGAGATAATGCTTGGTTTAATGATGAAACCAAAGAAAAAGTGAATATTCGTAAGAAAATATTATTTTGGTCTTTTCCAAATATTTTAGTAATTGACTTCAAACGATTCAATTCAAGAAATCAAAAAAATCAAATATTGATTGATTTTCCATTGGATAATTTAGATTTATCCAGTTATGTAATTGGTTATAAAAAACAATCGTATGTATACGAATTGTACGGTATTTGCAATCATTCAGGAAGTGTACATGGCGGGCATTACACTTGTTATGTAAAAAATGCAAATGGTAAATGGTATCATTACAATGATACAAGCGTAACAGAAGTTTCATTGGTTGAAGCAATTGTTTCTGTCAAGGCATATGTTCTTTTTTATAGAAAAAAACAGATACAATAATTTGAGATATTTGACATAATTCACATAATTCACATAATTCACATATTTTTTTATATATAATATAATTATTGATATATATTATATATGGAAGTAAATACAATAACAACATCGGATCCATTGAATATGTATAATTATATAAACAATTTTGTTTTGAATCCATTCGTTTTCATCATAATCATATTGATAATCATCGGATATTTAGTACTTTTTTATTCTTTAGGAAGTAGCAACCAAATGATTTCACTAGGAAGCATTGGTGATGGAAACGGAAACGGAAACGGACCCTCTGGATATGGACAGAGCTTGTTAGGTATTTTAGTAATTGTTATCTTGGTTATTTTAATTATAATAAATGGACTTCAATATTTTTTTAATATAAATATTTCCGCTTATTTAAAGAATGTGTTCACAAATAAACCTGAAATAGCTATTCTAGTAAATGATAATTTAGAAAAAACAAAGAATCTTGCTGGGTCACACGACCCACCTAAATCAATTCCAGAAATTGCAGGACTGAATTTTAGAAAACAAGTCTTTAATGTACCAGGTAATAATTATAGTTATGATGACGCAAAAGCAATCTGTAATGCTTATGGTTCGGATTTAGCTACGTATCAACAAGTTGAATCGGCTTATGAAAATGGCGCAGAATGGTGCAATTATGGTTGGTCAGATGGACAAATGGCGCTTTTTCCAACACAACAAAACACCTTTGACAATTTACAAAAAATAAAAGATCATGAACATGATTGTGGTCGTCCCGGCGTTAATGGTGGATACATGGCAAATCCAAATATTAAATTTGGTGTCAATTGCTATGGAAACAAACCAAAGATAACACAGGATGAGGCAGAGTTAATGAAAATTGCATCACCTTATCCAAAAACAATGCAAGAAATTGATTTCCAAAAGAAAGTAGATTATTGGAAAAATAAGATAGGTCAGATTATGGTGTCTCCTTTTAACTATAATATGTGGGGTGAAGCATAATTATAGTTAAAAGGAGAAACCATAATTATAATACTATTTCCAATATTTTTGCAAAAATAAAAATAAAATTATACAGAAAAATAACTAAAAATGCGAGTCTTAGAGCTAAAAATAAATTATCTCTATTACAAAGTGACCCAGAATGCTGTTCGTGAATAATAACATTGGTTACAACTAATTGTTTTTTATGCATATTTGAGAGACAAATAGGACATTTTTTATTTTTTATATACCAAACATCCAAACAATATTCGTGAACCCAACCATCGCATAAACATGATTTTACATAAATCTGGTTTTGTATTTTAATGCAAACATTGTCGGATTTATCATTTATTTCTAAACATATTAAACAATCATTATTTTCATCAGTAGTATTATCGCAATTTTGAGAGGTTTGAGTATTTTGAGAATCATAATGAAAATAATGAACACTAGTTGGAAAATACATTGGTTATATAATTTGTATAATTTATACAAATTATTTGTACGTGACATTTTTCATTTATGCTGTAAAAACTAATATTACTGTTCCTGAACCACCACCACCACCATTATAACCACCACCACCACCACCACCACCACCACCACCACCAAACCCACCAGCACCACCACCACCACCACCACCACCACCACCACCACCACCACCACCAAGACCACCACCTGGGGCTGCACCATCAATACCTGGACCTGAACTAACACCATCACTAGAACCAACACCACCATTACCACCACCATTCCTGCCAGTGCCGCCATAACCACCGCTAGGATGTTCAGGATCTCCACCAGCACCACCACCACCACCACCACCACCGAAATATCCAGCACCACCATCATAACCAACACCACCAAAAGCTCCACCAGCTCCACCGTATAGAAGGGTAGTAAAAATATTTGTTGTCCCATTTCCAGAAGATCCGTTTGATGGAAACGCACTAAAATTTAAACTAGTGGTTGGAGCCGTTGTTCCAACAAAACCAGATGAACTATTTTGTCCACCTGTACCAACTATTAAAGTAAAAATATTTGAACTTCCTCCAGAAACAGTCGTATAGGTTGTAAGTGAAGTATTATTATAACCAGTTACCTGACCACCTTTGCCACCAGTACCACCAATACTACCATTAGAACCACCTGAAACTACAAACACCTGATACACTTTAATAGAAGAATTTGGATAAAAACTATAAGTTGTATTTGAAGTAGTCGTTGTAAATGTCATACTGTAATAAGTATTTCCGGAAACTGTCAGTGTTTGTATGGTAGGTTGTGTGCCTTGAGTAAAAGTAAATGTAGGAGGGCCTACTGTTATCGGGGCAAAAACATCTGCTAAATCTTTATTTATATAATTACCATTATTAACAATGATGCCCGTTGGATTTGCTTTTGTTCCTGAACTATAAATTTGAAAAATTTGGGATAAATCTTGATTCGCAAAAGATTGATTATTTACTCTATAATTTGTTGGAGTTTGTGTTCCTGAACTATAAGGCTGAAAAATGGCATATAAATCTTTGTTTGTATAATTACCATTATTAACAATAATGCCTGTTAATGACATTCTTAGTATTTATTATTTAATTATTATATTATTATTTTCTTCGTTTTTTACTTTTATTATTTTTGATGTTTTTGTTACCGCTTTTGAAATGTTTCTTAGTATTTTTTTTATTATTCTTCATGATTTCAGTTTTGTCAACTTTCACTAAATTCAATAACTTTTCGTGTAAATCTTCTTCCATAACATCATCTTCATTTTCTTCAACATTTTTATGATGGTTCTTGACGCCATAGACTCCGCCACCTTCATACGAAGGACCATTTTTATAATTGTAAGAAAGACTCCAATTAGGAATGACTAAATTATTGAACAAATCGGAAACTTTCTCTCCTCCCATTTGAAATTTACCTGTATTTGGATCTACATTTACATTATTATGATTCAATGTCATAATAGGAGACAAACCATTTTTCAGCATAATAGAATCAACACTGAATCCACCACTATGAATTTCACCATCATTGTTATAAATTAATTCATCTGGACCAATATTCATTACACTACTATAGAGTATTATAAAATAATCAAATATTAATTAATTATTATAATATCGCTTTATTTCAGGGACAATTTTAGACTCCCGGTTATTTTTAATATAATTTACAATTGCATTCACTTGTTCACTATTTTTGATAATTTCTCCTAAAGATTTTTCAAGATATTTAAAAGTTAATGGGGATGTTATTTTAGTATTTACAAATTTCAATTTACCATCGGACGTTTTAATTGTAGAATTTGTTAAATTATTATTTGTCGCATGTTGAGATAGTTTTTGCTCAAGGTTTTCTCTCTTATCACGCAAATCTTTCAATTTTTCATTGTAAACTTTTATTTGATTATCTAATAATACCCATTGTTGTATTGTTTGTTCAAAATTCATTAATTAAAATAATAATATAATAATATAATTTAATTGTTATGAATCAACCAAAACCACAAAACTCACAAAACTTACAAAATTCACAAAACTCACAAAAACCACAAAATATTTTTCAATCTATTTCAAGCATTAAAAATAATGCTAATAATAATCAAAAAACACCGTTAAATATTATATGCAAAAACGTTTGCTTATTTACGAATGCTCGCGACGAAAAACATATTAGAGAATGGGCTGCACATCATTTACTAATTGGTTTTGATAAAATCATTATTTTTGATCATAAATCTAAAATACCTTTAACAAAAGTATTTGAGAATTTTGATAAGCGTGTCAAAATAATAAATGTCTCTTATTTAGATACTTCAATTAAAATTAATTTAATGAATAAGGCTTCCGAAATTGCTAATATATTAAATATGGATTGGATGATTTATTTAGATGCCGATGAATTTATTATATTGAATAAATTCAAAGGAATAAAACAATTATTGTCTGTGTATAACCACGCAGATTCTTTAGGTGTTAATTGGTTGTTGTTTGGTTCCAATCATTTGAAAAAAGATCCAGATGGGTTAATATTGGAAAATTACACAAAGTCAGAATTATTATTAAATGACCATTTAAAATCATTTGTACGACCGTCAAAAATAATAAGACCCGGTAACCCGCATTTTTATTTTATAAAAGACTCTAATAGATATTTTGGAGTCAATAACAAGAATATTAATACCTTACATCATAGCAACGTTTATCTTGTTGAATATCATAAATCGCCTATTTATATAGCACACTATGTCAATCAATCTGAGGAAACGTTTACCAAAAGAAAATTGATCTTGCCGAGAGATGACAACGGAGAGCATAGACAATTGAATCATATTGAGGAAATACATAATCAATACAATTCAACTGAAAACAATGACCCTAAAAATAAGTATGCAGTAAAGGTTAAACAATTTCTAAAACAATATGGGCACGAATTTTAGCTATTGCTATTTACGTATAATAATATAATAACATTACAGATGATTGTATTTGTAATGTTATTTAGTTAACCCCTTTATTTTATTTATATCTACGGCTACGACGACTTATAGATCTATTATTACGAGATCTGTTTCTTCCATAACTTTGTTGCAATCCTAAAAGTCCAAAAGGTACAATTGCTTGGTTTAATACGCTACCTAAAAAACCTCCATGTCTCTTTTTTGTGTGTCTAATTCTTCTGGTTCCGCGATGTCCGCGTCTTCTGGAGCCAGCTTTTTGGATTAGAGCTAAACTATTTGCGTTTGGTACACCAGCCATAGTAGAATTTTGTCCTTGAGCACCAATACTCATATTTCCTGCGACACCTGCGTATGGTCCAGCCTGTGAAAATACTCTGTCGTATTGACTGTTCTCGCTGCCATTTACATAACTACTATATGAAGTTGCAGAACTATATGGTGACATGCCATTACCACCTCTCATTCTGTGTCTGCGTCTACGTCCTCCTTGCATCATTTGTGTTGGTGCACTATAAGGTAAATTAGGATTACCTGGTTGTGTTTCGCTAACATAATCAGCTTGCCCGCCTCGTTTATGTCTTCTATAACTAATTTTACGTGCCATTTATATATTAACGAATGAAAATAAATTATTCAATTCATATAATTAACTTTACCTTTTTGAAAAAGGTAAAACCAAAATTCTACTTTTCTACCTTTTCTATCTTTTTCAAAAAGGTAAACCCAAATTTCTACTTTTCAAAAAATAGAGCAAAAATATCTAAATAGGTTTGGCTCCACTTTACCTTTTTGAAAAAGGTAAAACCAAAATATGAATTTTTTGGCTCCACCTTTTCTAAAGGTGGATCTAAAGGTGGATTGGATTTAGTTCCTAAATATATTTTTATTTCGTAAAATATAAAGTAATATTAATAATATTGCTAAAATCATTATAAATATCATAAAGACAAGCGAAACTGTAATATAAATATAAGGATTGATTTCATACAAAATAAAATCAATTACAGGTTTTAATAACATTTTAAACTCATTTTTAACGTCATCTCTTTTTAAAATATCTAAACATTGTTGAACGATAGTTTCTTTCATAATAATTATATATTACAAACAAATTTTAAAAAATAATTTTGCGTGTTATTAATATTTAAAAAATATACTAATGAAATAATATGGATAATATTATTGAACCAAATAGTAATTTTGATTTTTCTAAATTATCTTTAGCACATCCTGTAGGTATACAAGGCGGCGCATATTTTACTAAAATATTGTATAACAACAAACCATTATATATTCAAACGACTAAGAGTTTAACTAGACAGGGTTTTGTAAAATCAGGAAAAAAATATTATTGTGATTTAATGTTTGATAACAATTCTGAAACTCTCATTCATTGGTTTGAAAATTTAGAAGAAACTTGTCAAAATTTAATTTTTGATAAAAGTGAGGCTTGGTTTCAGAATTCTTTAGACAAAAATGACGTTGAAACCGCATTCAATTCTGTTATACGTATTTATAAATCAGGCAAATATTATTTAGTAAGAACAAATATTAAAATAGGTGCAACTGGCGAACCGGCTGTTAAAATATATAGTGAACACGAAGTTCCGCTTACGATCAACGATGTTAAAGAAGATACAAATATTATTTCTATTTTAGAAATACAAGGTATTAAATTTACATCAAGAAATTTCCAAATTGATATTGAATTACGACAGACGATGGTATTAGATAATGAACCATTATTTGATAACTGTTTAATAAAAACAAATAATTCAATTAAGAATTTAAATGCGATAAAACAAAATGATGATTTAGTCAAAGATAGTAAATACATAAATAAAAATGGCGATGTTGTCTGTGATGCCAACGATGCCAGTATCAACGATAGTGAATCTTTAGAGAAAACAAATTCATTTAATGATGAATTCAATACTAATACAAATACTAATATTGCTTCTGGATTAGGAATTAATTTAGATTTGGATTTAGGAATATGCGATGAATCTCAAGAAAATGAAGAAGAAACAAATGATACCGCAAGAGATAACAATAATGATAACAATAATGATAACAATGATGATAACAATGATATCAAATTTGATATTCAAGAATTACCTACTATAGAATTAGAAGATAAAACAGAATTAAAAGAAATTGATTTAGAAGATGATTTAGAAACTTTTGAGAACGAAACAATTACATTAAAAAAACCAAACGAAGTATATTATGAACTTTATAAAGAAGCGAGAGAAAAAGCAAAAATGGCTAAAAAAACTGCTATTATTGCATATTTAGAAGCTAAAAATATTAGAAAAACATATATGCTTGATAGTTTAGATGAAAGTGAAAGTGATATAGACGCTGAAATTGACGAAGTTTCTGAAAGTGAATTAGAAGGGTTGTAAGATTATTTTTCATTTTGAAAATTGAAATTTCAGGATTTAGGATATGTTTAGAATAAATAATAAATAAATTAATATGTATTCTAAAAATTATTTTATCATTAATTTTATATAATGAGCATATCTTTAAAAAAGCTGTGGAACGATTATGGTATTGGTGCAATTCTAGTTCTATTAATTCTTGCATATGTTGTTAGTCTATTCGCTAATTATTTGTCTTCCAAAGGAATGTATGGTTTTGAATCCAATGCTACTATGCCAGGACAATACAAACAATCTCAATCATCCCAAAATTACAATGGTAATGGTGGAAATGTAGTCCCTTCAGAACCTTTAGGTCAAAATGAAGTTTTCTCATCTGCAAACGGTGTTCAAACCAGTATGCCTGGTATGCCTTCATCATGTTCGCAACCAAACATCCAAAATCCTGCAGAGCTTCTTCCAAAGGATACCAACAGTCAATGGGCGCAATTAAATCCATCCGGTAAAGGCGAATTAGCAAACGTTAATTTATTGAAAGCTGGTTACCATATTGGTATTGATACTATTGGTCAAACTTTAAGAAATGCTAACCTACAAATTCGTTCAGAACCACCTAATCCTCAATTGTATGTTGGACCATGGAATCAAAGTACTATTGAACCTGATTTCATGAGACCACCTCTTGAGCTAGGATCTGGTCCACAATAATCACTGTAAAAATTATTGTATAATTATAAATTTTAATTTTATTATATTAGCAACCAATAAAATTAAAATAATGAACATTCTTCTAACAATTTGTTAGCAATATCAATACTAGAATACTTTTTGCCTACTTCTATTCCTTTTTTAATGTAATCATTTCGTAAATCTTCGTTGTTTTCTAATTCATTTATTTTTTCCAAATATTTTTCTAATAAAGGAAACCCAAAATTAGCGTTCTCTCTTCTCCAATATAATAAGTCATGTTCTGATAATATTCCTTCTGAATCCACGTAACATATAGCATCTCCATACAATTCTTCGTATACTTTTATTCTAGGAACTATTACAATTACACCATGTAACAACGCCTCTAGAACAACATAGGCAAATGTATCATAATGAACCCAATTGTTTTCCAAATTAATGAGAGGATAAACAAAATATTTGCTTTTTGCCAAATATTGAAATATTTTATATTTGGAACAACCGTCGGTTTGAATTAATTTATTATTTGAATCCGTAAAATAACGATGTTCATCTGCATAGGTATTTGAATATAAAATAAAATTATCTAATCTATTTACTATTTCAACAGCCATTTTTAATCCTCTACTTACACACGCAAAAAAACATAGGCTGTTTTCCTTTTTATTTACATCAAATTCTTGAATATCAGTCAGGTCTATACTATTTGGCAAAATAAAATTTTTATAGTCTTTCAAATAAGGCTGAATATGTTCAAAATTTATTTTACTGAATTCATTTAAATATCCTATTAAAAAGATGCTTTTGTCAAATCTGAATATAATATCCTGATAATATAGATCATTATGCATTAATAAAATTACTTTTTTAAAGGTATGTACTTTATCTAATATATACATATCTAACATATGATTTGTTGCAACAACAAAATCACAAGATGTGTTATTAAAATTCTGAAAATTTATATAATTTACACCTTTATATTCAGTTTCTTTCATGTAATTATAAATGGATACAAAATCCACTTTGTGTCCTAATTTTGCTAATTGTTCCGCCAAATACATAGGAGACGCATGACTTCCTGAAATACCTTTTGAAAACCTAGCCGTTTCACCATTCCATGGACCTCTATCAAAAGATTCTACAAAAATAAAATGCATGTTATTTTTATCTTATTTTATTTGTGTTATTTATTGACTATATATTTTTAAATATGTTTTATAAAAACATATTAAATATTACTATGTTATTATAATTATAAAATATGCATTTATTTACCTTATTGTGTATGTACATGGTTTTATTAACGAATTCACTCAAAGTAACCCCAAAATTATGTATAAATTGCAAATATTTTATTCAACCTAAAAATGCAAGGGATGAGTTTGGGAAGTGTGCCAAATTGCCTTTTGAAAGTTCAAAATTTTTGGTTGATGGAATTGTTCGTGATGATGATTTCTATAGTTGTTCTACTGCAAGAAGTATGGATAGACTTTGTGGTAAAAATGCAAAAGAATACAGAAAAAAATATACAAGAAAAAATATACAAGAAAAAGTATAGAAGAATAATTGCAAGTACTCAATTTTTGAAAGTGTATAAAAATAAATAATAAATAATAAATAATAAATAAAAAAAATGAAAAAATTATATTTGATGATACCAAATATAATTTAACTAGAAATTATTTAAAATGGGAAGTTTCATTTCAGCGCATAATATGTTTACCAGTAACAATGATGCAGTTTCCAATAAGAAGGCCTGTTTCAAATGTTCAAAAAAAATTACTGATGCTACTTATATTATTTGTGTACGATGTAAAATAGCATTACATAATAATTGCGAAGAAACTTATGGTAATAAATATTGGACAGTGTGTCCTCGTTGTGATAGATGTGGAAGTTTAGGTACTATGCATTCACCAAAAATGAGTGAATAAATAGTAAAAAATAAAAATATATATATTTATATAGTAACATACGTGATTATGGAAAAATATAGTATATTTTTTTATCTGTTTTTAGGTTTTGTATTATTATTGTGTTTACGAATATATTATGATTCTGATGCATTTAACCTAAAATGTATCATTGCTTCAAAAGATGGAAATAGATATTGTGTAAGAGAAAGAGAGAAACTAGAATTGGCGGCAGATTTATTAGCCACAGTGACACAAAAATGCAAGGAAATGGTTAAATATATGAAAGAAAAACATCCAGATGACCCACGTGTTATACGTTTGGTAGAAGGTTTCAACCCAAAAAAAATAAGTGAAACTTTACCTACAAGTGAATTGACCGCTTATAGTGAAAATAAAGGAGAAAAAATAGCGTTTTGTTTAAATACTACAAAAGAAGGAAACAAATTAATAGACGTTAATACATTGACATTTGTTGCTCTTCATGAGTTGTCTCATATTATGACTGAATCTATTGGACACAAACAAGATTTTTGGCAAAATTTTAAATTTTTGTTGACGAATGCAAAAGAAGCTAATATATATCAACCAGTTGATTATAAAAATAATCCACAACAATATTGTGGAATGACCATTAATGATAATCCATATTACGATTTAATTTAAATTTAGCAGTTTATTGGTACTTTATTTATCATTCAATGTTTTATTTATTGAATAATAAATACATAAAAAATAATTTAACTAGATAATATATGGCAACAGATACAATTATAGAACCGATTTATAAAGTAAATCATATAATAAATGGTATCGTAGACACTATTTACGTTTTTAATGGAGATAAAGATAAAAACCCGGATAAAATATTCAATGATGTTGAACTTGCAAATATTAATGAAAACAAAATTAAAATTATTTATAGTAAACAACAGATACATTCGGATGATAGTATTGGAATGATCAAAATAAAACTTTTAAACGAGCTTAGTAACTCTATTTCTATGGATGAAATTTATTTATATTGTGAAAAAATAGAACGTTTTAATTCAGTTTCTCTTT
>Ga0114968_10003647_pt1 | contig 11525 bp, 15 predicted proteins | sample M_130807_EF_Meta_FD_87020 | JGI IMG/M metagenome (GOLD analysis project Ga0114968, IMG submission 87020) | Freshwater microbial communities from Lake Montjoie, Canada to study carbon cycling - M_130807_EF_MetaG | ecosystem: Environmental > Aquatic > Freshwater > Lake | place: Lake Montjoie... | reverse complement strand
CGCCATACAGTCCGGCTCCTGTGTTATATTGGGACGCTAATTGTCAGTGTTATAGATAATTAAACTCGCATACTGGAGCACCAAGACATAAATAACTGTATGAAAAACAAATACGGTCTTATTAAAAATTGTTTATACTGCTCCAGTGAGTTTGTGACTAAACCCCAATTTGGTAACTATTGTTCAACTGCTTGTAAAAATCCTATTAATCGCCCAGGTCACATTCCATGGAACACCGGGAACAAACTAACAGACGAACAAAACGCAAAACAGAATACAGACGGTCTTAAGAAAGGTTGGGGTTGGAATAAAGGTGGCACTAATGAAGTAGCACGCCAGCGTATGCTTACTAATAATCCTAACAAAGATGGTAGATTAAATAATTTAAGACCTAAAAATCCTTGTAATGATCTTTTTAAAATTTACAGAGCTCGGGTAAGAAAAGCAACTTATCGGACACTAAAAGAAATGAAACAAGCCGGCGAATGGGTTCCTGTAACAGGTAAGTATAAAGATAGTTGGCAAGTTGATCATATTATACCGCACCAACAGGGATTTGAATTAGGTATAGATCCTACTTTACTTGGCAGCAGAAAGAATGTACAATTTATTAAAGGCGAAGAAAATCGCAAAAAATGGGATAGTTTTCAACCCATGGACGTAGTACAATCTATAATAGGAGATTGATATGGCATATTCAGCAAAAGTTTTGGATCATTATGAAAATCCAAGAAATGTAGGATCATTTGATAAGGAGGAAATAGCGCAAGTGGGAACCGGCATGGTCGGTGCTCCCGCTTGCGGTTAACGGAGATGTAATGAAGTTACAGATCAAAGTCATTGATGGAATTATTACGGACGCTCGCTTCAAAACTTACGGATGCGGAAGTGCGATTGCCAGTAGCTCATTGGTCACTGAATGGGTCAAGGGGAAAACTCTTGATCAAGCGGGAACAATTAGAAATACGGCTATTGCCGAGGAGTTGGCTCTCCCGCCTGTGAAAATACATTGCAGCATCTTGGCCGAGGACGCAATTAAAGCAGCCATAGCAGATTACAGAAGTAAACATTAAAGGAAATCTAATGGCCAAACGTATTTTAATTATGGGCCTTCCGGGTTCAGGCAAGACAACTCTGGCAACAACACTTAAAAATCACCTTGAAGATATCAAGCATGAAGGCTACGGCATTGCTGTAGAGTGGTTTAATGCTGACGAAGTACGTAAGAAATTTAACGACTGGGACTTTAGCGAAACAGGTCGTATTCGTCAAAGTTTACGCATGAGAGAATTAGCTGATGCCTCCCGGGCTGATTATGTTATCTGTGACTTTGTGGCACCATTGGTAGAAATGCGCAACAACTTCAAAGCCGACTGGACCATCTGGATGGACACTATTGAACAAGGTAGATTTGAGGACACCAACCGGGCATTTATTGCGCCTACTGTATACGATTTCCGTATTACAGAGCAAGATGCAGCCAAATGGTCAGTGTTTGTTGCAGATCATATTTTAGCAGATCAACGACGTCCTGTATTTGACTGGCGCAAAGAAACAGTACAAATGTTGGGACGTTGGCAACCCTGGCACACAGGTCATCGTGCCCTGTTTGAACGCTTGCTGGAACGTACTGGCCAGGTTGTTATTCAGATCCGTGATGTGCAGGGCTGGCAGGGCAGCAATCCATTTGGCCTTGAAGAAGTCAAACAACGTATTCGTCATGATTTAGATCCATTGTATCAAGGACAGTACGAAATACAAATTGTTCCAAACATTGTACACATTGGGTGGGGTCGCGGAGTAGGATATACATCAGGTGAAGAGGTCTTTGACGAAGAAATTACTAAAATCTCTGGCACTGACATCCGCAAGCAGATGGGACTAAAATGATAACGCTAACTGAAGCAGCAGCAGCTAAAGTTAAATTCAATCTAGCCCAGCGACCCACTGGGCTTGGACTGTTAATTGGTGTTCGGACTACAGGATGCAGTGGCCTAGCATACAAGTTAGAATATGTTGATCAACTGCATACAGTACAAGACTATGACAACTACACTTGTCATGGGGTTGACATCTGGGTCAACCCCAAAGACATGCCCTATCTAGCAGGAATGAAAATGGATTGGGTCCGCAAAGGTCTAAACGAAGGTTTTGATTTTATTAATGAACATGAAAAAGCTCGATGTGGTTGTGGAGAAAGCTTTACAGTATGATAACTCAACGATATAACTATACCCCGCTCAGCCGGGAAACCATCGACGGCAAAAGACATTACTGCTTGCCTAATGGCAAGAAGGTTCCCAGCGTAACAACAATTCTAGATAAAACCAAAAGTCGAGAAAGTCGAGAAGCCTTGGCTAATTGGAAGAAACGTGTGGGTGAACAGCAAGCACAGCAAATCACCACCGAAGCTGCCAATCGCGGCACACGTATGCACAGCTACTTAGAAACATACGTGATGATGGACGATTTAAAACCCTTGCCCGGCAACCCATTTGCACATCCGTCGTGGTTCATGGCAGCTGAAATTATACTTCGGGGACTTGGCCAAGTTGATGAGTTCTGGGGTGTAGAAGTTCCTGTTTATTATAGCGGGTTATATGCAGGCACTACTGACTGTGTGGGGCTGTGGAACGGTAAGCCTGCAATCATCGACTTTAAACAAAGCAACCGAGTTAAAAAACGTGAGTGGATTGAGGACTACTTCCTGCAGTTGGCAGCTTATGCATTGGCACACAACGAAATGACCGGTACTGAAATCGACCAAGGCGTTATTTTAATGGCTGTGCAGCCCAAGTTACTGGAAGACCAAACTTATACGACCCCGCAGTACTTGGAATTTGTAGTTACAGATGCCGAGTTTGCACACTGGAAAAACGAATGGATCAAACGTGTAGAGCTCTACTACCTGACAGCATAAATACCTGATCAAATAGGTATACGCTAATGGCCATTGTACAAATCTCCCGCATCACAAACCGAAAAGGTTTGATAGAAAACTTACCGCAATTGGCCGGTGCAGAACTGGGCTATGCAGTAGATACACGTCAATTGTTTATCGGTAACGGAACCTTACAGGAAGGTGCTCCTGTTATTGGCAACACAGAGATACTCACAGAGTTTTCAGATATTTTGGCACTCAGTGACTATATCTATTCAGACACAGCAATCGGATACACAGTTCAAACAGGGCCAACTTCAAGTGATCCTGTTGTGCGCACAGTTCAAGCCAAGTTGGATGATTTTGCCAATGTCAGAGACTTTGGTGCCACAGGAGATGGATCAACGGACGACACAGAAGCCATCAATCGTGCCTTGAGTCAGTTGTACTGTGTGGATGCTAGTAACACACAAAGTCGGCGCACCCTTTATTTCCCTGCAGGCACATATCGAATCATAGAAAGTATTGTTATTCCCACCTATGCTAAACTGGTGGGTGAGGGTGCTGATTGCACCACAATCTTTCTTGACACCAGCAGTGACATCTCAAGTTTGAGCGCATATGTGGCTCGGCTCGGCGACAGCTTGCAACAGACAGGTGTCAACATTGGTAACAATGGCGCCACAGCACCGCAAAACATTGAAATTTCCAGCATGACCTTTGAAACTGTTGAAACCACAGATGTGTTTCTTGTGGAGGATGCTGCACAATGTTATTTTGACAGTGTGAATTTTTTAGGTCCATTGACTCAGGCCAATATTGTGGCCAACCTGGCCTCTGACAACATTGCAGGAGTAAGATTTGCCAGCACATCAAGTTTGATCTGCAACAACATCACATTTGACAAATGTAAATTTTCAAATCTGACATATGGCATAGACACGGATCAACAGATCAAGTCTGTAACTGTCAGCAACGGAAAATTTGACACCTTGTACCAGGGCATTTCGTTGGGAGTTGGTACACCTGTCGACGGGGGCGCCACAGGATTCCGCGCAGTACACAACATGTTTGACTTGATATATGCAGAAGGCATCATATACGAAGATGTCAGTTTAAACATGTCGGCCTACAATGTGTTTTATGATGTGGCCAATGAATATACTGGCGCACCCACCACATCAGTTGTGCTGTTTGGCAATGACAACAATGTCAGTGTTTCGGACATGTTTGCCAGAGTTGATGCCGATGCTGTCACACAACCGCGTGTGAAAATAAATGGCGGAGTGGTAGATACTGGCACTCTAATACAGTTGGGTCGCTACGCCAGACAATCTGGCAGAACAGTTGCTGTGGCCAACAACCAGACTTCTCAACCTGTGGTTGTTGTCAGCACCAACTATACACATGCCTTCAGAATGGACTACACAATATCACGTGATACCAATTACAGACACGGTACCATGACTGTGGTTACTGACACATCAGCTACCCTGACATTCAATGATAGTTTCAGCGAAAATACCAGTACAGGCGTCACATTGAGTGTGTCACAGGTAGGCTCAGATGTCACTGTAGAATACTCATCAACCAACACCGGACTTGCCGGCACACTGACCTATTCACTTGCACATCTGGCATAAATGTGGCCACCAACATACCAAGAAAGACTTGCTGATTGGGTTCGTCTTCGGCAAGCAGCAGCAGCACTTGAACAACCAGAACAGCTGATGTTGATTAACGATTGGTGGTTTAGAGCCCCAATCGTTAATCATTCAATACTGTGGCAGAATGCAAGAAGCTGGCCCACACCCTGGCACCTATTAAACAACAATGGCTATTGTGAACTTGCAAGAGCCCTGGGTATAGTGTATACTATAATGCTAGTGGAAAATTACACAGATTTAAAAATCATACAGACAACACAAGACAATTTAGTCCAGGTCGATCATGGGAAATATATATTGAATTGGGCACCGGGCGAGATGTTAAATACCCACTCAACACCAATCCCCACTGTTAAGAACATGATCGACAGTTCTGAATTAGAAAGTTTTTTACAATAAGCGACACATGACAATTCAAGTACAAAAAAGAAGCGGTAATCGTGAGCCTCTGAATATCGACAAATGGCAAGCACAAATTACCAAGGTCTGCAGTGGCACAGCAGATGTAAGTCAAAGCATGATAGAAATCAAAAGCCAACCACATTTTTATGATGGTATTACCACCAAAGAAATTGATGAAATTACTCTACGTGCCATAGTCGACCTAATTGACGTAGAATCAAATCCTGATATTGGCAATGTCAATTATCAATACGTGGCAGGCAAGCAACGTTTATCAATGCTACGCAAAGATGTATATGGGTCCTATGAACCTCCTCGCCTGTACGAAATCGTATGCAAAAATGTAGCAGCAGGTGTATATACTAGCGAACTATTGACTTGGTATACCGAAGATGACTGGAATCGCATGGATGACATCTTGGATCATGCCAAAGATGAACAGTATGGATATGCTGCAATTGAACAGCTGATCGAAAAGTATCTGGTACGCAATCGTACTACAAAAGAAACTTACGAAACTCCACAAGTTCGTTACATGGTAGCTGCGGCAACAGTCTTTCACAGTGAAGAGCCTGGCTCGGCTCGTATGAAATACATCAAGGAATATTATAATGCGGCGTCTGACGGTCTTTTTACTCTTGCCACTCCTGTTCTGGCCGGGTTGGGAACTCCAACTAAACAGTTCAGTAGTTGTGTTCTTATTCGTAGTGATGACAATCTTGATAGCATCTTTGCTTCAGGAGAAATGATGGCCAAGTATGCCGCTAAAAGAGCCGGCATTGGTCTTGAGATTGGACGCCTACGTCCACTCGGCGCACCCATTCGCGGCGGCGAGATTCAGCACACAGGCATGATTCCATTCTTGAAGAAATGGTTTGGTGACCTACGTAGTTGCAGTCAAGGAGGTATTCGTAATGCAAGTGCTACAGTTTTTTATCCTATTTGGCATTACCAGTTTGATGATCTTATTGTCCTTAAGAACAACCAAGGAACAGAAGAAACCCGAGTCCGTCATATGGATTATGGGGTTGTGCTTAGTGCTTTCTTCTGGAAACGATTTAAAAACAAAGAAAACATAACTTTCTTTGACCCCAACGAAGTGCCTGACTTACATCAAGCGTTCTACAGCAACACAGCTCGGTTTGAAGAGCTGTATGTTAAGTACGAAAAGCGTAAAGATCTACGCAAGAAAACAATATCAGCTGAAGAAGTATTCAAGTCAGGCCTGCTTAAAGAGCGTACAGACACAGGACGTATCTATCTTGTGTTTATTGACAATGTAATGAATCAAGGTCCATTTGATCCTGAGTATCATACAATCTTCCAAAGCAACTTGTGCTGTGAAATTTTATTGCCTACTGTGCCATTCCAAAGACTTGACGACGATAAAGGTCGCATTGCTCTGTGTACATTGGGTTCTATCAACTGGGGTGCATTCCGTAATCCGGAAGATATGCGTCGTGCTTGTCGCATCTTGCATCGCAGCCTAAACAACATCTTAGACTATCAAGACTTCTTGTCAATCCAAAGTAAACTAAGCAATGATGAAATTCGTCCGCTGGGTATTGGTATTACCAACTTGGCTTACTGGCATGCTAAACGTAGCCTCCAGTACGGCGATGCAGATGCATTAGCTGAAGTTAAATCTTGGATGGAGCATCAAGCTTTCTATCTGACAGAAGCCAGTGTAGAGCTGGCAGAAGAACGCGGCAAGTGCTTGGGTTCAGACCAAACACGCTACGGACAAGGCAAGTTTCCTTGGGAATTACGTGCTGCTGGTGTCAACGAGCTGACAGACTTCGCCGCAGAACTTCCTTGGGAACCCCTGCGTGAACGCATGATCACATCTGGAGTACGTAATGCTACGCAAATGGCAATTGCACCTGTTGAATCCAGCTCAGTTGTTATCAACAGTACCAACGGTATTGAATTTCCCATGAGCTTGATTACTGTTAAAGAATCAAAAGCTGGATCCTTGGTACAGGTTGTTCCGGAATACCAAAAGCTAAAGAATCGGTATCAGCTGATGTGGGAACAGAAGGACTGTGACGGCTACTTAAAGACTGCGGCTGTACTTGCAGCTTACGTTGATCAAAGTATCAGTACTAACACATTCTATAATCCTGCACACTTTCCTGGACGCAAAGTCCCAACAACTTTAATTGCCAAGAATTTGATGCAAGCACACCAATGGGGCATTAAAACTTTCTACTACAGCCTGATCAACAAACAAGGTAGTAAGGCCGCGCCAGAAGCCCCAGATACGCCACTTGAACAGATTGATTTTGATGATGAAGAATCATGTGAGTCGTGTAAACTCTAGTATGAATAGTATACCTGCATACGTTTATTATATCAAGCATCTTCCTACAGGAAAGTTTTATTACGGATCTAGATATAAGCATATCGATAAGGGTATACTTCCGGAGCAAGACTTATGGAATAATTATTTTACATCTTCGAACGAAATTAAGAAATTAATCGAAGATACTAGCACTAGTTCGTTTGAATATAAAATAATCTATACTGATCCTGATTCGGATAAATGCTTTATCTACGAACAAACTCTTATTAAAGACAACATTGGTGATCCTTTGTGCATAAACAAACGATACTTTGATTCATCGAAAGGAGTAACAGTATTTTGCACATACGGTAAAACATTATCGAGTAAAGGCAAGTCTAAGAAAGAATCCACAAAAGAAAAGATGCGTAAGCCAAAAAGTCTGTTACATAGAGACAATATTAGCAAGGCACAACTAGCCAATGGCGGTAACGGACCGGCTAACCATACAGAAGAATCAAAAAGTAAAACTAGAGAAACAATGAAATTAAAGCCACCAAGGCCTACTAAAACTTGTCCGCATTGCGGTAAAGAGGGCGGGGCAATAACAATGCCGCGTTGGCATTTTGACAACTGTAAGGAAAAACAATGAGTAATGCACAATACGATTTATCTAAAAAGACAAATTATCTTCAACGAAAAATGTTTTTAGATCCCGAAGGCCCAGTAACGGTACAAAGGTTCGAAGAAACCAAATATAATAAGATTGCCGATTTTGAAAAAACACAAAGAGGTTTTTTCTGGGTTCCTGAAGAAATCAGTCTAACTAAAGATGCAGCCGATTTTAAGGATGCTAGCGATGCCGTAAAGCATATTTTCACTAGTAACTTATTGAGACAAACAGCCTTAGATAGTATACAAGGAAGAGGTCCAGTACAAATCTTTTCTCCGGTAGTTAGTCTACCCGAACTTGAAGCGTTAGTATTAATATGGTCGATGTTTGAAACAAATATTCATAGTCGCAGCTACAGTCACATCATCCGCAACATCTACAATGTGCCCAAAGATGTGTTTAACACAATTCACGACACAGAAGAAATTGTTGGTATGGCAAGCAGCGTGGGCAAGTACTACGACTATTTGCATAGATTAAACTGTCGCAAAGAACTCAACCCTGATAATGTCTACCAAGATGAACACATCAAAGCAATTTGGTTAGCACTACATGCCAGCTATGCACTGGAAGCATTTCGCTTTATGGTCAGCTTTGCTACAAGTTTGGCCATGGTAGAGAATCGTATCTTCATTGGCAATGGCAATATCATCAGCTTGATTCTACAGGACGAATTGCTACACAAGGGCTGGACAGCTTTCTTGATCAATCAGGTTGTCAAAGAAGATTCGCGCTTTGCACAAATCAAAACCGAATGCGAAGCAGAAGTGTATGAGATCTACAAAGATGTTATCCGCGAAGAAAAAGAATGGGCCACTTACCTGTTTAAAATGGGTCCAGTGATTGGGCTTAACGCCAACATTCTAAAAGACTTTGTAGACTACACAGCAGTAGATGCACTGAAACAAATTGGTATCAAGTATCAAGGCACAGCACCGCGTACTACTCCAATCCCGTGGTTCAACAAGCATACAGATATCAGCAAGAAGCAATCAGCATTACAAGAAACAGAATCAACGAATTATGTAATTGGGGTGATGGATTCAATTATCAACTACGATGAACTTCCAAATATTTAACAAGGAGAAAAATATGAAACTAACAATCTATACACGAGATAATTGTCCTTACTGCGATCAAGCCAAAACGCTATTAGAAATTCGCGGAATAGTGTATAATACAATTAACTTAGAACAGCAACCAGAAGCCCGTGAATTTTTAGTAGATCAAGGCCTGCGTAGTGTACCACAGGTCTTCAATGGCACAACACTTATTCCGGGCGGCTATCAGGGTCTAGCTACTCAAACAGAAGAATTTTGGACCCAACTTAAAGGATAACAATGAACGAAGGCGAAATCAACACAATCAAACTTGCATCTGGTGAAGAAGTTGTGGCAAAAATTATAAAAATTGCAGACGGTATGTTGATTGTCAAACATCCAGTCAGTATCGGGCCTGGCCCCAACGGCGGTGCTCCAATGCTAATGCCCAGCATGTTTACTGCTGTAATGGACCAGGATGTGATCCTGTATGCATCAGCAATTTCGATGATTGCCCCCACTAGAGAAGATGTCAAAGTCTCTTACATTAAAGCAACTACCGGCATCGATGTGCCGGCTAAGAAATCAATTATTACAGGTTAAGGTTTACTGAATAAAAAGAACAGTCTATCTTGATCTTGTTTTACATTTTCAAGTGTTAGATCGAACTTCTTAGCAAACTCATAAGCAATTTCAAAGGACCATGGAAATATTTCAACCCATGGTCCATTTTTATGAACATGCCCAGGGTTAACACGCATCCATAGCTTTCCACCTGGTGCCAGCAAATTAACTGTAGCACCAAATCTCAGTTCAATATCCTCTCGGCTGTTAAAGTTAATTGATCCCAGTGCAATAATATGATCGTATGATTCAGGCTCTACTCGATAATCCAAAATATCAACCTGAAAGTCGGCACAGTTATTATAAGGATCAATGCCTACCAAATTAGGAATACGTCCCTTAAAAGGATTGTATCCACAGCCTACATCCAATACCTTCTTTGGATCGGCACGGCAAATTTCTTCTGCAATACGATAGCCTGTCCATTGATACTGTTCTGTACGTGGCTTCCATACTTCCCCGAAGAACCACGTTAAGTAGCGTACATCAGTGCGTTCTACCAGATCACCAATGGTGCCTTCCAGTTCAACAGGCACCCCAAATACGGACTCTAATTTTTGTATCAGCTTCTTCTTACGTGCAGGCGTCCATGGCAAGTCATCCAATTTGCAATCATGTTTGATGGTATGCCTAACATACTCATACTTGTCAATATTGAAGGCTTCTTGCAAATTTTCTTCAATACACTTTAAAATTTTACTATTCATTAGTTTTTTCTCTAAAAAGGTAAATAAAATTACAAAGATGCAAAAAATTTTGTCGTCTTTGTTTTATTCAACTATATATCATTATATTTTCACGAGGAACAAAAATGAAACGTATTATCTCTGTGCTATTGCTAACTATAGCAATGGCACCAGCCTTTGCCTGGGAACCTACCAAGCCCATCACTGTTGTAATCGGCAACCCACCTGGATCCGGTAACGAAATAGCATTTAGAAAGTTGGCCAGTATTGTTGAAAAACAAAACCCAAAAATTAATTTTATCATTCAAAATCAACCTGGCGCAGACAGTGTGATTGCAATGAACAGTTTTGCTAAAGCAGCACCGGACGGATATACAGCTGCACTTCCTAGCCATATGAGTACATTTGTCACCAACGATATCTGGCAGAAGTCTGTTAAGAAATTCAATTATGACGAGTTTACTCCTGTAATGACAATTGGTAAGAGTCCGTTGGTTTTAGTAGCCCATGTCAAAAGCTCTGTAAATACACCCGAAGACTTTGTCAAGCGTATACAAGCAACAAAAGAACCTGTCAATGTGGCAATTGGTGGTGGCGCACATCGTACAGCATTTGAATATCTCATGTTTAAAAACAACGGAAATGCTGACATGGTCAAAACCATCAACTTCAACGGTCCGCTACAAGCAGTCACTAGCGTGGCCAAAGATGCAGGTGGTACTGAGTTTGGTATTATGCCAATTGCTGTAGCTAAACCCCTGGTCGAAGCCGGTAAGGTAAAGGCCATTGGATTCACTGGTACCCGCACAATGCCACAGTTTCCTGCTGTGCCCTTGCTGCAGACAGTGGCGCCAGGCATCGAAGTGTATGCTGCATGGGCACTTGTATTACCGTCCAATACTGCTCGGGAAATTGTTGATTGGTATTTGACACAGTTTGTACCGGCTGCACAAAGTAAAGAGTACCAAGAATGGATACATCAGCAGGTTGTATTTGTAGAAAACAAAGAATTAACACCTGCAGGACTTCGTAGACAAATGGAAACATTACGCAAGACTTTTATGCCGGTGTTGGAAACTGTTAAATTGGATTGATATGAAATATATTTTTATGGCTGGAGCACCCGGTAGCAAGTGGTCCAGCGTGGCCAAGAATATCTACTTTAGTGCCGACATTGATCGTTCTGATGCCAGCTCACAACGCGAGTACTGGCACGATGCATCTGGTGTTAATCAACTGATGCACATGGGTGCATACTTTGACCCAGG
>Ga0114968_10003645_pt1 | contig 11528 bp, 22 predicted proteins | sample M_130807_EF_Meta_FD_87020 | JGI IMG/M metagenome (GOLD analysis project Ga0114968, IMG submission 87020) | Freshwater microbial communities from Lake Montjoie, Canada to study carbon cycling - M_130807_EF_MetaG | ecosystem: Environmental > Aquatic > Freshwater > Lake | place: Lake Montjoie... | reverse complement strand
GTCCAGAACCATTACCTGCAAAGACGTTGACAATTAATATATGAACGAACCCATCTCCAGACACGACTTGGAGGAGGTGAAAATCGTTTATTCCATTCATCAATTGTAAACTGATTTCCCATACTTGAGTTACAACGAGAACAAATTGGGATCAGATTTTTGACATCTGTTTTTCCACCTTTGCTCTCAGGTATATTGTGACCACATTGAAAATCAAATGCGTTCATGGAATTCGTACACCACGAAACCTTGCACTTAGTTTGGAACTTTGGTCCAACATGAACTAACCACACTTGTTCACGAAGAGCTCGTGGAATTTTTGCTTTAGTAGACATTAGTTGTTCTTACTTTTTCTGCTTAAGTGTCTTTCTTCCTCGAGATTTACGCGAACGAGTCTTTCGCTTTCGTCCACCAAGTTTGAGTGCAGCAAGTTCAGCTTCAACATCTGAGTCACTTAGTTTTGAGTTACCGAGATTTTTGTTATTTAACTCAAGATAGTCATCCATTAGTTTCTCATGTTCCTTTTGAAGTTTCTCAAAGTTTTTTAGACTGACTGCAAGTTGTGCCTCACAGTCTGATTTTTTTGCAAAGATTGGCATTTATTATAACTTAGATTTATATTGGTTGACTTGCCAAGGTGTTGAAATTCCAATTGCATTACCTACATCATTGTTCTGAACAAAGTGATTGGTTCGTTGTTCATACGATGAATCTTCCAACTTCATTGCACGGTTCTGTTGACTTGTGTCTATAAATCCAGACTCAAATCGTTCAACTCTAAGTAGGTTCAATGCAAAGGCTACTACAATCACTGCTATTAAAAACCAAATCCACTGCTTCATTGTTCATCTGCCCGAAAAAAACGAATTCACTATCCAATAAGGAACTAGAGTCACAATGGAGGATAAAGCGCTTGAGATTCTTCGTATTATGTTAGGGCGCCGTAAACTTGAGACAACTACTGAGAGGGTTGAAACTGATAACAAGAAGATGGAAAAGGTAACATTATATACAGTAGGATCTATCTTAGTATGCTTCAGTCAAAAGGATAAGGTTCTTGCTGGAGACATTACAAATATTGTTACCTTTGCAGAGGAGAATGGACATACATCTGGAGTCATTATTGTTGCAATGTCTCCTCCTTCAGAAAATGTTCTGAAACTCGTCAAGTCACACGCTAAGAATCGTGTTGTTCTGTTCCACATTTGGCAACTCCAATTTGATATCACAACTCATCGAATGGCAATGCCTCATCGTATCTTGACAGAAGACGAAAAGACAGGTATTCTTGAAAAATATAAGATTGCCTCTGCCGATCAGTTGCCTGCGATTGATTCACAAGATACAATGGTCAAATGGGTTGGAGCCATTCCAGGAGATGTCATTGAGGTTACAAGACATTCAGATACAGCAGGCAGAAGTTTATATTACCGACAATGTGTTGAAAATGTAAACGCAAGTGAATAATAATGAACGCACTTCAACAGACGTATGCTATCAAAAAGTCCGCCTATGAAACCATGATTGCATCCAGCAATCCAAATATGAATGAACTCAAACGATTAAATACTGAACTTTCTGATATTTTGACACAAATGTTGAATGAACTTGCAAAGGTCAAAGAAGATGCTGGACATATTGAACAGTATCGAAACGACTTAGTTCGCAAATTAGTTGTTATTCAAAAAGACTATACAACTTTACTTAATGAACGTGAACAACTACGTACATTACGAGCGTTACGAGAATATGAAGAAACAAAATTCAATGCGGCATTTTTCTGGTATGGTCTTGTATTTACAATTTTAGCCATTCTCTTCTTTTTCATCCTTCTTTGGAAAGGTCACAAGACAACCACAAGTCCAACAACAACTAACAGTGCAACGATGATTCCTCCTTTAACGTAAAGACTTGTTTGGTCTATAGGTTGAACTTGAGGAGATGTAGTGAGACGCTTTGAAACTTCATACTCGCCTTGTATTTTCGGACCTACTCTTTGAATTTCTTGTGATTGTTCATGTAACTTGGTCAGTTCGGGGTTATCATCACTATAGTTTTGTAAAAATCCTTGAATATACTGCTTGTCCTCACCTACTGTTTGTTGTAATTTAGTAATCTGTTGGTTCAATGCATTCAGAGCTGTTTCATATGCAGTCTTATTTGCAATGTTCCCTGTTACGCGATATGCAACATAATTATCATTGTAGACACTTAGTAGTCTAGTAAACTCTGGAGAGACAACACTCATTATCTTCTTGTTCCTAAAACAAAATGCCTACTTCTCCATTTGGTCAGGTAAATCCACCCGTGCGACGTGCAATGGTTGGAGACGCTTCCGAACACACTCGTTTCATTAGAATGTCCGCTACACTTGGTCCCTATAGGACTATGAATCAAGCAGCATCCCCGAACTTGCTTGGATGGAGAGATATGCAAGCGTCTCGTGATGCAAGAGTGATGATGTCTATCTTGGGAACTTACAAGTCTTTTATTCCGAACAGGTAAACAATGGAGTATTCTAAAATTCAATCTGAATATGCTGGGTTTAGTGCAATCGCAGACGCTGGAAAGAAAATTAAGACAGTTTCAGATAGTCTCAGAACTCCTCGTCCTCCAGTTCAACCGAATCCAATTCATGATGAGCGTTCCAAAATTTTGAATCCTCCGAGTATGCTTGTCATTCAAGTTGCTTTGTTTACGATTTTACTTTGTTTGGTTGTCTTTATGGTCGTTCCACAAGCCTATGCAACCAATCTTGTATTTTTAACTCTTTGTGTAGGCGTGTCCATTGGATTCTATCTAAGTAGTAGATAATGGGAGCAGGATCTTCTCTATCGTGTCCATCTGGGTTCATACCCACTCCAAGTGGAATGACATGTGTACTTCCATGTCCTGAAGGAAAAAACTATGTAATGTCATCCTCTGGGACTGCAATGTTTTGTACGCACAAAGGTGATGCAAGAGTTAAAGTCCCAGTGACTCCTGTACCTATGTATGTTGCTGGAGGACAAGGTCAACCGCCAATTAATGCAAATCATACTATTCTTCCTAACACTCAAGTGTATAGTGCGGAGATAAACCGATTTAATAATGCAATGGCAGTTGCGGATGCAAACATTGACAAAGAAACCAAAATTAATACCGCTTTTAGTGCTCTTCAAGCAGCAGAGAACGCACGTGATGTTGCTCCAGACGCCTATCAACAAGCACGAATTGCCTATTATACTCTTATCAAAGGTGATACATGGATTAACGATGAAAAGACTCGAATTGGAAAGGTAGAATCACAACCAGTTATTCAAAACTATCTCTCAAACTATTCAGAACTTTCTCAGCAAATCAATACACATAAATCAACCATTGAAACTGTGAATGGAATCAAGGACAAAGTTCTGACTGTAAAAGATGATTTGCAATATTCAGTCTCTGCATTTCAACGGCAATTGGATGCAATTCGAAATCAAATGAATATCAATAAAAAGAAACAGATTGAAACTGCTCAACAGACAACTTCAACGATTGATACAGTTCTGAATTGGTTAATGATAATTTTGACCTTTCTAGCAATCTTCTTTGTAGTTCGATATTTATTAAGGAAATCTTTCAATAAAACATCTCCAGTTCAATCAATTTCAAGTGACTACGATAACTTCTTCAAAAACTTTGCGTTAGTTGTTCCTCGTGCTCCTCCTGCTAGAGTGTAATGGAGGTCTCAGATCCACGCACAGTTGCCGATTTTCAAAAAACAACCTTTTGCGGTCATCCACGAACACACGTTGTGAAGGTTCTCCTCCAAAACGTGCAGTTAGGTCATGCAGATTATGCATGTTATTGGTCTCTTGAACTTTTATGTTCAGGATTAGTTCATAGTTTATGGGCAACGCTCTTTGATGCTGCGGCACTTCATATTAACCGAGCAAACCCAAATGTCTTTTTGTATTTAGCGTCAGCGTATGAACGTTATGCTCCAATTGAACAAGTCTTTACAGTTGGAACCATGACCTCTATACGTAACAATCCTGATGTTCGTCAAATCATTTGTGAAGTTGCAGCAACTCTTTCAATGTGTCGCAAAAATAAATTGCCTTCTCTTCCAACAATCAAGCCCGTGCATGATTGTGACCCTCAGACCATGCAAGAACATCTCAAGGCTCCCTCGCAGTTATTTGGGCGTCTCACGCTTCGTCCCGCGGATCCACTTTCAATTGCGGTGCCTCTCAACGAGTTCGTGTATTGTTTGCGATCCGATGTCCGAGATGTCACCCGAGCCTTATATTGGATGGCTTGGGTCTTCGCTTACTGCCGAGAACACAAGAAACAGACTAAACAGGCGCTCATCTTTGCAAACCGATTTGACGAGTTCGTTTCAGAACCACACGGAGCGCACCCAGTTTGGATTTTTTGGGATGCCGTTCGTAAACAAACTCAAGGACACGCACGACCCGTTATTGATGTCCTCTACAAGATGTATTGTTTGCGGTGGAGTCCAACAGAAGCAAAATCAAAACAACACTTATTACTTGCCGCAATTGTGATTGTCTGTGAAGGAACTACTTTTGATGCAACAGTTGTTACAGGAAATACGATTGCAGTTTCCAATGTGTTACAAGGAATGCCGGGATGGATTGATGCAATTGTTCGTATGCAGCGGAGTTTCACATAAAACGGAATCTTGAAGTTGTAAACTGTTGGATATATGTTAAGAATGCTTTATATTCCAGAAATCTCAGCCTCAAAAGTAGCCGCTCTCATTGGACTTAATGCGTATCAAGCGCCTCATGAAGTCATGTATGAATTGCTCACTAAACACGCACCTGCAAATGCACAGATGAAACATATTGAAGAAAATGAGTCACGGATTTCAATGAACAAACTTAAAAACATTGTTTTGGCTACACCTGCAATTAAATCCATTGTGTTTCAAGGAGTTCAGGAATGCGAAGGACGTACAGACATTACTGAAACCTTAAATGATATTGAAGCAAAAGCAAGGGTTGTGATTGATCTCCGTCATTCAGATATTGCTAAAGATGTCCGGTCTATTTTAGTCAATGAAGTCAGAGGAGCAGTTCAAAAGAACCGAGGACTTCGTAATGAAGACGCAATCTTGAATGCATATGAGGTTGAACAAAAAGTAGAAGTGAAAGAGCGAAATACAAAGACGTTTCGCAAAGTATATAGTTCCTACAAACTTGTAGGACGCACAGACGGATATGTTAAAGAGCATAATCGCATTGTGGATTCAAAAGCAAGAACAAGATGGCGCAATGAAGTTCCAATCTATGATGAGATTCAGTTGCGTGTCTACATGGAGTTGTCTGGAGCAACCGAGTCTGAGTTAGTTGAGTCATTCCCAGATGGACGTACTCGGAATACAAAGTTTACAAACGACGCAGATAAGTGGTCATCCATTAACACTGCTATACTCCAAGCAACAACAAAGATTAATACAGCAATTGAGGATCCAGTAGTTCTACGTGAAATCGTTTTCGCAAACACGGTTGGAGTTTAAGTATGAGGATAGTTATCTCTGACAAAGTTCCCGAAAAGTATGAATCTCAAAAAGGAACTACCTATGAAACACGATTCATTTACACTGGATTAGGACGATACAATGAACATACACAGTGTATGGAATGGATTCAAGTGGATCAAGATGGATCGCATTCTTTTTCAATCAAACCGTATATACTTGAAGTTCTTTCAAGAGTCTATCATGTAGAGCATGCACGAGTAACTCTGTATTCGGAGTCGCCTCGTGTATGGAAGGAAGAGATAGGATCAGATTGTTTCTTTTTTTATGAGATTGTGCAAGCAGGACCGCAACCTAACTTTTGAGCTTGGACTGCAACGACTTCCTTAACCTCTGTCACTGAGATTACTCCATCTCCATCCTTGTCAATTGACGACAATGGGGACTTGCGAAGTTCGGCAAGTAGTTCTTGAATTGCCGTCTTCATGACGTCCTTGATCATTTTCTCAATCTCCTTCTTCATTTCTTCCGGAACAAGAGCAGCAACAGGTTGAACGGCAGTATCTACAAGTGTTGTAGAAACTGTCTCAATGACAGTCTCTACAGCAGCATCCACTTTAACATCTTCAATTTTAATTACAGTCTCTGACATTGCGGTTTGTTCTATGCTTAGAAAAGGTCTTGAATATGTAAATGGACGTCTGGAATTTTCTATCCGTCGGAGTCTCAACCCTTATTCTGCTTGTGATTATCCACCTAGCAGTCTTTTATGTCGTCAAGACACTCTATCCTCCTCGCACAGTGGTTCAGCAACCCCAAGTTCAGTTTCAACCGGAACCTATCATCATTCAACAACCACCACCGGTTGCTCCTGAAATTCCACTAGTGACCACTAAACTTCCACCTCCTGTAGATACACGGGATCCTGGTCCGTCTCGTCCCGTAGCACCGACTTTCAGTGAAGCGCCTAAAGAGAATGAAGTGAAACAGTCCGTCAATGTTCCAACGTATGAAAGTCTCTTATCGTCTGTCACCGCTAGTAAAGAAGGGCAACCCAATCTCGGACCCATGTCAGGTCCCACAAATTAGTGGAAATCCTGGATGGATTTTTCTCACACATGACCAAGATGGAAGAGCTCATGCCTCCTTTATGGATTCAAAATGTGAGAGATCTGAAAAACTTGCTCTGGTCATGGATGAGCGAGTCTGTTGTGATACCATTTTTAGAGCAGTTCGCTTGGCGCCCAAACAGTATGTGGTATACGATCTCTTAGTCTTGAACGGTAGTCGTGTTCATGACGTTTTAACTTTTTCACAACGTCAACAACGGATTGCCGAATTGCTTGAACTTTTTCATCATCCCGATTTAGTTGCACTGACCACTATTGAAGATGCTCCCATAGGATGTCATGTTCGTGGATATGAACAATACGATGATGTTCCTGGAAGCATCGGAGTCTTTGTAGAACATCTTCCCAATACAAAGTAAATGTCTTGCACAATGAAAGGAGGACGTTCTCGTAAAATGCGTGGAGGCAATGGATATGGCGTAGGTCAACCTATTTCAGTTGGTGCACTTGAATATGTTCCCAATATGACTTCAGTCCCTGATGGTGCTGCCTACAGACCCACTGGAGGTCGTCGTGGTAAGTCTCGTAAGGGAAAGAGTCGTTCTCGCAGAACCCGTAAGACTCGTAGAACTCTTAGAATGAAGGGAGGTGGATCTGTTTCTAATGTAGGATATGGATTTGCAGGTGATGGAGCACGAGGACTCGCTAACTATGGAGGATATGCATCTAACCTTCCTCCAGGAGGTGACTTTGCGATCCCTACTGGCACGCGTTAATGGTCCGTTGAATAGCATCAGCAAAAACATAAGGCATATAGGTCTGATCGTTAGTCACAATAAAGGGTCCTCCTACTGCTTGACATATAAAAAACATTCGTTGAACTTGAAATCGAAGATCTGTATATTCACAATAGTCTTTCCAAACCTGATAGGTCTTCACTACTGTTGTAAAGATCACAATAGGATCACCAAGTCCAACAAAGAGTAAAAAGAGTGTAATCAAGGGCATGAGAATCATGTCATTGAATAAAGTCACGGTATCTGCCCAGGAGTCTGGGGCACATACTTTGCGAAGTTGAATATATCGTTCTGCAACAATAAATGGATTACTTGGAAGTGAAATCATCTGCAACAATCCTTACTCCGTGATCGGGAAACTTTACCTCCTCAAGTGTCCGAGTATCAATGTACATGATTTGAGTATTATAGTGTGGTTGAATCAAGTGTAGAATCAAGTCTAGTTGAATCGTATTTCCAACTACCATGTACTTTTGTAGTGCTGAAGTCAAGTCAACTTCAGTAGTCTTGTCTCCAATCCAAAGCCATGGAACATAAGGCTTACGCTTGAATGGATTAGTTTCATTACGAACAATCTCCTCTCCTTCGTAGAAGAGGTGGCATTTCTTCTCACCTTCTTCATTGACCCACTCTTCAATGAAGATTCCATCTTCAGGAACACGCTCATAGTCAATGTCATCTGAATCGTATTCATCTGAAAGCATGTAGTGAGTAATTGTGCTTGTATGAGGTGTTTCAAAGAACCATTTGACTAGTGAACAGAGTGTCTTATAAGCGCGAATTGAACAGAAGAGAATTGAATACATTTTAGGTTTCTATATTGTATGTGATGTAGCTGGAACTAATTCCATTTTTTCGTCCGCAATAAACTTTTCCTTAACGACTTGTCCAATCACAATTTCATCAAAGTTAGTACCGATTGCAATTGCAGTAGCAAGTGAAGTGATGATAAATGGAGCAGCAATCAAGAACCATGAGACGACGCCCAACCCTATTCCACAGAAGATGTCTAACACAATAACAGTTGCAATACCAAGAATGAGTTTGATAGTGAACGTTGCCCACAGTCCAAGGGACGCATCAAACCCTAGTTGAACTGCTAGAAAAATCGCATAGAGCAACGCAGGCGGACATAAATCTTCAATAAAACGCATCTTCAGATATTACAACTAAACAAGAAAAAGATGGACGACGCTACGATGGTTCAACAAATGACTGGATGCTCAGAAGAAGAAGCAAAGACTGCACTGCTTAATCATGAAACTGTATTGGATGCAATTGAATCCCTGATTCCTCCGAATCCAGTAAACTCAGGCGCTAAATACATTCCTCCCAAACCTACGATTCAAACTGGAATGGATGAAGAACAGGCAGCAATTTGCGCTAGAGGACGTTGGTTACAAGATAAAGTTAACGCCGTATTCTCAGTCGCCCACTCGAAAATCCAAGAGCAGACCCCTCCGGTATCCGAGCAGCAGACATCTCCTTCAAAGGTTGATCATTCATCTGAGACTGTTTCAAAGGTTGAGATACCCGAATTTGAACAGGGTGCTCACGTGTAAAGACTTCTACCATATCCGCAATCCTACTTGCTTCTGTGAACAAGTTCATAGATTGAATATGCCTTCTAGACTCTTCTGATTTAGTTGTGTAGACAGTTTCATCATCTAAAGACTGAACTGCTGAAATCCAATCTGAAACAACGTCTCGTTCACATGGAATTCCTACAGGTTGAATCCATGCATGTAATCCCTCTGAACTACCATTTGGACTTGTTGGTTTAGCAGCAGGTTTTGCATATACTACTGGAATTCCATTATACATTGCTTCAATTCCAATTCTTCCAAAACTCTCATAGTAACTCGGCATCAACAGAATTCGAGTTTGTTTGAGAATTTCACGAACATCATCATTGAATGGAACCCAAGTAACGTTATTATGTTTTGGACGAGGAACCGCTAAATTCTGATCTGAATATCCTCCATAATATGCTGAAACACCAAGAAACTTTCGGTCTGGCATTGCATCTGCAAGTGCAATAAATTGAAGAACTCCTTTATTATGATTTGCATTCACAAGCGTAATATGCTCTCCTTGAAAAGGTTCTTTAATTGCAATTTTGTTTTCGTGTAAAATTGGACGGACCATAGCTGTACTAACAATATTGGGTGGCCAAGGTACTACAGAATTACGATAATTAGTTTCCATAATTGAGTTGACAAACATCAACATCTCTACCCATTTCACGTTTCTTCCAGGGTTATTTTGGATAATTGCCCGATAGTTTCCATCAAAATGACAGGTTGCAATAATTGGACGATAATATCCACGAGCGTTAATCTTACGAACTTCAGGTAAGGCAGGAGAATGTGGACATATCCAGATTTGACTTAAATCTAGTAATGTACTACTTGCCGTATAATGCATAAATTTAAAACTACGATAGGTTCCTCCATTCACACCTTCTTTAGGGACTTCAAGTGTCATAAATGTTACATCATGACCACGTTTTTGTAGTTCAATCCCAAGATCTATGTCGTGTAAAAATGCACCACATAGATCTGGCATACGCCCTGCGAAAAAGAGAATTTTCATTATTATGAGTCATTAGTTCGTTTCGTCTGAACTAAGCGTGTTGCATCTCCACCTCGAGTCCAGTCATAAATCCAATTATTAGGATTTGAATATTCAGATTGCTTAATGTCAATTAATGGTTGGTAAAAATTAGGAATTGCTTGATCCATGACTGTATTTGCTTCCTTACGATTGCGAATCATTGCGCTGTGAATAAGATTGGATTCATCATTCACTGCTGAAGGATCTCCTCCTCCTAGATCGGGTGTGGTGGCAAAGGGGCGCGCCCATAGTTCATGTTTTCCCTTTTGTCTCCACGCACCTGGAATACCCCACTTCAAGTCTGTGTTCGCATCCACAGCACAACCACCACCGGGTTGACCAAACCCACCCATTGCAATAAATCCAGGTTGATCTGCCATTGCCGAGGCAGGATTTAGAGTATCTGAGCACGCAGAACCCATTCCTGTAGTCTGACGTGTTAATGTATCCGTATTTCCTACTTGCTTGGCAGCAGTATCATACTCATCTGAACGGATCCGAGTAGGTGCGTTAAACCAGTCTATTGAATTCGTTGAGAACATCTCTTACCTTGACACACAGAAAAAACGGACTTGGATTACTTTAAGGAACTACTTGTAACTGTATTACAATGATTCTACAACCTATTGATTGGTATGAACACGACGTAGATGGAACGTATGTAATTGAAGTCTTTGGTCGTCTTGAAGACAAGTCTGTTGCCTGTGTTCGATTAACTGGATTCAAACCTTATTTGTATACACATGAGAAACCGAATGTAGATGCAATCTATGAAGTATCTAATAAGAAATGGGTTCAGAAATTTGGACCGAACAAAGGAGAGCAAGAGTACGCATTCAAACTCACTTCTAAGATTCATGAACACATTTCTCCAACCATTGCCAAGGTTGAAAAGTATGACACAATGGCAGGATTTGGTGGACTAAAGAAACTGTCAGTTTGGAAAGTAGAGTGTGATTCCCTTGCTAGTTTCTCAGCGTCCAAGAAATGTATCAAAGGCGTTCAGTATGAGAGCAATCTACCTCCCTTTCTCCGATTCTTTCATGAACGACATCTAGGTCCTGCTTCTCCCTTGAAGTTGTCTAAAGTTTCTGAGATTGAAATTCCTTGTAATGAAGAAGGTGAACCGCTCTATTATGTAGACTCATTCTACACCTGTTCTTACAAGAATGTAGAAGCGTGTGATGCAAACATTCCATTATTGGTTGCTTCCTATGATTTAGAGATGTGTCCTTCAGGAGACAGTAATCAGTTTCCAGTTTCCTCTAAAGATCCAATCATTCAAATTGGTGTATCGTATCGCAGGTCAACGGATATGATTACACCTACTGCAAGAACTGTATTTGTATGGGGTGAATGTACAGATTCAGGCGATGAAACCGTTGAGTTTGTCTCTTGCAAGTCGGAACGAGAGATGCTTCTCATGTTTGCTGAAGAAATACGAGAACGTAATCCAGACATTCTCTGTGGATACAACATCTTTGGTTTTGATGACGCATACATTGAAGGACGAATTGACAAACTTGGAATTCGTGAAGAATTTGAAGTATCACGTGTGAAGACGAAAGAATC
>Ga0114968_10003640_pt1 | contig 11532 bp, 9 predicted proteins | sample M_130807_EF_Meta_FD_87020 | JGI IMG/M metagenome (GOLD analysis project Ga0114968, IMG submission 87020) | Freshwater microbial communities from Lake Montjoie, Canada to study carbon cycling - M_130807_EF_MetaG | ecosystem: Environmental > Aquatic > Freshwater > Lake | place: Lake Montjoie... | reverse complement strand
CGCTTCTGCGACTGGTGCAGATGCAGGCTCAACCACGCCCCTTACAGCGTTTTTCTCTGCAATATCGGCAAAATAGGCCGACAAGAAATCCGCATTGCTCAGAGAGGGCTGGTTCACTGAATTCTGGGTCGCTGAACTCTGGGTCACGGGACCACGTGGCGCGGGATCATCGGCAGCGACAGGCTCGACGGCAACAGTTTTAGGCGCAGGCATAAACGGATGCCGCATCGCAGCAGAGTGCGGCAATTTTGGCTGGGAGGCAGGCGCGGCAGAAGACTGTGAAGAGGATTGCGACCAAGGAAATTCGAAATGCTGTCCATCGCTCTGAGTGGCATGCGAACGGCTCGGATTCTCCATCTCTTCCGAGATAATACGACGGATCGAGGCCAAAACCTCTTCCATCGAAGGCTCGTGAGACTTGTTCGATTGCACCGACATTCAATATTTCCTCAGCGCGTCAAGCGAATGATAACCGAAAGACAAAAAACCAGAAGGGAAAGTAATACGCACGCTATAGCCCTTACTCTAAACCAGAAAAAGCTGATGCTCTATCTAACCGCCCCATTATTGGCATTAACTCACAGCAAAATTTTATTCACCATCCATAATCGAGAAACCGACCCATTTGCCGGACACTCTCTCGTAATGGGCAGCAGGATTATACTGTTTCACATTGAGTTTGAGATTTTCGACATTGAGCTGCCCCGCTGTCTGAGCCAAAGTGTAGGAAGAGACGACGCGGTCACGTTGCGCTGTCACAAGGCTCACCCGTGCCGAGAGCAAGTCCTGATCGGTCAGCAAGACGTCGAGCGTGGTACGCTGTCCCACTTTGGCTTCCTCGCGGATGCCGTTCAAAGCGATCGTGGCGGCTTCGACCTGCGCATTGGCCGACTGGATACGCGCTTTGGCCGCTTCGAGCTGGCTCCAGGCGGAAACGACATCGGCACGAACTTTTTCGCGGGCTGAGTCGAGTTCCAGACGACGCTGGCCAATTACTTCCTTGGCCTGACGAATGCTGGCATAGCTTTCACCGCCGTCATAAAGCGGCATGGTCAGCGTGCCGGCAATGGTATTGGTGTTCTGGCTGCGGTTGTTGACATAGCTCACATCATTGCGAAGCCCGCTGGAAGCCGAGACCGACAAAGTCGGCCCAAGTCCGGCATAGGCCTGACGGAGCTGATATTCAGCCACTTCGATATTGATTGATGATGCTATGATCGACGGATGCGATGAAATCGCTACCGTCAAAGCCTCGTTCAAGGATTTATAGGTCACTCTGGCCAGTGGACGGGCAGGACTCATCTGCTTTGGCTCGTCGCCGACGATCTGGCGATATTTGGCCATGCTCGTTTTCAGAGTACCTTCGGCTGTCGCCATATCGGCCTGGGCTGCAGCCAGACGGGCTTCCACCTGCGCTACGTCCGTACGGGTCACTTCGCCGACCGAGAAGCGGTCCTGTGTCTGGCGGAGTTGTTCGCGCAACACTCCAAGATTGCTGCGCCGCAATTCAAGCACGGATGTGTCCCGCATCACATCCATATAGGAGGTTGCGGCATCAACCAGCGTCTTTTGCTCCACATTGGCAAGGGTCGAGCGGGCAGCAAAAACACCGCGTTCGGCTGCTGCAATGGTGGCTTCGACCTTGCCGGAAGCAAACAAAGTTTGGGTCAAAACTGCGGAGACGCCACGGGGATGGGACTGGCTATGCCTGCCGTAGATCGAGGTTGAAGGATTTTTATCCCATAATTCGGCAATACCGTAATCACCGATCCCGTTCAGTTTGGGACGACCGGCGGCGGAGGCTTTGGCCACACCCTCATCAAGCGCACGCAGGGCAGCGCGTTGAGCATTCAGATCGGGATTGGATGTATAAGCTCGCGACAAAGCCCCTTCAATGGATTCAGCATTGACCAGACAAGGCCCCACCAGTGCCGAAACGCAGACACTGACAAACAAAAACCGTTGGGCGTGAGCAAACATCATAAAATCTCCAGCAGCCCAAACCGAAATCTGAGCTTTAATCGACCACGCCTAATCGATACCAGCAGATGGGCTCTGTATGCAAGCTATGGTTAATAAAGAGTTAAAATATTTTTAACGGGTTAAAAGCAAACACTTCAAAATTTGAAACCGGCAGGTTTGTTGAACTCACTCAAAACCGGAACATTCACCGACACAACACGGATCGAACCGAACTGGTCACCCGAACGCACATAACGCACGATCTGCCCTGCCCCTTTGCTGGCATCGACGCCGACCAGACGGCCGCCTTCGCTCAACAAAGCCAGCAAATGTGCGGGCTTTTCGACAAACGCACCATGAACGATGATGACATCGTATGGCCCGCCTTTGTGCTTTTTGCCATCCAGTGTCTCTTTGGCCACCGTGACATTGCCGAGGCCCGCGGCCTTAACGGCCTTGCGTGCGGAATCGACCAGCGCGGCATTGCCTTCAATCGCCGTCACCTCGGCAGCCAGATGCGACAGCACAGCCGCAGAATAACCCGAGCAGCAACCGACATCGAGCACGCTGTCATCGGACTGGATATCGGCCGTTTGCAGGATGCGCGCCAGAACCATCGGCGACAGCATCACCCGACCGGTATCGGAAAACACCACGGCGCGGTCGGCATAGGCCAGCTCTTGTTCACCCTCGGGCAGGAAGGCTTCGCGCGAAACCGCCTCGATCGCAGCAAGAACGCGCTGGTTGGTGACATCGAATGTCCGCAATTGATTGTCGACCATCATCCGGCGCTTCAGTGCGGAATCGAGCATGAGGGACACTCCGGTCTGAATCCGGCACAAAACGTTTTGCCGGATATTGTCATGTGGTCATCAATTGAATTGGAGGCCTCGGAGGGAATCGAACCCCCGTACAAGGATTTGCAGTCCTCTGCGTCACCACTCCGCCACGAGGCCCCCGCTGATCAACACTGATCATGCGTCCTGATAGCAAGGCGTGAGCACAACCGCAACAGCGTATTTTTCAGACCCCTCACAGTTTTTTGAAAAATTTCGATGTTTTTTTGACGTTTCGCTTGCATTACCCCCCAAGCTTATTGTAATCCCCACTCACTCCAGATGTTCCGCGATAGCTCAGCTGGTAGAGCGTTCGACTGTTAATCGAATGGTCGCAGGTTCGAGTCCTGCTCGCGGAGCCATTTCCTTTCATGGAAATCAGGAGTTACCAATTCTCGTTGACTCAGTGACACCGGCACCCAGTCTTGGCTGGCTGCCGCTGGATTAGCCGGTTCGGCTGCTGGCTTGCCAAAACCCGATTCCCGTGACATAAAAAAGACTGTCCGACCAATGGTGATGCGGGAGAGCCCGTTCGTTTGGATGGCGCCGAAGGAGCAACCACCCCGGAAACTCTCAGGCACCCGAACCGTATCATCAGGACAATCTGGAGAGAGACGCTTCGATGCGTCCACCGAAGGGGAAGCTTCAACCGCTGAAAAGCGGTTCGGGCCAAGCTCTCAGGTACCGTGACAGATGGGGCCCATTGGCACAACGTGATCCGGAAGGATCGTGTTCTGCTCGTTGCGCAACCCGTCACGGGAGGTCATCATGACCCATCTTGCTGTTATCGGCGCCGGAATCACCGGCATTACCACCGCCTATTCCCTGCTCAAAAAAGGCTACAAGGTTACGGTGTTCGACCGTCACCCCTATGCCGCCATGGAAACATCCTTTGCCAATGGCGGGCAGTTGTCGGCCAGCAATGCCGAAGTCTGGAACTCCACGGCAACCCTGCTCAAGGGCATGAAATGGATGATGCGCAAGGATGCGCCTTTGCTGCTCAATCCTTTGCCTAGCTGGCACAAATATTCGTGGCTGACCGAATTTGTTGCACAGATCCCCAATTACCGCGCCAATACGATTGCCACCACAAAGCTGGCGATTGAAGCCAGACAGCATCTGTTTGACATTGCAGCCACCGAAAACCTTCAGTTCAACCATGAAAAACGCGGTATTCTGCACATCTATCGCGACAAGCCGTCTTACGACATCGCAGCCAAAACCAATCAGTTGCTGATGGAAGGCGGGCTGGACCGGCACGCCGTGACCCCTTCCGAAATCCGCCAGATCGAACCGACTTTGGCTTCCAACCAGCTGTATGGCGGTTTTTATACACCGTCCGATTCGACCGGTGACATTCATCTGTTCACCAAGGGATTGGCCGAAGCCTGCCTCAAAAAAGGGGCGACCATCATCTACAACAGCACGGTCACGGGTTTTGCGCCCAAGCCAAAGGGCATAGATTTGCGCTGGAGCGTCGCCCATGGCGGCGGATTGGCGGGCGATGATTCTTCCAATGACCAGGGCCATTTCGATGGGGTGGTTGTCTGTGCGGGCGTCGAAAGCCGCGCCATTGCCGACCAGTTGAATGACCGCATCAATATCTATCCGGTCAAAGGCTATTCCATCACCGTGATGCTCGATGACGAGCAGAGCCGCGATAGCGCGCCGATGGTCAGCCTGTTGGACGAGGACACCAAAATCGTGACCTCGCGGCTTGGACGTGACCGTTTCCGCGTGGCAGGCACCGCCGAATTCAACGGGTTCAACCGCGACATCCGCGCGGACAGGATCGCGCCGCTGGTGGCATGGACGCGCCGTTATTTTCCGAAAGTCAGCACAGAGCATAGCGTACCATGGGCCGGTTTGCGGCCAATGACACCCAATATGATGCCCTATATCGGTCAGGGACATCATGCATCGGTGTTCTATAACACCGGACACGGCCATCTCGGCTGGACCCTCTCGGCGGCAACGGCTGATATGATCACCAACCAGATCGGCCTCGCTCTGCCATTGGCAGCTTGATCCATTTGCTGTTTAACATCGTAGAATCGGGGTGCATCGGACAGATGCATCCTGGTTCATTGAAGGCATGACCAATCGTGCCCATTTTACGGAGCGTGATTGTTGCCCAAAGGTCCTTTTCTCGTCTGGTTTCGTGACGATCTGAGATTGAGCGATCACCCTGCCCTTGTTGCGGCATTGGCAAGCGATTGTCCTGTCGTTCCTGTTTATGTGTACGACGAGCATAGCCCTGCTTTCCGGCCGATGGGCGGTGCCTCGCGCTGGTGGCTGCACCATTCCCTTGCCGCGCTTGATCTGTCTTTGCGTGCCAAAGGCTCCTATTTGCGGATAGTGCGCGGTGCCGCGCAAACCGCAATCGCTCAACTGGTTGACCATTATCAGGCCTCTGGCATGGTCTGGTCGCGCCGCTACGGGGCAGCCGAAATCGCGGTTGATGCATCGATCAAGGCTTGGTGCAAGGACCATGGGATCAGTTGCGAGAGCTTCAACGGCTCGCTGCTGGTCGAACCATGGCAGGTGACGACCCAAGCGGGACAGCCGATGAAGGTTTTCACGCCGTTCTGGAAAAGCGCGCGCGCCAATCACTCCTTTACTCAGCCTTTGCCCGCACCCGTTATACTGCCGGTGGTAACGGCAACCGCCAGCCCGCTCGAAATTCCCTTGGATGATTTGACACTCCTGCCGACAAAACCCGATTGGGCCAAGGGATTTACAGAGCATTGGCAGGCAGGAGAAGCCGGTGCGCAACAGCGCTTGCTGGATTTTCTCGATGACGGGCTGAAAGGCTATGGCGAGGACCGCAACAGGCCCGACCGCAACAATGTCTCGCGTTTGGCGCCTTATCTGCGCTTCGGCAATATCTCGCCCCGCCAAGTCTGGCATGTGGCTGTCAACCGGATGCAGGCAGGCGAATGCAAGGCCTCCGAGCGTGATCTGACGGTGTTTCAATCCGAACTCGGCTGGCGGGAATTTTCCTATCATCTGTTGTTTCACAATCCAGATCTCGTCCGCAAAAACTATCAGGCGCGCTTTGACAAATTTCCGTGGCGAAACGATCCTGCAGCCCTGAAAGCATGGCAGAATGGCATGACAGGCTATCCGATTGTCGATGCCGGCACGCGGCAATTGTGGCAGACCGGCTGGATGCACAATCGCGTGCGCATGGTGGTTGCTTCCTTCCTGATCAAACATCTGATGATCGACTGGCGCAACGGCGAAGCATGGTTCTGGGATACGTTGCTCGATGCCGATCCCGCTTCCAATGCGGCAAGCTGGCAATGGGTGGCCGGATCGGGCGCGGATGCGGCTCCCTATTTCCGTATTTTCAATCCGGTCTTGCAGGGAGAACGTTTTGACCCCAAGGGTGATTATGTCCGCCATTTCGTGCCGGAACTGGCGCGTTTGCCGAAAGAATTCATCCACAAGCCATGGACTGCGTCCGAATGGGTGCTGCGCGAGGCGGGAATCACTTTGGGAACCGACTACCCTGCCCCGCTGATCGACCATAAAACGGGGCGTGACCGCGCCCTTGCCGCTTTCTCTTCCATCAATGCTTAACACCCGAAAATCATGTGAGTGACCATGCGTCTTGCCATTATCGGAACCGGAATTGCCGGAAACACTGCAGCCTATTGCCTGTCGCAAAACAGTGCCAACAGCATTACGGTCTATGAAAAAGAGACATGGATCGGCGGCCATTCGGCCACTGTCGATATTGATCACGGCGGCACCAAGATTGCCGTTGATACCGGCTTTATTGTCTATAACGAGCTGAATTACCCCGAACTGACCGGATTATTCGGGCATCTCGGTGTCAAAACCGAAGTCTCGGATATGAGCTTCGGCGTCTCGGCCAATCAGGGCGGTTATGAATGGTGCGGGCGCACCCATAATGTGTTGCGCGGATTATTCGCACAAAAGCGCAATCTGCTGTCTCCGCGCCATATCGGCATGTTGCTGGAGATATTGCGTTTTAACACGGTTGCGCGTGCCGATTACCAAAGCGGCCGTTTGATCGGCCTGACTTTGGGCGACTATCTGACGCAAAAGAAATTCTCGGCCAAATTCCGCGATGCCTATCTGGTTCCGATGGGCGCGTCGATCTGGTCGATGTCGCCAAAGTCAATGCTGGGCTTTCCGATCTATAGTTTTGTCGATTTCTGCGTAAAGCACTGCCTGCTGCAATGGGACAGGCCGGTCTGGCGTACGGTGACAGGCGGCAGCCGCAATTATGTGAAGGCGCTGACGGCCGGTTTCCAATCAAGAATCAAACTGTCGACGGCTGCCACCAAAATCCAGCGGTTCGGTTCCGAAGTCCATGTCTGGGACGACAAGGGTATGATGGAATCCTTCGACCATGTCATCATGGCCTGCCACAGCGATCAAAGTCTGGCTTTGATTGACAATCCCTGCAATCTCGAACGATCCATTCTGGGAGCCATCCGCTACAAGGACAATGATGTCTGGCTGCATTGCGACACGCAACTGATGCCCAAACGCAAACAGGCCTGGGCGGCGTGGAATGTATTGCAAGATCCCGACCCCGATCAGGCGGTTTGCCTGACCTATTGGATGAATATTTTGCAAAATATCGACCAAGCCAAGCCGGTCTTTGTGACGCTGAACCCCAAAACCCCGCCCCGCCCCGAAACGGTGTTTGGTCGCTACAGCTATGCCCATCCGCAATATGACGAGGCCGCCATTGCTGCACAGGCCCGCATCCACGAGATTCAGGGCATCCAGCGCATCTGGTTCTGCGGTGCATGGACGGGTTATGGTTTCCACGAAGACGGTATGGCCTCGGGCCTCAATGTCGCTCGTCTGCTTGGCGCCAAAGCCCCATGGCACCGTGACGGATACAGGCCCGTTCACAGCCATGCGGACAACCAGACCATGCTGACCGAGGCGGCAGAGTGAACACGGGGCAAACGCCCCACACCCCTTTTTCCCCGCCCGCCGACGGGGCGGGCTGGCTTTATGATTGCGTGGTCGGTCATGCGCGCCTGAAGCCTGTCGGTCATCGCTTCCGCTATCATGTCTATAATCTGCTGATTGATCTCGACCGGCTCGATGCGGCCGACCGCAGTTCGGGGCTTTTCTCTGTCGGAAGTTTCAATCTGTTGAGTTTCAATGCCAAAGACCATGGCAGCCGGGATGGCCAACCCTTGCGCGAATGGGCCGACGGGCTGTTTGCACAAGCAGGCCTTGATACCACGGGCGGGCGCATGCTGTTGCTGTGCTATCCGCGTGTGCTCGGTCTGGTGTTCGATCCGCTGTCGATCTATTACGCCTATGACAATCATGGACAGTTGCGCGGCGTGATTTACGAGGTGCGCAACACATTCGGCGAGCATCACAGCTATGTCGCCCCCGTCCAAGACGGTGAAATGTCGCAAGCGGGCCTGAAACAAAGCCGTACCAAGCAGTTCTATGTCTCGCCCTTCAACGATCTTGCTATGCGTTATCTGTTCCGACTGCGTCCGCCGACCGAAAGCCTGAACGTGCGGATTCTGGAAGTGGACCAAGATGGACCCCTACTCTCTGCAACCGTAAGTGGCACAAAATCGGCTCTATCAACAAAAAATATCCTGAAGGCCTTTTTTTTAGTTCCCTTACTCCCATTTAAAGTTGTAATCGGCATCCATTGGGAAGCGGTGCGGCTATTTATCAAAGGCCTGCGGATGCAACCTAAACCACCTGCACCACCCGTTTTTAGCCTTACCGATCCGGATCAGGATCAGCACCATCAGGGAATTTCGTGATGTCCACTCACGCCAGCGACATCACCGTCACGCCAGCCAATAGCCGTAATGTGTTGCGGGATTTGCCCTTTGCGGCACGCCAGACATTTCAATTCGCCATGAAACTGACCCATGGACAATTGCGCGTTCAACTGCCCGATGGCCGTATTCTGCGTTTCGAAACAGCCAATGACGGCCCACACGCCTATATGGTGGTGCATGATCTGCATTTCGCCGATCACTTCACCAGAGGCGGCGATATCGGCTTGGCCGAAGCCTTTTTGCGCGGTGAATGGGATACGCCTGACCTGACAGAATTTTTGCGTCTTTTCTGCGTCAATCACGAGATGATCACTCAGATTCTGGCCGACAAACCGATCATCCGCTGGTTGCAATTGCTGCGTCACTGGTTCAACCGCAACACCAAAGCGGGTAGCAAACGCAACATCCACGCCCATTACGATCTCGGCAATCAATTCTATGACAAATGGCTTGATCGCTCGATGACCTATTCATCCGCCCTGTTCAAAGACGGGAAAGATCTGGCAGTTGCCCAGCAAAACAAATACGAAACATTGGCGCGCGATCTCGGCATTACGGCACAAGACCATGTGCTGGAAATCGGCTGCGGTTGGGGTGGCTTTGCCGAATATGCGGCCAAAACCATCGGTTGCAGCCTGACCGGATTGACGATATCGCAAGAACAATTCGACTATGCCCAAAAGCGCATGTTCGAGCAGGGCTTGAACGAGAAAGTCACCCTGAAATTTCAGGATTACCGCGACGAAACAGGACATTATGACCATATCGCCTCCATCGAAATGTTCGAGGCGGTAGGAGAGGAATTCTGGCCCGTCTATTTCCATAAAGTGTCGGACTGTCTCAAACAGGGCGGCAAAGCGGGCTTGCAGGTCATTACCATTCAGGACCGGTTCTTTAGCACCTATCGCAAGGAAATGGATTTTATCCGCCGCTATATCTTCCCCGGCGGCATGTTGCCCTCCCCGCGCATCATGATTGATCTGGGTGCAAGCCACGGCTTGAAACAGATAGCCTCAATGGAATTCGGCCATGATTACGCCAAAACGCTGAGCCTGTGGCGAGACAATTTCCGCTCTGTATGGCCCGAACTGACATTGATGGGCTTTGACGAGCGGTTCCGCCGAATGTGGGAATATTATCTGGCCTATTGCGAAGCCGGTTTTCTGGCTGGCAATATCGATGTCCGCCAGATCACCTATCAAAAAGCCTGACGATTATCCGCTTGTAGCGCGGCCCACCAGCCAGAAATAAAATGCATAAGGCAACAGCCGCAAGGTTTTGAGAATACGCGATAATTGCCACGGAAATGTAATTTCGAAACCACCGGTTTCAAAGCCGTCGCAAATCAATTTTGCCGCATCGTCCAACGGCATCAAAAACGGCATCGGATGATCGTTTTTGGCGGTCAGCGGCGTTTCGACAAAGCCGGGATTGACCACCTGCATCGTGACGCCGCATTTGTCGGTATCGAATTTCAGAGATTCAGCCATCGCAATCAGAGCGGCTTTGGTCCCCGAATAGGCCGCCGAACGCGGCAGGCCGATATAGCCGGCCACCGAGGCATTCAGGGCAATCTGCCCCCATTCGCGCGCACACATCAACGGCATGACGGCGTCAAGGCAGTTGATCGTACCACCGACATTGACGGCAAACATCTCGCGAAACGCCGCGGCATCAAAAGGATAGGCGTTGACGGGACGGTAGGTGCCCGCATTCAAGAAAGCCAGAGTGACCGGCCCATGCGCGGCCTCGATGTCTGCAACCAGTTGCATGATCGCAGCGGCATCGGAAATATCGCAAACCATCGGGATGATGCCACCCGAAAGCCCCTCGGCCTCGCGCGCCAGATCCTGCAATGCCTCCAGCCTGCGGGCCGTTGCCACAACCGTGAAACCCCGCTTTGCGGCTTCAAGAGCCACACCGCGCCCGATGCCGGAGCTGGCGCCGGTAATCCACCACACACCATCTTGCGGTTTGGCCCGATATAATGGCTTCATCATAGCCTTTCACCCCGAAACGGGGTTTTAGCGGCCCAACAAACGCTGGGCGAGAGAGCCGAAAAAGCCAGTCAACCGAACGGGATGTTCGGTAAAGGCGAAACAGATGCAATCTTCATCATCATCCGCTTTGGGGTGATGGTCAATCTCGGCATCGGCAATCGCTATATCACCGCGACGATAGTGGCCGGACAGGTCGCGGAAACCGCCTTTGAGAACCAGGGTATATTCCGACCCGTCATGCGTGTGCGACGGCATGGTGCGTCCCGGCTTGATCCACAGCACAGAAGCCTCGCCATCCTGCAAGCCTTCGATTTTGTATTCCTTGATCCCGGGCAGAACCGATTTCCATGACAGACCATTGAAATCGTGTCCGGTCAAAGCCACCAATGGCGCGGGCAAAATCGCGCAAGAGGTACGCGGCATCTTTATCTGTTCGGGCTGCGGACTGGCAAATATCGAGGCCAAACGGTCATCGCGTTTGGCGGGGGACGAGTAGACGGCAACCTGTTCCAAAGCCTCGCCGTGCAGGCTTTCAAGACCGGCAACAAAGCGGCGACTGCCTGGCGACAGGCATAGATGGGAGGCGACAAGAGCATTGAGATGCGGATTCAGCTGACCCAGGGCATAGGATGCCAGCAAGGCATCAAGCGGTTGTCCGGCTTGGGTTGCTGTCAGATCGGTGCCGTTGGTTGCGGCAGGATGTTGGGTCGTCGGCATCAGAAACTCGAACCTTCACTTCTAAAGCAGTTGTTAGATTGTTTTGTCTACGTCTCTTCTTCCAAATTGGATCAGTTATGGGAAAGATCAAGACCATGACGGTTGAAATTCGACTCTTTGGATAAATTGACCTCAAACCCCGATCCAAACAATCAAAATTTTCTATTTTGAAGAAACAAAATGCCAAGTCGGGACATTGCCTTGCCT
>Ga0114968_10003639_pt1 | contig 11535 bp, 11 predicted proteins | sample M_130807_EF_Meta_FD_87020 | JGI IMG/M metagenome (GOLD analysis project Ga0114968, IMG submission 87020) | Freshwater microbial communities from Lake Montjoie, Canada to study carbon cycling - M_130807_EF_MetaG | ecosystem: Environmental > Aquatic > Freshwater > Lake | place: Lake Montjoie... | reverse complement strand
TTGAGCGAGCCGTGTGTCAGACGCTTCAGCAGTTTAATCAGTAGGCGTCCAGACCAACGCAAGCGCGTCGAAGTGAACGAGAGCTGTTGTTCGTTTAAATTCATTTTCGAGCCGTAAAATTATGGGTGACTTCGTCGGTTGGCAAGGCCGGTATCGACCGGAAGGTTGCGCCGCGCCGCCAAAGTTTAAAAGCTTGCACATGAATACGTAGCATCACCCCAAACGTCATCATGGGCATCGTGAGAAAAGCGGCTAACAGCGCACGTGTACGCAGAGGTTGGGGCTGCACCACAATAGCTGTACGCAGCAAAGCTTGAGTCTCGTGCTCGCCCCGCGTCTCTTGTCCACCTCGGGGCTCTTGCGCGTGATCAAAATAATCAATTGCCAAGCGGGGCTGCCCTGCGCGCTCATCGAGCTCAAACTGGTAGCTTCCTTGCACGTCGCAAAAGGGCGACACATGAAACACCTTTTGACAGCCAAGCTTGACGTGCGGCTCAAGTGGCGCAAGATTGGGCGCCGTCAATACATATTGATGGCGCTGCCCAAAGGTATTGTTCACTTCAGCCACCAGCGCTCGCAAGACGCCCTCGCGGTCGTGCACCAGCCAAAAGCTGACTGGATTAAAAACGTAGCCAAGCACTCTGGGGAAACATTGCAACCAAACCGCTCCAACCTCAAAACGCACGTCACTGACCTCGAGCGTGCGCGTCAGCCATTGCATCAGGTCAGAGCCATCGCGCGCGCCATGATCGCGGCCTCGAAAACTAATGGGCCGCGCGCATTCAAATCCAAACAACCAGCTGGTATAACGCGCGAGCTCAGTCGGACGATCTATCCTTAGCCGCAAACAAAACACCCGGTAAACAAAGCGGTGCACGAAGGGGCGCAAACGCGCGTGCATCACGCGCCCCCTGCATAACAAGAGCGCGCTCTCAGTCATAGACAGCCTGCCAAGGGGGTATTACCCCAAAATCACGCGCCACCCGCAGCGCAGATTTCAAACCATCCTCATGAAAGCCAAAGCCGCTCCAGGCGCCGCAAAACCACGTGCTTTGCTGACCTTGGAGCGCCGGCAGCTCTCGCTGCGAGAGGCTGGCGGTTTGATCCAAGACTGGATGTTCATACGCGAAACGCCCGAGCACTTTCGAAGCCTCGGGCGCTTGATGCGGGTTGAGCGTGACCACAACGGGCGTTTGAAAAGGCAAGGGCTGCAGTTGATTAATCAGATAGCTCACCGCAACCGGACGTTCGATGCCCTGCCCGCCAACCGCCATGTAGTTCCAGGCTGACCAGACTTTTTTTCGTCTTGGCAACAAGGCGATATCGGTATGCAAAATCGCCTCATTAGCCTGGTAGCGAAAGCCTGTTAACACGCGTTGTTCGTCGGGTGTTGCGTCCAGTAACGCGAGCGCGGTGGGCGCATGACAGGCCATCACAATCGCATCAAACGTCTCGACTCCAGCAGCCGAGGTCACCGTGATCGCGTTGTCGCGACGCCGTACCTGCATGACGGGACAAGCCACACGTGCATCTGTGATGCGTCTGAGCATTGCACGCACATACACGCGCGAACCACCCAGGATGGTTTTCCATTGCGGACGATCGTCAATTTGCAATAAGCGGTGATTCAAACAAAAAGCGAGAAAGGTCTCGGCTGAAAATTCAAGTACGGCACTGACGGGGGTCGACCAGATGGCCGCGGCCATCGGTAACAGATACCAATCTTGCATCGCCCGACCAAACTTCTCACGTTTAAGCAGGCTACCCAGTGTCATGGGGGTGCCGCGAACCTCAAGCAGGTAGTGCTCTGCCTGACGATTAAAGCGCAAGATATCGCGCAACATCCCAAGAAATTTTGGACGAAAAAGATTACCAGGCTGCGCAAAGACAGAACGCAAGTTCGTACCCGCCCACTCGATATCGGGCTCACGAATCGACACACCAAACGACATGTCGCTGGCATGCACAGGCACGCCCAAGTGCGCCAACAGCGGCACCAGGTTTGGGTAGGTCACATCGTTGTGGACAAGAAATCCGGTATCGACAGGGTGCGTGACACCTTCAAGCGTCACATCTACCGTATTGGAATGCCCACCAAAATAATCGCCTGCCTCAAACAGCGTGACGCGATACTTGTCCGCCAATAACCAAGCGGTGGATAGGCCGGCAATGCCGGCCCCCACCACCGCGACCCGACTACCTGGCGCCGGAGACACTGTTGAAGTGGCGCGCAGGGCTCTGTCAGTGTTGTATGCGAGCGCTGCGTGCGTCATAAACAGACCTGTTCGGTTACCCAAGCTGTTGGCGCAATCGTGCCATACCTTGCTCGCTGACTCGCACTGTCGCCTTCAAAAAACTTGACGCTTTGGTAAACAGACTGATTCACGCTAAGCCACCCTCCGCGCCGAGTAACGCGTCACGCAATGCTGGGCGTTGCGTGCGTGGATCGAGCCAGATTGCCGAGAACGCACGCGCAAACTCTGCATCGAGGATTGAACCAAGCGCGCGCTGTGCTGAAAAAAAATAGACGCCTTCGTTGGGCTTAAACCACCCAAACAGTTGGTCTCCAAGGCCGACATCGGGCACAAATGACTCAAGAGCCTGCCGCCAGTTTGCCACTTGTTCAGCTTCAGGAGCAAAGAGTCGCTCGATTTCTTGCACGGTGATCGTCACAATTTGTTGCGCCGATAATTTACGCAAATAAGAGAGATCTAAAATATAGGGCTGCGATGCGTCAAATCGGCCACTGGGTGTGAGCAAGCGGATGGTGTAAAACTTAAACACGCTCCAGCTAAAAATGCCCTGCCCACAAAGCGCCCAACTACCCCCCGCTTGCTCATGCAAGTGCATTGGCAACTCTTCAGACTTGCTCGCAGAAGAAAATTCCTCAAACGTCACGCTTGGAGGCATAATTGGACTCAATGAATGAAGTGATATGAAACCAATCCAGTTTAAACTATAAAGTATAAAAAAATACCGATTGGTAATAAAATATACTTATCAGACATAATTGTGCCCACTTTACAAAAAACCGAATGATTGAAACCACACCCGTCAAACTGTCATTCAAGCAGCAGCAACTGCAATTTCGTGAAAATGCCATTCTTGACGCGGTCAATCGTCTGCTGGCACAAAAGGGCTTTGATCTCATGACCATGGACGAGGTCGCTGCAGATGTAGGCATAGCCAAAGCCAGCCTCTATAAGCACTTTCAGTCAAAAGAGCAGCTCGCCGCAGCTTCGATGACGCGTCTGCTTGAACATGCCATTGCCCTAGCACTTGGGCTGCCCGAGCACCAGACGCCCCTCGACAAACTCAAAGCTGTGATGCGCTGGGCCGTCACTGAGCACTTAGGGGGTACCATGCCCCTGCTGCCCTCGACCCGCTCAAGTATTCAGCAAGCCCTGCTGGGTCACCCTCCCTATATCGAGCGTCTTAGCACGCTCACCGAGCAACTGGGCGACTGGATCGAGCAAGCTCAAGCTGCACGCACCCTCTCAGCCTCGCTTCCTGGCGAGGTTATTTTGTACACAATCTACGCCCGCTCGTGTGATCCGGTCGCCGACTTCTTAAAGATGGGCGGCGCGTTCTCAGATCAGGATATTGTTGATCTGGTGATTCACACCGCCTTTCAGGGCCTGACTGGACAAACTTGACCTACAGCGCAGTCCGTTTCGCGCAAGGCATCGGCTAGAATCGATTTCTTTTTTGCGGATGCGTCATGTGGTTTAAAAATCTTAAGTTATTTCGCCTGTCACCCTCCTTTAGCCTGACCGCGCCCCAACTCGACGCACTTTTAGCCAAAGAACAGTTTGTATCTGCTGGCGCTGCGGCTCCTCTTTCAATTGGCTGGGTGCCTCCGCGCGAAGAAGACGTTCGCTTTGCCTATGGCGTTGGTCGTCAAGTGTTGTGCGCGTATCGCACCGAAAAAAAATTATTACCGACCACCGTCATTAACCAGTTCGCCAAGGTTCGCGCCCAAGAGCTCGAAGACCAACAAGGCTTCAAGCCAGGTCGCAAACAATTACGCGACCTCAAAGAAGAAGTCACACAAACCTTGCTGCCGCGCGCGTTTAGTCTCGCGCGTGACACGCGCGTCTGGATCGATCCGGTCAATCACTGGCTGGTGATCGACACTGCTTCCGCTTCAAAATCCGAAGAAATCCTCACTGCACTGGGCAAAGCCATTTACCCCTTTCCGGTCGAGCCTGTGCAGGTGACGATCAGCCCTGCCGCCGCGATGACAGACTGGGTGCTCGGCGGGCATGGGCCGGCAAATTTTACGGTGGATCAAGATGCCGAATTGCGTGCGGGCGGTGACAAAGCGGCCGCGGTGCGCTACGTCAAACATGCCTTAGACAGTGACGATATTCAAAAGCACATCAAAGGTGGCAAGCAATGCATGCGACTCGCCCTCACCTTTAATGATCGTGTCTCGTTTGTTTTGACCGAAAACCTTGATATCAAGCGAGTGGCCGCGCAAGACATCCTGGATCAGTCTGAGCAAAACATGCCCGCTGATGCCAACGAGCAATTTGATGGCGACTTTACTTTGATGTGCGCTGAGCTCAATCAAATGCTTTCTGCGCTGCTCGAAGCGCTTGAAGAAAAAGTTGTGATTGCCAAAGCCGCTTAATTCCAATCCCGTCTTTCTAGGCGGGATTGCTATTTCAGGCTGCGTTGAACTCCCTACCGCTTCAGTTTACGTTTTAGGATTCGCCTCATGGATCTCATGATTACCAGTAACGTACTCGACACCATCCAAGGTGGTGTCTTGCTTGAAGTTCAGGCCGACGATTTGAAAGTACGAGCCTATGTCGTCATCTCAGTCGTCGACATGAGCGTGGTCGAAGCACTGGTCCCGATGTCAGTCTTTGAAAGTGGCGCGCAAGTTCACGTTGCAGGGGTTGAAGCCTTAGGCGACAGCACAGAACAAGTTGTGCAAGTGCTTGAAAATATGGATCCCGACGACATCGTGGTGTTTTTATGCGAAAACGCAGTGGTGTACGCCGAAAGCCTGGCCGTGCTGGGCCTCAAACACTAGGCTGAGCCCGCAGCGTTCAACCTGACCTTAGCCGAGGCGGTCATCGCCAGATGCCTGCGGTCAGGCTCTTATCATCCAGCGCTTTTTTTAGAAAAATGTGTGACCGCCAACGCCACCACACCCACGGCCATCACAAGCAATGAAATATAAACGGCGCCCTTACTAATCGCGTAAGTCACACTTGAATACGTCAGATACGCGCAGGTTAGGCAAAAGACAATAGGCGTCAGCGGGTACAGCGGCACCTTGAACGGACGCTCTGTTTGCGGATCTTTGACTCGCATCACAAAGAGCGACACGCCCACTAAAAACAGAAAGGCCCAAAACACGGGCGCCGTGAACTCAACCATCACCTCAAAACCATCGGTTTGCCACACGCCCAAACCCACCAACGCCAAACTTAAGATCGATTGCACCAAATAGGCTGCTACAGGTGAGCCACGCCCAGCGTGCCAATTACCCATAAAACGCAAGGCGGGCCAATCGCGCCCCAACGCGTAATTGGTACGCGCCCCTACAATCATGGTGGCATTGATGCTGGTTAACGCAGACACCGCCACAAAAATCCCGAGCATTTTTTCGCCCCAGGGACCAAAGGCTTTGCCCATCAGATCAGCCGCAACCGCTTTACTGCCCGCCAAGCCCGACAAGCCCAAACCGGCCAACACCGCGATATTGAACAGCACATAGATCAAGGTCAAAATCATGATGCTGATCACGATCACCGGCACGATTGCACGCTTGCCACCGCGCACCTCAGCCGAGATATAAGCCGCTTCGTTCCAGCCACCATACGTCAACAACACAAACACCATCGCCAGGCCAAACATCCCTAAACTTGGCGAAGAAGAAAACATACTCGGTGACGCAGGTGCGTCGCCCGCCAGCACAAACCCTGCAACCGCTACACACAGCAAACCTGTGACCTCGATCATTGTCAGGCACGTTTGCACCCACGAGGCTGCGTGTAAGCCAATCAGGTTGATCAGTGTCATGGCGACCACAACCCCAACGGCCCACAGCGCCGTTGAGTGTGGACCAAGGTTCACCACTTTACTCATGTAATCGCCGAATACAAACGCCAGCAATGCGATCGACCCCGTATTGATCACGGTTGCCTTCGCCCAGGCATACAAAAAAGAGGCTGGCTTGCCAAACGCACGTGCCAAGAAATGATAATCACCACCCGCATGCGGATAGGTGGTGGCGAGCTCTGCATAGCAGAGCGCCCCAGCCAAAGAGATGACTCCACCAAGCACCCAAGCCACAATTAACCACCCGGCGTCACCCGTGACGCCGGCAACCATCGAAGGTGTTTTAAAAATACCCGCACCAATCACAATACCAACGATGATGGCGATGGCACTAAAAGTACTGAGTTGTTGCGTGGGTTGATTGCTCGGGGTGGTTGGGGTAGTCATTATTAATTACGCGTACCAGTAATGGAATAGAGGGGTGAGTTCTCAAGCACCTGGCCCGATAGCTCGTTGCCGTTCAATGTCACATCGACGATCCGCGACTGATTGCTTTGGTCTAAGAACGAAAATTTCAAACGATTGCCGGTCAGGGTAGCGCCCAAAATTGGTTGTGCTTTGCCGTAGATATTCATGACGCCACCGACCCGCTGATACCGTTGGGTGAGCTCGAGAGTCGCCGGCTGTTGCGAACCTTCCATCCCTTTTAACGACCATTTACCCGCGGCATTTCCGGGGACCACCCAGAAATACCCCTGTGCATAGCCGGTGCCTACCGTATCATCAGGCTCCCAATCACCCATGTTGAAAGAGTTGGTCACAATTCTGGTGCCCGGCGCCATTTTTAAGATTGTTGGACGAATCTTAAGATTTAAGTCGGGCAAAAGATACATGGTCACGACTGTTGCCTTTGAAAAATCTTCAACGAAAATATCACCGTTAATGATTTTGACTTTGTCCGCAACCCCAGCACGCTCAGTATTGCGCGTGGCAAGCTCGGCCATCTCTTTGTTGTACTCAATGCCCACCGCTGTCGCACCAAAGTTTTTAGCCGCTGCGATGGCGATCTTGCCGTCGCCTGCACCCAAGTCGTACACCAGGTCGGTAGGTTTAACTTTGGCGGCTTTCAACATCGCATCGGCAACCGCGTCGTTGGTGGGCACCCAGATCACGTCCTTACCACTTTGACCGACACGCGGTTCGTACTTTTCATCACCCAACTTGGTTGACTCTGCAGACTGGGCAAACACTGGGTTGACAGCCAAGGCAACAGCAAGGGCTGTCACATGAACGAGAACACGAAACTTCATAAGCACCTCGACAAAAAAGTTTAAGAAAAACCGCACACTGGATCTTACGAACCAAAAAAGTTTAAGAAAAACCGCACACTGGATCTTACGAATTTTTAGAAGCAGCAGAACCAAACTCTGCGCCCGCCCAACCCTCTATATGTTTAATAATGTTGGCATAATCTTTGGGGCCATCGCCCTGCCCGATCGCGAACGATAAAAACTGGCGAGCTGCTGGGCTGACCGTCATGGGTACACCTAGTTTTTCAGCTTCTTCGACGCAAAGTTTAATATCTTTATGCAATAAGTCGGTGGTGAAGCGGGTAGGAAACTCACGAGTCAACACGCACTGTGGCATTTTTTCTTGAGTAATAAATGAGCGACCGCTCGACACGTTAATCACGTCCAGCATTGTTTTGGCATCTAAACCAGCTTTAGCACCGTACACCAAGGTTTCGCAGCTTGCCACGATGTTCACTGCACACAGCGTATTGTTGATGATCTTCATCGTCTGACCCAAGCTCGCTTGCTCGCCCAAGTAAAAAATATTCGTGCCTAAAACAGACAATAAGGGCTTGACCTGCTCGAACGCTGCTGTTGGGCCCGATGCCATCAGGGTTAAGGTGCCTTTTTCGGCGCCGGTCGTCCCTCCGCTCACTGGCGCCCCTACCCATTGAATCTGTTTCGCATTCACTGCAGCGGCGACCGAGTCGGTCACGGAAGGGCCCGTCGTGGATAAATCAACAATCACTTTGACCGCATTGCCGTGCATGACGCCGGACGGGCCTTGCACCACTGACTGAACAATTGAGGGCATGGGCAAGCATAGCAAGACAAACTCGACCTCATCCGCCATCGCTTGGGAACTTGCTGCCACGCGCGCGCCTTTTTGCGTTAAACGTTCTAAGGCCTGAGGATTATTGTCAAACACGACAAGCTCATGACCAGCGGCTAAAAACCGGTTACCAAAATGATGACCCATGTTACCAAGGCCTATTAAACCGAGCTTCATATTTTATTGTCTCCGGATATATTTATTTTTTTAAGATTTCGCGAGTTACCATATCTTACAAACTAAGGTCGCTTGTGACATAGAGAGATAGGGTGAACTCCCCTCGCTTAGCACGTACTCAACCAGAGCAAATTGAGGCAAACCACCTTCGCGTGTCACAGTATGAGCTTTGTTTGGCTTAACCCATTGCACCACGCGAGGCGGTTAACTTTGTCAGGTAGCGAGCCGTTATGCTGCGTCTGCGGGATCCCCAAGCACAACAGATTCGTAGGCATGCAACGCCGTCGCGCCACCGGTGTGCAAAAACAGCACGTTGTCGGTCGGCTTGAAATAGCCCTTGCGACTCAAACCGATCAACCCTGCCATGATCTTGCCGGTATAAACCGGATCCAGCAAAATCGCCTCGGTGCGAGCCAGCATTTGCACAGCCTCTACCATCGCAGGATTTGGCACCGAGTACTTGGGACGCCACCAGTCACCAAAACTCAATACGGCCTCAGCTGGCACCTGGATCTTGACCCCAAGCAGATCCAAAATCGCTTGCGCCTCTTTGTGCACGAGCGGGTTTTGCACTTCAGGATCGCGGCTCACACCAATACCGACCAGCGGGATTTGGATATTGTTACCAAGAAAACCAGCCACCAAACCACCGTGTGTGCCAGAACTTCCTGAGCCCACCACAAAGTGATCCATCGGTTGGCCCATCTGTAACAGTTGCTGCTGAAGCTCTTGGGCGCAGGCAACGTAGCCCAGACCACCAATGGCGTTTGAACCACCACCCGGAATGATGTAAGGCTTGCCGCCAGCGGCACGCACCTCTTGAGCGACTTTTTCCATGGCTTCGGCCATGTTGCTGCCACCCGGCACAACAGTCACCGCCTCAACGCCCAGCAAACGAAACATAAACTGGTTACCGGTGGCGTCAAACTTATAGCTACCCGGCACGCGCTCTTCAATCACAAAACGGCACTTCAGGCCTTCTTTGACGGCAGCAGCCAGCGTGATGCGGCAGTGGTTTGATTGCGGCGCACCGCAGGTCACGAGCGTATCTGCGCCTTTTGCCAACGCATCACCCATCAAAAACTCGAGCTTGCGGGTTTTATTACCTCCCGGAGCCAGACCCAGCATGTCATCACGCTTAATCCAAACCCGCGGTCCACCCAAGGCTTTGGTGAAATTAGGCAAAAACTCGATTGGCGAAGGCATTTGCGAATATCGACGGCGTGGAAAACGACTGAGATCCATGGGTTAAATCCTAAAATTTAATAGAAAGAAAGAGTGATGATATTGCTCGACATAGTGCCTGATGGCCTGTCACTAAGCAACCGTGCTCGACTGCGTCAGACTAGGCCTGACAACAGTCTTGCCTGAAAAAAGCGTCTTGAAACAGACGAGGGCGAACGATCGGGCTTAGCACGCAGGCGCCCCCTTACTTTTCAACCAAAGGTGTTGGGCCCGTGTGCAACTTCAGGCGCATATGATCGGGCACGTCTTGCCCGGCGTCGGTAAAGGCTTTTCGCATCGCCCCCATGTGCGGGCCAAAAATGCCGCTTCGGTTATCGCTCACCCACTCGCGTGAGGCGAACAATGAATCCATACTGCCTTGAAACTTAGGCATCACCCAACGCGCAAAGAGTTCATAGCTACGCATCGTTTGCTCGCGCGTGGCCCACTCGTGTGAACGGAACATGACTGCGCCAGCCCCACCGCCTGTGAACTCGAGTAAACGGGCAATACCATTTGCCACGGTTTCGGGCGAGCCCACAATGGTCGTACCTGCTTTCAAGCCGTCGCCTAGCGGATCTTCACTGCGCATCGGTGGCCGCCCGAGCGTCTCGCTAAAATAACTTAGTGTTTCAACCCGTTCACGCGCACGTACGTCGCGCATTGCGGTTTCGTCATCTTCGCCCACATGGATGTTCACTACCAGGCGCCAATCTTCGCGGTTCATGGTCTTGCCAAATTTTGCGGCCTGTTCTTCGCCAAGTTTCCATTGCTCGGCAAGCTTTTGTGGGCCACCCGGTAAACCTGCACCCAAGGACAACATACCAACGCCATATTTGCCGGCAGTCAATACCCCGGACGGCGTGGTTGAAGTTGCCACGGCAATCGGAAAGCAGCCCTTGGTATACGGGGCCAGATGCAGGCGCGCTTCTTTCAATTCAAACCAGTCAGTCTTTAAGGTGACAGGCTCTTTGCCTTCAAGCAGTCGCATGATGGCGCCCAAGGACTCGTCCATCATGGTGCGCTGTTTTTCTGCTTCAATGCCCATCATGTAAGCATCTGACACCAAGGCGCCCGGGCCACAGCCCAGCATTGCGCGACCGCGTGTCATGTGATCGAGCTGAACGAAACGCTGCGCCACCAAAAAGGGATGGTGATAGGGCAAGCTTGTGACGCCCGAACCGAGCATAATCCGCTTGGTGCGTTGCGCCGCGGCCGCGATAAACAGCTCAGGTGAAGCGATGATTTCCCAACCGGCCGAGTGATGCTCACCGATCCAGGCTTCGTCATAGCCCAAACGATCGAGCCACTCGATCAACTCAAGATCCCGCTCTAAGGCTAACGTTGGGTTATCACCCAATTGATGAAACGGGGCTAAAAAGATACCGAAACGCAAACCTGCGTGAGCCATGCTTTGTCTCCTGCCAAATTTATTTTGGATGTTTTTTTAAGTGTAGCGGATCAGGCCGCTGTCGGAGCATCGCCAATCCAGGCAATACGTAACAAATTAGTTGTACCCGACACGCCAAAGGGCGTGCCTGCAATAATTAACAAAGCCTCGCCAGGTCGGCCAAAACCATTTTTTTCTGCAGCCTGGGTGGCACGCAACACGATATCTTCGGTACTTTGCACATCGGCCGCCTGAATCGAGTGCACGCCCCAGACCAGCGACAACCGTCGCGCGGCTGCGGCGTTGGGCGTCATACTTAAAATGGGCGCGCGAGGGCGCTCGTGGGCCACCCTCAGTGTGGTCGAACCTGAAGACGTATACGCCACTGTGGCCGCAACCGGTAAGGTTTCGGCGACCGTACGAATTGCCGCTGAAATTGCATCGCGGGCGTCGCGGTGGCGGCGTCTAAAAGTGGCATCCATGGTCAAGCGCTGAATCGGGTCGCGCTCGGTGCTTTGCAAAATGCGATCCATCATATTGACCGCTTCGATCGGATACGATCCCGAGGCCGATTCGGCTGACAGCATCACGGCATCAACGCC
>Ga0114968_10003636_pt1 | contig 11540 bp, 13 predicted proteins | sample M_130807_EF_Meta_FD_87020 | JGI IMG/M metagenome (GOLD analysis project Ga0114968, IMG submission 87020) | Freshwater microbial communities from Lake Montjoie, Canada to study carbon cycling - M_130807_EF_MetaG | ecosystem: Environmental > Aquatic > Freshwater > Lake | place: Lake Montjoie... | reverse complement strand
TAGTCGCTTCCATAATATCCATTATCAGCAGTATTAACTATGCTGATACTTGTAAAACCACCTGTTGCGTTAGTTTGATAAATGCCGTATGCTTGAACTGGATTACTTACAAAACCGACTGCGAATGTATTAGTATTGTAAAATCCATTAGTTGATGCGTTTGTTATTGTTGGTGTTCCTGTAATTACTCCTGTTGATGTCGTATAAGGAACTGCTCCAAAAGTAGCATTAACCGATGCTTGGGGAGCAGGGATTGTAAAAGTAGGTGCTTCTGTGTATCCACTTCCAGCAACCAAAGTAGCAGTAGAAAGAAAACCTCCATTAATACTATCAATACCAGTTGGTGTTAAAGTAGCACCTGTTCCACCTGTATTGGGAACATTAGCATTAATAGTTGGAACAGCACCTGTATATCCTTGACCGACTGCCGTAGCATTTACCACTAATGTTGATGATGTCGCAGAACCTGACGCACCTGATGGAGCAAGTAATCCAATAGCAGTCGCACCAGTTCCTTTACCATCTTGTGGGACAAAGGTAATTGCTGGATTTGCTGAATAAGTTGCTGAAAAGGTCGCTGATGAACCCAAGAATAATCCTGTATTAACATTTTTAACCGCAAGTCCTGATGATTTATAACCTGTGATAGTATTTTTTACCATCATAATGCTCTCATCTTCTACATTAATGGGATTAATACGAAACCTAAATGTTTTTCTTTCGCCATCTACATAAAATGCTTCATCGGTATTTAAATACACCGAACGAGTTATTTTTTTTTGTTTCTTTTGATAATTCGTCATCTATTCTAATTATAGTAAAGATTTTAAAAAATAAAAAATAAAAGAAGCGAAGCGTATGTAGCGATATTAACCATTCTTATCCACTTCAAGAACCATAGACCCATTACCATTAAAAGCGTTTTTAACATTAGGCACTCTTTTAGCGTCAATTTCCACAAGGTGCTCAATCCATCTATTTTTCACATAACCATAAGATGGCGGTTGTTTATACTGGATTTGATTAACTTCTTTTTCTTTAAACTTTGTATTCCATAGCGAAGTTCCATTAAGATATGCTTGGTCGCCTAATACGGAACTATGAGGATTATCTATTTCCCAATATTTTACATCTTGTGCTGTATCATTAAGTCCCCCAGCACTTCTTGTTTCGGTTCTGTCTTGTTCTTTTTGTTGTATAACTGCTTGTGATGCTCCGTAGAATGACCCAGCGTTAAAATTATTTACCTTTGTGCGATACTCTTTACCTATATCTATAAACATTTCTTATTCTACTATTATGTATATATTTTTATTTATCTCCTCTTTTCTTTAACCATTATATATACTATATATATATACTAATACTATAATATATTTTTTTAAAAAAATTATAAAAAATAAATATATAAATAACAATATAAATAACAAGGGAAAAAAAGCATAAAATCCTGTTGTGGAAGGTGTGGAAGAAAATACCAAAGTATAAAATCCCATATGAGTAAGAATAGTAAAGTCATAAATAAAAATGTAGTATTTACTTTCCACACCTTCCACATATGATTACTAAAATATTTTAACCAATTATTCATCATCATCAATAAACTCAAACTTGATTATTTTTGCCTTTAACATATGCTTTTGGGTCTTCTTGTGTTTCGCCATATTATTACGAGTAATGAAAGTTCCGCATTCGCATTTTACCAATTCTTTATTTTTTTCAGCGATTTCTGCCTTGTGTGCCTGATAATGCCTTTGAGATTTGGTTAGAATTGGTGTAGCGGTTGGCGTTTCCATTAGATATTTGATTGATTACATTTTAGAAGTATGTATCAATTTTTATAAAAATAAATGATAGTGTTAAACAATTTAAATCCAAAGGATATGAATAACATCTATTTTATGGTTTATCAATTTTAAATAACTTGGATTTGTCTTCCATCGCTGATATTGAGGATGCGAGAGCATTTTACTATCAGGAGCGGATATGCGTCAATTGTCGCAAAAGCGTTAAAGGTCGCCTTCCAATTAATACTGATGCTTGAACCAGCGGAGTTAATCCCTGATAGGTAAAATACTGCTGGGTTCAAGAGCGAGAGGTCTTGGATACACACACCATAATATTTAAAAAAATGGGAAAGTGAAACGCAAGCAGGATTGTATCCGTTATTGGAAAGGTCAAGATTTTCATAATTCAAACTTAACAGATTTTGGTTATGGATTTCTAAACTATCAAGTGGTTGATAATTTATCATTCTATTATTGATATACCATACGGAAGTATTGATGTATTGTAAATCTCTTATCATATTCATAGTAGAGAAATACCCATCTCCGTAGTTTAGAACATCGCCGACTTGTGCGACAGCACCACCAGCACCAGTATTAGCGACAGGGTCAGCAAGATAGGAATAAATGTTTTTTACGGATGTCCCTACCGAACAAGCGGTATTTCCAACCATAGTTTTAGGGATTGAAGTAATAGCATTAGCAGGAAGAGCAGTTCCAATTACGCAGTCAAGCGATGATGCGGAAATGTAAGTCGTAATATCAATTCCTGATGCTTTGGATACTTTGGGGAAACGAATGACCGAGAAATCGTGGAAACCAATCATTTTATCCGCTTGGGAAAGTGCTTGATAATATTCGTCGCTTACAAATGATAGACTTTCAATACTCATATAAATATCACTCAATTCATAGGTGTCGGCGGAAGTATAAGTGGTCGCAGATGCTTCCGCAGTTCCGCACAACACCCCCTGTGTATCCCACTGGACGGATACTACAATCTCCCCCATCAGGTCTGTATTCCATATAGGGGTGCTCCCCCCTCCAAGCAAACCGAGAAAATGGTTAATAACCATACGCTCATTAGTGATTAGACCTTGTGTCGCAAGTAGAAGATTTTTACCAACGAGAGGTTGTGCGGTAGTTTGTGCCGATGATAGGGTAGTATTAACGAAATCCGTAGTAGTATCAAACTTTTCGCCAAATCTTGTTGTAAGATTGCCACTATTCAAATCTGCGTAGGTGTTATATACAAGACCATAATCGTTGATGATTTGGACGGATACATTATTTACCGATACTGATAGACGCTTAATGAGGGTTGAAGCATACTTGGGGAAAATCGTGGGATTAGTTCCTTTGGTTGATGCTTTCCAGTTAAGATTTAAACTTTGGAGATTTAATACCGAACCGATTGGAAAGCGGAAAGTTGTGATGTCATTTGGACTTGCTAATACCCTGTCTGGTGTAATTTTTATCAATTGTTTTGAAAATCCCCCCTTTAAACGCTTTAAATTGTAAAAATACTGCTTGGGAAGGTCGCTGGATATATTCTCATAAACCATTATGATATTTCTGTTTCTACTTATAGATGAGATTTTTATTTTAGAGATTTAAAATATAAACATATTAGTAGAATGAGCGATACTTATTGCGACGCAACACAAGAATATATAAATGAAAGTGGCGGTTCAACTACAATAACTAATATATCTAATAATGATTTGCTTACACCTCCAACAACCAGCGAAGCAAACTCTTTGATTAGACTTATAACCACAGATGGAATTAACAGCGTTTATATTTTATCTACTTACCCTGACGGAGAAATCAGGTTTTTAACTGCGGACGCAAAGAATAACAATAATTTATTTGGAAACTTACTTTACAACGCCAAAGTAGATAAGAATGGAAAACTCTGTTTCTATCATAGTTATACAATAACAAATCCATTAAAGTTTTCAGGTTGGTATGATATAGGACAAAATATAAATGAAATTGAAATAGCAAATACGATTAGAGATACAATATTGACGGCAACAGATGCGAGTGTTGTAGCACTTTATCAGGATGTAGGATTAGTTCTTGAAGAACAAACAGCACAAGGACTTATACAAGCAACACAAGCAACCGCACTTACAAATCACGAAGCAAGAATACATTTTTTAGAATATGCGAGTGGTTGGGATATAGAAGCAATTACTATGAATGCGAATAGTAGAACCGCATTAGACAACGCAGGAGAAGCGTTAGGTAATATTATGTTTGACGACGCAATATCATACACATCACAAGTTCAAGGATTGAGGACGCAACTATCAAGTAGATTTTATGTATTAGCAGGAAATATCATTAATAATACTATAACAGGTCTTGCTGTATTAGGTTTTGGTGCGGTTGTAATAGCAATAATAAGACAAATATTAGATATTAAGAAAAAAGATGAATATACAAAGGAGATAGTTAATTTACAAGACAATTTAGGTAAATTAACTATATCAACGACTAATAATACTTTGAACCACACAGGACTAACAATTACATCAGGAAATACAGGATATGTAGCAGGTTCAGCAAATACCACATATAGAGTAAATATTCAGCGTGAAGCGGTATTAGTTATATACATCAATTCATCATTAGTAGCATCAGTATTGAATGTAGAGCAGTTTGGAATTAGTGCGTTTAGTGTAAGTGAAACAATAAGCATACCAAAAGGCGATATAGGAGGAGGAACAGGCGGTAATTTAGTATTAAGTGTAGCGTCATTAGGAACTTTAAAAGAATGGACGGAACTGCGTATAAATTATTTAATCACAAAAGTTAAAGGAATTGAAGTCAAAAATAGGCGTAAGCAAGGAGTAATAGGAGCAGATGATATTGATACAACGCAATTCACAACGACTAACCAAACTTACACCGATACAACTGACCCTATTAATGAAACCATAACATACAAGCAGTTAAAATCAAGAATTAACCTATTACCCACAGGAACGAGCGATGAAAATGTATATACTATGGGAAATATAGGCATCGGCACAACAGGGTCAGTATCAACAACTAAATTAGATATTATTGGAGCGACAAAATTAAATGGATTTGTAGGCATCGGCACATCGCCATCATTATCCGCTGATACTTTTGCCCCTTTATTAAAAGTTTATGGCAGTTTAGATGGTGTTATATATATACGAGGGGCAAATACAACAGGAACAGCATCTATTGAGTTTAGTTTAGGAGACAGAACCGACACAACCCCTGATTTTAGATTAGCAAACTTGGGAGGTGGAGATGGACTTTTTTTACAATATCAAAATAATACTATTACATATAATGGTGCTGGGAGCGATTTAGTATCTTTTAAACCAGCACTTACAACTTTTTATAAAGATGTAGATATTAATGGAAATTGTGGAATAGGTGTAGTAGCATCAGCAGGAGCAAGATTAAGAGTTAATGGAAATGTAGAAATTACAAGTGGATACATTAATATAGCAACAGGTCAAAAATACAAGATTAATAGTGTTAATTTAGCATTAGCAGATTTAGATGGAACATTAGCGGTAAGTAAAGGAGGAACAGGGCAAACAACCTTTACTACTGTTAATGGATTGCTTATAGGTAATACGACAAATGCTATAACACAAAACGCAGGATTAACATATACATCAGCAACTAATTTATTAACTGCTGGAAATGTTAATCTGCCAAGCGGAGGTAAATATAAAATAAATAATACTGATTTGTCTTATAATGATTTAACTGATAAACTGACTGCTGGGACAAACATCGCTATTTCTGCTACGAATGTAATATCAGCGACATCAGGAACTACATATACTGGCGGAAATGGAATTACTATTACAGGGTCATCAATAGCATTATCAGGAAGCACGACTGGTGGTTTAAATGTTTTAGGAAATGTTAATTTATCAACCGCTGTTGGAACATCTACATATAAATTGAATGTAGAAGGAGATATAAATGTATCAGGAGTTGGTAAAAAGTTTTATGTAAATAATACACCTATTGTGTCTTCATATTGGTCGGCATCAGGAACAACAATTGAATACAATACAGGGTCAGTTGGAATTGGAACTAATGCGTTGTCCTATAAATTAAATGTAGCAGGAACTATTAATTGTAGTGCTATTTATATTAATGATATTCAATTTACTAATTTATTTTCAGGGAACGCAACGAACATATATTATGCTGGTGGAACATTATTTGGAGCAACAGGAACAGCAACATCGGTTGTAGAAATACAAAGAGCAAATACTGCTACTGGAACAAGTCTTAATATGTTAGGAACTAACTTTGACGCAAGTAATGGATTGCGAATATCGCAAAATTGGGTAGGTGCTGGAAATATACAATATGATATAATTCATAAAAATAGTGGGACTGATACTACTGCTATGTCAATAAGAGGTGGAAGAGTTGGTATAGGCACATTTCCAGCAACTTTAAACAAGTTTGAAGTATTAGGAAAATCATTATTTAGTGATAATGTAGGCATCGGCACAGCACCAAGCACAACCGCTACAACAAAGTTAGATGTTAATGGAGATACGAGAATAGTTGGAAAAACAACAAGCGGTGGTCTTTCTATTTCAGGAACAACAGAGTTTTTAACAGCAAACCCATCTATTCCAACAATTCCAACCGCATTATCAATAACACCTGCCCCCACTTCTACATTTACCCCAGCATCTTCTACGACAAGAGTTGCTATTTTAACATATCAAGGTTCAGGGACAGCAACTACTTATAGTGTTGTTATTCCTGCTGGTGGAATGTTATGTGATATATTAATGGTTGGAGGTGGTGGAAGTGGAGGACGAGATATAGGAGGAGGTGGAGGAGGAGGTGCTGTATTATATGCGACAAATGTTTTATTGAAACAAGATACATATTCTTTGGTAGTTGGGCGAGGTGCTATATTTGGAAGTGGGGAAGTAAAAGGACAATCCACAACAGGATTTGGAGCAATATTATTAGGTGGTGGTTCTGCTGGTGATACTACTTGGAATAATGCTACTTATGCGAATGATGGGGGTAGTGGTGCTGGTGGTAAAAGTGTTCCTGATGAATGGAGTAGGAGAGGTGGAAGACCTATTGTTGGTGGTTCAAAAAAAGGTGGTATATTATGTGATGGAACTTTATATGAAGGAAATGTTGGTGGATACGGAGTTCAGCAAACAACAGCACAAGTTGTGAGTTCAGGTGGAGGCGGAGCAGGTGCTGTTGGAGGCAACGGACAAGCATCAGCATCAACATCAGGAACAGCAGTTGGTTCAAGTGGTGGTGCTGGTGTATCTAATACAATTTTAGATACTTCTTATTATTGGGGTGGTGGTGGTGGTGGTGGTTCTTATAGTTATTCAACTCCTCCTAATGGTGGAGCAGGTGGAGGCGGAGCAGGACAAAATCAAGGAGGAACAACATTAACAGGAAATAATGGAGCAAGTAGTTTCTTTGCGGTAGGAACAGCAATTAATGGTATTAACGGAACAGGAGGAGGCGGTGGAGGAGTAGGATATACTAACACAACAGCAGGTTCAGGAGGAGCAGGGGTAATCATTATAAGATACAAACTACCTATAAATAATAATCAAACAATAGATTTTTTAACTACAAATACAAATGGGACTTTAACTGCCAAAGAAGGAATAGTTGGAGGAAATTATAAAATACAAGCATCAGTAGGTTCAGCAGTTTTAGATGCTTTAACAATTGACGCAACTACTGGTAGTCTTGCGATGTTTAATAATTCATTTGCTGTTAAAGGAACTAACGATACTTTAATAACTAATAACTGCGGAATTGGTATTGACCCTTCATCTACATATAAATTGAATGTTAATGGAGACCTGAATATAAATGGAAATATATATCAAAACGGATTTCTAACAGGAAGCGGATTTCAAGGGACTTTCGCATATAATTTTATATATAGTGGTAATACAAACTTTCTTATAAGATGTAGAGCGAAATATTGTAATTTACAAATATATATTGGCGATAAATACGGACATTACATATTAAGAGAATGTGCGGTTGGTGAGAGAAGAGGAACTATTAATGGAGGTATGAGTATAAATACTTGGAGTTATTATGTGCCTTATTTAACATATGAAACAGACGACCCAGCACGACCTTTTAAAGTATGGGTATTTAATGGAAGTAATACAAATATTTTAGTTGAGGAGAATTGGTATAATTAAAATCTTAATATATAGTAAAATGAATACAAGCAATTATATAGTTTGTAGCGACCCTGATGTTATATGTAATGTTATTAAAAGTGCTGACGAAGTGCCTGATGTGGTTAAAGTAGCAATTAAACAAGCGACCATACAAAAATTAAGAGATGATAGAAATAAACTTTTGATAGATACTGATAAATATTTAGTTATACCTGATATGCCTAATATGACTACTGAAAGAATTGATGAATTGAAAGTTTATAGGCAACAATTAAGAGACTATATGAATTACTTACCTGATATAAATGGGATAGATGATGTAATTCCTCCGCTTCCAACAAAACCTTCATTTATAAAATAATGTATCCTTATAGTATAATGAAAGGATATACCCAGTTGTTAAAAGGAACTGGAAATAAAAAATATAAGATGGTATTCTATGATACGGCAAGAAAGAAAATAAAATCAGTTCAATTCGGTCAAGTAGGATACGAAGACTTTACAACTCACGGCGATTTACAGAGGAAACAGAACTACATACAGCGTCATTCAGCAAGGGAAGATTTTGGAAATGCTATGACCGCTGGGAGTTTAGCGTTAAATCTGCTTTGGAATAAGACCACTTTATCAGCAAGTTATAAAGATTTTAGAAGTAAGTTTAAATATGAACTTTATTAAAAATATGTGTATATATTAGAAATGCTTACATTAGAACAAAAAATAGAAAAGTTATTATCAAGAACCGAAGCATTAGTGTTATTGTGTAGCAAGGCAAGTGGATACTGGTCGTTTATTAAGTTTTGTTTCGCAATCCCCCTTGTAATCACATCATCTGCTATGTGTGTAATAAACTCAATAAGCGATAATGCGGAAGATGTTAAAATACCGAATATTTGCGTGAATGCTGTGAGCGTTTTGATAATGTCTTTAAACAATAGCATCAAAGCAAGTGAAAAATGTGATTTATTTAAGCGTATAGGGCAACAATTAGAACTCCTTACAGGTAAAATAGAAAACGATAATGAAATTACTGATGATGACTTTAAACTTTTAGCGATGACCTACGAAAACCTTGTGAATGATATAGATTTTAGCGAAATCCGTGAAACATATAAAAATCAGGTAAGGGAAAGTTTTAAAGATAGGTATTTACCTTTACAATTAAACGGATTAAGTGGAAACAATAAATATCATAAAAGTAAAAGAAATAGCGGAGAGTTAGTGAGTGTTGTTAGTGAAGTTTAATTTTGTTTTTCTATAAACTTCTTTTTTTTTGTTTAATATTTGTTGTCTATTATCTTGATAATGTTCTTTGCGTGTCCGCCCAGCAATCCTACCATTTAATGTTCCCATTTTACGAATAAGTTCTCCTTCCTTCTTGCTTAACTCCTCTTTACTATTACACGGATAATCGCATAGGGGTTCAAAATACCAATCAGTCCAATCGCCATTAATTTTAGAATATAGTAATCTTTTCTTTTTCTTTTCATCTTTACTATCTTTTTTATGACTTGCTTTTCTTTCACAAAGTGGTTGTATAGTTGCCCCTACATATATTAAAGTATCATCTGTTCGGCATCTAATAGTATATAACTTACTTTTTGAATAATCCTTCATAACCTCTCCTATATCAATTGATATATATAAAATCCTTATATCAAAAAAAAATGATAGTATAGAAATGTGTAAAATATATAAGAAAAAAAATGTCTATATATAATAGTATAGAGAATATAATGTTGAGTAAAGAAGAGAGAATTGCCCTGTTGGCAAAAGCAAGACAGGCAAAGGCAAAGAAGCGTTCCCCTGCGTTTATTAAAGAAGAGGAGACCGAAGATGATGAAGAAGAGACCCCTGTTGTTAATGTGCCTCTACCCACCCCTGAACCTGAACCGCCTACCCCTAAAAAGAAAACTGGACGCAAACCAAAAGAGGTAGTCCCCCTACCAGTCCCAGTAGAGGTCATTCAAATTGAAGAAGAACCGCTTCCAGTTCCCAAGAAAAAGGCAGTTCCAAACCCCAAGTGGTTAAAGGTAAAGGCAGAACCTGAAAAGGTATGTTGTGATAAGAAACTAACAAAAGAAACTCCTGTTATTGATGATAAACCGCAAGTAGTAGCAGAAACAATTGTTGTCCCCCCTCAAAAAGAAATTAAGAAAGTAAGAAAGGTAAGAGCATCTACACCAACAAGAACTCTTGAACTAACTCCCCCTCGTGATATTGTAGAAGTTATTGAAGAACTTAAAGAAGATAATACCAAGTATCTTCCTAAAATTGTAAGACACGCACCACCCCCCTCTGCCCCTATTTCTATTGTCCGTAGCGAAGGCGGTCTTCGCCTCTTTGATTATTAGGGTCATACAACGCATCATAATTATTTACTTCTCTTTTCTTTTTATAATCCCTGCCCTTTAAGAATGATTTCATTCTACAAGCAGAGCATAATTTATAATAACACGAGGGGCGTTTGCGGTTAATATCAGCGTCTGTTGGAAACCACACCTTATTACAAGAAGATATGCTACACCTATATTCCCCCTCTTTATCAATCAAATAATCTTTCCATTTTTCGTAATCTTCTTGTGCCTTTGTTTTATGTTGTCCGTATTCTTTCATAGTTATAATTTGTAATTTTTAAAATCTTATATATAGTTAGAATGCGAATTGATTTAGATTTAACCCTTCCAGAGTATCTTCTTCTTAAAAAAAAATATCCTATATTGAAAGACGAAGATGATAAGTATTACTTTGAAACACGAAATCCGTATATAAGTAATGGATTTGGGTTATGTATAGGTCTTCCAGTAGAATTAGAAAAATATGTTATATATGACGATGAAGACAGCGAATAAAATAAAAAATATATACATAATATAAATGGGGTGGATACTATACATCGGCACAATATTCAAAGTGTATTTAAATATCAATTTTGGATTGTCTTTAATTCAATTAGGAGCGGATATGATTATCGCAGGTCTCAAACTTCTTATTGTTTAAGAATATGATGAACTTTAAGTTTGCTTGCTCGTGCTTCTATTTCTTGTTTGTTTTTATCAACCTCTCCATAACGGAGTAGTCTCCAATTTTTATTATATTTTTTACTGACCTTAATAGTTTCCAAATACCATTCAATATATCTCATTCCTATAATATGTCCCCAATTAAGAATAGCATCAACCTCGCCTTGATGTTTAGTGTGATTTATTAGGTGTTTATCTTTTTTACTGATATGATTATCCTTTTGTATTTTCCAATCTAATTTCTTATTAGTTGTAAAATCATTAAAAAACTTTCCAAAATCGGTAATGTTATTGTAATACTCCAAATCAAACATCTTGCTTGATATTATTCTAATTGGTTAAATGTAAAATGATGTATCAATTTTTATTTTTTAAATCATTATTTTTCATTTTATCCCCTCTTTCTTTAACCATTATGATACTATATATATATACTATATATATATTATAATTTCTCTAAAAAAAAAAATATAAAAAAATATATAAATATGATTAAACATAATAAAATCCTGTTG
>Ga0114968_10003632_pt1 | contig 11545 bp, 10 predicted proteins | sample M_130807_EF_Meta_FD_87020 | JGI IMG/M metagenome (GOLD analysis project Ga0114968, IMG submission 87020) | Freshwater microbial communities from Lake Montjoie, Canada to study carbon cycling - M_130807_EF_MetaG | ecosystem: Environmental > Aquatic > Freshwater > Lake | place: Lake Montjoie... | reverse complement strand
TGGTCGTGCGCCGACTCGGCATCCATGGCGAACAACAAGGGGCGGGCAACGGCATAAGGCAAGAGCGACATGGATAATCCAAAGCTTCGGTACAAAGAGAGGATTTTCACCCATGCACACCCAGCCACCGGCGCCCCCTTTGGGCCAAGATGAATTGAAGGCCTTGGTCGGCCAGGCTGCGCTGGCTTATGTGGTGCCAGGCCAGGTGTTGGGGGTGGGTACCGGGTCCACGGTCAATCACTTTATCGATGCGCTGGCCAGCATGCGCGACGCCATTGCGGGCGCGGTGTCGAGTTCAGAGGCCTCCACCCAGCGCTTGCAGGCCGTGGGCATTCGGGTGCTGGACGCCCAAGCCGTTGAAGGTTTGTCGGTCTACATCGATGGGGCCGATGAAATCGATGGCCACGGCTTCATGGTCAAGGGCGGCGGCGCGGCGCTGACCCGCGAAAAAATTGTCGCCGCCATGGCCACGCGTTTTGTGTGCATTGCCGACGAGAGCAAGCAGGTGCAAACCTTGGGCGCTTTTCCCTTGCCGGTGGAGGTGATTCCCATGGCCGCGGCCAGCTTGGTGCGGCGCTTTGCCCACATCGGCGGCCAAGCCAGTCTGCGCCAGCGCAACGGCGCGGCCTTGGTGACCGACAACGGCCAACATATTTTGGATGTGCGGGGGCTGTCGATCAGCGATCCCTTGGCTTTTGAGGACATGGTCAGCCAGTGGCCAGGCGTGGTGACCGTGGGGGTGTTTGCCCACCAAAAAGCCAACGTCTGTTTGTTGGGCACGCCATCAGGCGTGAAGACCTTGACTTATTGAACTTTAGAGGTTGTTGGTCAGGTCGCTGCCTGAAACCGAAGCGCTGGCCATGTGCAACGGGTGGCTGTCTGAAGGTTTGTCCCCTCGCCCCTAGGTGACACCCCGTCTTTTTAGACTGGGTTAGAGTGCCCCGAAATTCGGTGCCCCAAGTTGGGGTCACATCAAGGGTGCTTATGGCTTTGATCACAAACTCCTTTCCGCGGGCTCACCATGTGGGCAGCTTTATCCGACCCCAAGAACTGTTGGATGCCAGGGCAAATCATTCGAGCGGAAAAATAACGCGTGAAGAATTGATGGCTGTCCAGACACAAGCCATACAAGGCGTGGTGAAAATGCAAGAGTCTTTGGGTTTGCAGGTCATCACGGACGGCGAGTTCAATCGGGGCAGCTGGCAGCGTGATTTTTTGTTGGAGTTCGATAACGTGGCGCTGGTGCCGTCCAAAATATCTGTGCCGTTTCATACCCAAGAGGGCGTGCAACTCAGTGCGCCGCCGAGCCTGCAGGTGCAAGGCCGCATTGCCCACAGCCACGATATTTTTGTCGACGACTTTAAATTTTTGCAATCGGTTTGTTCGCGCACCCCCAAGGTGACGTTTCCATCCCCCAGCACCTTGCACTTTCGGGGCGGACGGCAAGCCGTTGACGAAAAGGCTTATCCAGACATTGGGCTTTTTTATACAGATGTGGCTGACGTCTATCGGCAAGAGATAGAGGCTTTGGCCCAGGCCGGGTGCCGCTACATTCAAATTGATGAGGTGAACCTGGCTTATTTGTGCGACCCGCAAATGCGCAACCAAGTGCGCGGCTTTGGCGAAAACCCTGAAACCTTGCCGCAAACCTATGCCGATATTTTGAACCAAGCGGTCTCGACCATCCCGTCTGACATGGTGGTGTCCATGCACCTGTGCCGGGGTAACTTTGCCGGCGCGTGGGTGGCCCAAGGCGGATACGATCCGATTGCTGAATTGTTGTTCAATGGCATCGACGTGGATGTTTACTACTTGGAGTACGACAGCGAGCGCGCTGGCGGGTTTGAGCCCTTGCGGTTTTTGCCCAAGGGCAAGATGGCGGTGTTGGGCTTGATGACCACCAAGAGCAAGCAGTTGGAGAGCAAAGATCATTTGATTCAGCGCATCGAAGAAGCTGCCAAATATGTGCCCTTGGATCAGCTGGCCTTGAGCCCTCAATGCGGGTTTTCCAGCGGCATCGGCGGAAATGTCATGGACATTGATGAGCAAATTGCGAAGTTGCGATTGCTCACTGAGGTGACGCAAACGGTCTGGGGCAGCCATTGATTTTTTCCCTTCACAGGAGAGCGCGCATGCGTTTATTTCAATCCGCGGTATCGATCCAGTTTTGGCGCTTGGCATGGCTGGCGGCCATGATCCCTGTGCAAGCCCAAGTCAACGCGCCGATTTACCCGGTGCGTGAGATTCGCTCCATCTGCCAATCTGCCCCTGGATCGGGTGCAGATATTTTGATTCGCCACTACAGCGAGCAATTGAGCAAACGACTGGGCAAACCCGTGGTGGTGGAGAACATGCCCGGGGCGCAAGGAAAAATTGCCACATCGGCAGCAGCGCGCGCCAAGCCCGATGGGTACACCATTTTGATCACACCGGCCAGCGCCTCTTTGGCGGCTTCAAAACATATCTTCAAAGATTTGGGCTATGACCCCGACAAAGATTTCACGCCCGTGGCCACCATCGTTCAGCATGGTGTGGCGATCGCGGTCAGCCCCAAGCTGGGTGTGCAATCCATGGCCGAGTTGACCCAGCACCTGAAAAATAAAGCGGGCAATGGCGCTTATGGCAGCAGCTCCAACACATCGATTGCGGCCGCTGAGTTGTACAAAGAAAAGACGGGCTTGCAAACCACCCAAGTGCGCTACAAAGATGCCAACACCATGATGATCGATTTGTTGCGTGGCGATTTGGATTGGATTTCTTCTGACATCGGATTTTTGGCCTCGCGTGCCAACAGTTTGAAAATTTTGGCACTGACATCTTCAACCCGTACGCCTTGGATGCCTGAGTTGCCTACCATGGCCGAGGTGGGCTTGGCGGGCATGGATGTGCCTTCTTGGTGGGGCGTGGTGGTGCCTGCTGGGACACCCAAGCCCATTGTTGACAAGTTGACCCAACTCTTCAACGAGATATCCAATAGCGATGAGACCAAGAAATTTTTGAAGGGTTTGGCCATTGATCCCATGCCCGGTACCGGTGAACAAATGACGGCCATGCTCAAGCGCGACAGCGAACGTTGGGCGCGCTTGGTTCAGTTGGCCAAGATTGATAAAGAATGACCCTCCCTGATCATTGGGCGACAAGGGGTTTGGCTTGAGCGCAACAGTGCTTTTGTCGGCGCAGGACATGCGACCCCTGCGCGAGCAAGCGCAGCATGCCCAGACCATGATGCAGGTGCTGCAGTCGGCCTTGCTGGCGCAACACCACACCGAAGTCCGCCACCAGTACCTGAGTGATCACGGCGCTGGTGATGTGAGCGGTTTAAAGCTCAGTGTGACGGCGCAAGATGGCCAGCGCAGTGGCTTGCGCATCTTTGGCAATCCACCGCACAACCGAACGTATATGTTGTTGGACCAACACACGCGCTCGGTCTTGGCGGTGATGGACTATGGCGTGCTCAACTCCTTGCGGGTGGGTGCCACAGCCGCGGTCGCGGCCCATTGGTTGGCGCCGCTTCAAGCGCGCACGGTGGGGTTGATCGGCTCTGGTTGGCAGGCCCAGCCACAGCTCGATGGTTTGTATCAAGCGTTGCCGCATTTGGAGCAGGTGCGGGTGTTCAGCCCCACGCCAGCCAATAGAGAGCGTTTTGCCAGTGACATGTCCGAGCGTTTGAACATTCAAGTCACACCGGTATCAAGTGTGCAAGCGGCTGTGGAGGGCGCTGATGTGGTGGATTTGTGCGGCCCCGGTCATGGCGACGTTCGAAGCCCTCTGTTTGACAGCGCATGGGTCAAGCCGGGTGCTTTGGTCATCGCCATGGCACCCAATCAATGTCCGGTGGACTTTGTGCGCCAATCGCAAATCGTGGCGTCCAGTTGGGACGCGCTGACGCAACCGGACATGTGGCCGCCCTTTGACACATTGATCGAACAACAATGGCTCAAGCCCGAGCACATCCTGACCATTGGCGCCATCATTGCTTCCGGTGCGCGAGCGCCTGCAAGATCAGACCAATGCACCCTCTATCACTTGGAAGGTGCCAGTGCCAGTGATTTGTTTGTGGCCAGTTGGGCCCATGACTGGGCCTGTGCGCAAGGGGTGGGGCAACGCTTTCAGTTCTCCTGAATCGGCTGCATTCAAGCGCCGCGATCACTGGACTTGGATGGCCGCCCTGGCTTGGCTGGGTGTGGCCACGCTGCGCCCGAGCACGTTGCACAGTTGGGTCATGCGCTCGACCAAATGGGCGTTGCTGGGGGCCAGTTGGGCATGGCCAAAGTCGTGCACATCGTCCTCAAAGCCCACGCGCACATGGCCGCCGAGTTCGATGGACAGGGCCCGCAAACCCAAGCCGTGGCGTCCGCCTTTGGCAAACCACCACTGTGACTGCGCAGGCAACGATTGCGACAGATTGACCAGGTGCTGTGCGCCTTGCGCCATGCTCGCGGGCTCTTTCAAAATCAAGCCAAAACAAGCGGGGGCCAGCACGGCGCCGCGCGCGATCAGGCCCAAGGCCCCTTGCAGCATGGCATCGTTGTAGACGGATAGCTCTGGGCGCACGCCTTGGTCGCGGATGCGCTCTGCCATTTCTTGTGCCAGGGCGTGGGCCTGTTCATCATCGCGCAGGTATGCACCCAAGGGGAGAGACACCATTTCAGGTGCCAACCCAATCGGCTCCAAGGCCTCGTCCACCGTGAAGCCCGGTGTACCCAATGAAATTTGCAACACGATGTCGCAGCGCGAACGAATGCGGTCCACGATCTCGCCAAACACCGCCAGCGATTGGGTGGGTTGGCCGTGTTCGTCGCGGGCATGGATGTGCGCGATGCTGGCACCAGCCTGGGCACAACGCACCACCTCGTCGGCAATCTCAACCGGGCTGATGGGTGTGGCTGGGTTGTCTTTCTTGCCCGCATAGGCGCCATTGGGCGCCACCATGATCATGACCGGCGCGCTCATGCCCCCACCGCCTTGCGCACAATGTGTACCGGTGAGCCATCCAACATCACGCTGGGTGTACCGGCAGTGGCGCGTTGTTCGGGGTGCGCATCCAGCCAGGCGGCCAATTGGCCTTGGGCCCCGCCATGCGCAATGATGTCTTGCAGCACGCTGGGCATGGCGGCGAATGTCTGGCGTGTCCCTTGGGTGTGGTTGATGGCCTGGCCCGTGGCAAAGTTGACTTCGATGTCGTCGCCGTTGCGGGCAAATTCGGTGGCCCCTTCGCAACCGGTGAGCACCGGCAAACCTTTGGAGATCGCGCCGCGCATGGCTTTGTAGGGCATGGAGGTGCACAGCACGCCCATGCGCAAGGCGGCCATGGCGATAAAGCCTTGGATATGGGGTTTGCCACAGCCAAAGTCGCGCCCGGCAATGACGAAGTCGCCGGGTTGAACGCGCGCAGCAAATGTCGGGTCGATGCCTTCAAACAAATGGGGAATGAGTTGCTCGGGATCGGTGATGCGGCCAATGGCGTATTTGAAGGCCATCACCCCTTCGTCCAGGGGGATGCCGTCGCCAAACACATGGCAGCGGCCGCGTTGGGTCAAGGTGTGTGTCATGGGTGCTTTCAGGCGAGGGTCAAAGGGCGCGGGTCGGCCAAGCAGCCGGCAATGGCCGAGGCGGCCACGGTCAATGGGCTGCCCAAATAAATTTGGCCGTCGTGGGCCCCAAAGCGGCCCGCATGGTTGGTGGCGGCGGTGGCGATGGACACCTCACCGGGGCCCAGGGGTGCCATCGATCCCCCGGCACAGGGGCCGCAACCTGGGGGCAGCATGATGGCCCCGGCATCGAGAAAAATTTGCGTCAAGCCGTCGTCGGCCATGCGCCGAGCGGTTTGCGCTGTTCCCGGCACGACAAAAAAGCGCACGCCATCGGCCACCCGTTGGCCTTGGAAGATGCGCGCTGCATCGGCAAAATCTTGGTACATGCCCGAACCACAAGCGCCCAGCGTGGCATGGTCAATCGGTTGGCCCAGCACGCGGTCCAGGCGCTCGGCCCGGTCGGGGCCACCGGGCAAGGCCACTTGGGGCGATACGCTGCCCAGGTCAAAGTCAAACCGGCCTTCAAAGGGGGCGTTCGCGTCGCTGATGAAGTCGGGCGCGCCATGGGCATCCACGCCGGGTGGTGGTGTGGCAAACAACACATTGGCCACGCCCATTTCGGTGATGGAGTTGCACAGCGCCACACGGGCGGCCAAATCCAGCGTGTCGATGCCGGGGCCACCAAACTCGATCACGCGGTAATCGTGCGCCACCCCCCATCGGCCTTGGGCAAATCCATGGGCCAACAAGAAACCCACGTCCCGCGCGTGCGAACCCGCGGGCAGTTGACCTTGCAAATCGATGCGCACCGTTTCGGGAACGCTGGTCCACAAGCTGCCGGTGGCCAGCACGGCGGTGACCTCGGTGCCGGCGGCCATGGCCAGGGCACCGACCGCACCAAAGTTGGTGCAATGCATGTCATAGGCGAACAAAAACATCCCCGGTCGAACCAAGCCTTGTTCCATGGGAAAGATATGGCCATGGCCGCCGCGACCCGCGTCATAAACCTGACCGACTTTCCAAGCCTTGGCAATTTGGCGAATGTTGCGGCCCCGTTCGACCGCGCGTTGCGAGCCGTAGGCCACCTCGTGGTCGGTGACAAACATCACCCGCTCTGGGTGGGCGATGGACCCATAGCCCAAGCTGTGCAACTCTTTGTAGGCGGTTTCCACAAAGCCGTCGTGCACGATGATCCATTCGGGTTCGGGGTAAATCACCTCGCCGGGCGCAACATGGCTGCGCTGACATGCGCGGGCCAGAATTTTTTGGGTGGCCGTCATCGGGGTTGCGGTGGTCATGGCTTCTCCATTTGAGAATCAAGGAACGGGGTTCACGCCCCTGCAACAGGGATGGCTGATTTTGTCGCCAGTGCATGGCCTGCGCTGTCGCCAAGGGGGCTGGGTGGGGGTAACTACGTGGCTGGGACGGGCTGCAGCGGCCTACATTGGGCGCTTGTTCACTGCGGTTGTCTTCAGGGTTTCTGGGTGCATGCAGTGGATGTCACAGGACAAAGGAATTTTGTATGAATGCAATGGACTGGATGCAGCGCTCTGGGCGCATGGTTTTGGCTGCGGCTTGTTTGATGTGGGCCCACACGGTGGTGCTGGCCCAAGGCTACCCCAACAAACCCATCAAAATCATCGTGCCTTATCCGCCTGGAAACGCCTCGGACGTGGCGGCTCGCATTTTGGGTGAAGAGTTGTCACGCCGGGTCGGACAGCCCGTGGTGGTGGAGAACAAGCCCGGTGCCACCGGCGCGGTGGGTGCGGTGTTTGTGGCCAAGTCCCCGCCCGACGGCTATACCTTGTTGATGACGTCCACCTCGTTTGCCATCAGCACCGCTTTGGTGGCCAATTTGCCCTACAACATCAACACCGACTTTGAGCCCGTGGTGCATGTGGGCGGCAGCGGTGGCATGGTGTTGGTGGTCAACCCCAGCTTCCCCGCCAATAACTTGCAACAGTTTGTCAGTTTGGTCAAGAACAACCCAGGCAAGTACAACTATGCCCACGTGGGGCGCGGCACCATCCAACACCTGACCATGGAGATTTTTCTGTCCATGATCGGTGCCCAGGTCGAGGCCGTGCCCTACAAGGGCAGCGTGCAGGCCATCACCGACATCATTGGCGGTCAAATCCCGATGATGTTTGATTCGCCCAGTTCTGCCGCCACCTTCATCGATGGCGGCAAGCTCAAGGCGCTGACCAGCGCCGCCGATGGGCGCAGCACACGCTTGCCCCAGGTGCCATCGGTCACCGAGTCGGGCATCGCGGCTTTGGACAGCTTTCGCGTGGGTGGTTGGGTGGGTCTGCTGGCCCCAGCCAAAACCCCCAAGCCCGTTGTGAAAATGCTCAACGAAGAGCTGATCAAAATCATGCAAGCGCCCGACATCAAAAAGCGCTTGCTCACGGGGGGATTGGAGGCCATGGGTGAGCACCCACCCGAAAAGTTTGGCGAATTTTTGCGCGCCGACATGGCCCGCTGGCAGGCTGCGGCCACAGCCGCCAAAATACCCAAGGAGTGATGGCGTTCATTGGGTGCCAGGGGGCCGATTCGCCATGGCAGCTGCCTGCCATGGGTGCCATCTCGGCCTGGGGCTTCAGTGTGCTGGGGCCGTCATGCCTTGATGCCGCAGCAAGGCGTCGAGTTGTGGTTCGCGGCCGCGAAAGGCTTTGAACGAGGTCATCGCAGGGCGGCTCCCACCGGCTTCCAAAATTTCTTTGCGATAGCGCCGCCCCGTCTCCACGCTGGGTGTGCCATCGCTTCCTGCGGTTTCTTCAAAGGCTGCATAAGCGTCGGCCGATAGCACCTCGGCCCATTTGTAGCTGTAGTAACCCGCGGCATAGCCACCCGCAAAAATGTGGCTGAAGCTGTGCGGGGTGCGGCCCCAACGGGGCGCGGTCAGCACCGACACCTCGGCGCGCACGTCTTGCAGCACCTGCATGAAATCATGCGCGCGCGCGCCCTCGGTGTGCAAGCGCATGTCAAACAAAGAGAACTCGATTTGGCGCAGGGTTTGCAAGCCGCTTTGGAAGTTTTTGGCGGCCATCATTTTGTCAAACAAAGCGCGTGGCAAGGCTTCGCCCGTGTTCACATGGCCGGTCATGTGGCGCAGCACCGACCATTCCCAGCAAAAGTTTTCCATGAACTGGCTGGGCAATTCGACGGCGTCCCATTCGACCCCGCTGATGCCAGAGACGTCGCGCTCATTGACTTGGGTCAGCAAATGGTGCAGTCCGTGGCCACACTCGTGGAACAAGGTGATCACATCGTCATGGCTGAGCAAGGGCGGTTGGCCATCCACCCCATCGGCAAAGTTGCAGACCAAATGGGCCACCGGGGTTTGCAATTGGCCGCTGTCAGGGCGCAGCCAACGGGCGCGCACGTCGTCCATCCAAGCGCCGCCGCGTTTGCCCGCGCGTGCACCTGGGTCGAGGTAAAACTGGCCGATCAACTGACCAGCGCGCTCGATGCGGTAAAAACCCACGCCAGGGTGCCAAACGGGCGCATGGTCAGGGCGGATGCTGACTTCGAACAGGGTTTCGACAATTTTGAACAAGCCGGCCAAAACCTTGGGCGCGGTGAAGTAGGGCTTGACGTCTTGGTCGCTGAAGGCGAAGCGCGCTTCTTTGAGTTTTTCGCCGATGAAAGTCCAGTCCCAGGGTTGGGGGTCGCTCAGCCCCAGCTGCTCGGCGGCAAAGGCGCGCATTTCTGCCACATCGCGCTCGGCACTGGGCCTGGCACGCTGGGCCAGATCACGCAAAAAAGCCACCACATGATCTGGTGAAGTGGCCATTTTGTTGGCCAAGGACACCTCTGCAAAATTGGCGTAACCCAACAAGTCGGCTTCTTCTTGGCGCAGAGCCAAAATTTCTTGGATCAAGGCGGTGTTGTCTTGCTCGGGCTTGTCGGCTTGGTCAGAGGCCCGGGTGACGTAGGCGCGGTAGAGTTTTTCGCGCAAACCGCTGCTCTGGGCGTACTGCATGATGGGCAGGTAGCACGGCATCTTCAAGTTCAACAAATGCCCATCTTGGCCCAGTGCCTGCGCGGCGGCTTGGGTGGACTTGCACACGTCCTCAGGCACGCCGGCCATGTCTGCGGGGCTGACCAGCAGTGACCATTGGTCGGTGGCATCCAAAACGTTTTCACTGAATTTTTGGCTCAGCTCGGCTTGGCGCTCTTGAATGGCGGCAAAACGGGTTTTGGGTTCCCCGCTGAGTTCGGCACCCGACAACACAAAGTTGCGCAAAGCGTTGTCGCGCGCTTTGTTTTGCTCGGGGTTGAGCGTGGCCGGGTCCATGGCCTTGTATTTGGCATACAGGTTTTCATTGGCCCCCATGCGCGTCCAAAATTCGGTGACCCGGGGCAGGGCAGCGTTGTAGGCGGCGCGCAACTCTGGCGTGTCGGCGACGGCTTGCAAATGGCCGACCACGCCCCAAGCGCGGCCCAGCCGCTCGGTGGCCACATCCAAGACCTGGGCCATGGCCTGCCATTGGGCTGGAAAGTCGCTCGCGCACACCTGGGCCAAGGCTTGCTCGGCATCTGCAAGCAAAGGGTCCAAAGCGCTGGGGATGTCCGAAGGCGTCACCGCGTCGAAAAGCGGCACATCGGTGAAGTCGAGCAGGGGGTTGGGTCGTTGGTTCATGGTGTCAAACAGGTAAGATGCGTTTTGCCGATTCCAAGGTGTTGACCAGCAACATGGCAATGGTCATGGGCCCCACGCCGCCAGGCACAGGGGTGATGTGGCCAGCAACCTGGCGCACCCCTTCAAAGTCCACGTCCCCGCACAGCTTGCCGGCCTCGTTGCGGTTCATCCCCACATCGATCACCACAGCACCGGGCTTGACCATGTCAGCGGTGACGGTGTTGCGCTGACCCACCGCAGCCACGATCACATCGGCCTGCAAGGTGATGGCTTTGAGATTGGCCGTGCGGCTGTGGCAAATGGTTACGGTGGCGTTTTGGGCCAGCAGCATCAAGGCCATGGGTTTGCCCACGATGTTGCTGCGACCGATGACCACAGCGTGTTTGCCGCTCAAGGGGTAGTGGATGCTCTCCAACATCTTCATGCAACCGTGGGGGGTGCAAGGCCAAAACCCGGGCAGTCCGGTCATCAAAGCCCCGGCACTGGCCACGTGAAAGCCATCCACATCTTTGGCGGGGTCAATGGCTTCAATCACTTTGTGTGCATCGATGTGCGCAGGCAAAGGCAGTTGCACCAGGATGCCGTGGATCAGCGGGTCGCGGTTGAGTTCGGCGACCCGTGCCAGCAAGTCGGACTCACTCAAGTCAGCGGGCAACTGATCGAGCACGGAGTGCAAACCGGCTTGCTCGCAGGCTTTGACTTTGTTGCGCACATAGACTTGGCTGGCTGGGTTGTCACCCACCAGCAGCACGGCCAAGCCAGGTTTCACGCCACGCGCTTGCAAGGCCTGGCAATCTCGCGCAACTTGTTCGCGCCAGTGTTGGGCCAAGGCGTTGCCGTCAATGAGTTGGGCTGTCATGTCGGTTTTTCAATGTGAAACGCCCGCATCACACGGGCGTTGGGTTGGGGGGTGTGGAAGGCCCGGTTAAGCTTTGACAGGGCTTTGGCCCAGCGCAATTTTGAGCAGGTCGGCCACGGTGTTGGCGTTGAGTTTTTCCATGATGTTGGCGCGGTGCGCTTCAACTGTCTTGATGCTGATGCCGAGGTCATCGGCTATTTGTTTGTTCAAGCGGCCCGCCACGATGCGCTCGAGCACTTGGGCTTCGCGCGATGTGAGCTTGGCCATCAAAGCGTCGCGGCTGGCGGCATGTTGGTAGTCGGCGAATGCGGTCTTGGCCTGCTCCAGCATGCGCTCGACCAAGCTGAGCAAGTCGTCTTCTACAAAAGGCTTTTGGATGAAATCCATCGCGCCTTTTTTCATGGTGGTCACTGCCATGGGCACATCACCATGGCCGGTGATGAACACCACGGGCAAGGGCGACTTGCGTTCGATCAAGCGGTCTTGCAATTCCAAGCCGGTCATGCC
>Ga0114968_10003631_pt1 | contig 11552 bp, 10 predicted proteins | sample M_130807_EF_Meta_FD_87020 | JGI IMG/M metagenome (GOLD analysis project Ga0114968, IMG submission 87020) | Freshwater microbial communities from Lake Montjoie, Canada to study carbon cycling - M_130807_EF_MetaG | ecosystem: Environmental > Aquatic > Freshwater > Lake | place: Lake Montjoie... | reverse complement strand
GAGGAAGACCCAAGCCAGCAGCCTATGAACCCAAAGGCATTTTGAAAGGAGGAAGCCAAGGCAAGAAGAACGTCAGCCAAATGGGCGTCTCTGCAAATCCCCAAATCACAATCGTTATCCCTCTGTATAACGGCGTTGAGTTCTTGGAGGAGGCACTCCAATCTGTAAAAAGACAGACCTATAATGACTGGACAGGCTTGATTGGCGTCAACGGTCACGGACAATCAGGTGAACCTTGCCTAGGCAAAGCCACTGAAATCGTCTACAATTTAGGATTAGCATCCAGATTCACCGTCCTAAATTTGCCCGATGTCAGAGGCGCGGCAAACGCCATTAACCACATGGTCGGCATGTCAACGACACCGTATATTGCCCACTTGGATGCGGACGACCTGTGGCTCTCCAAGAAGCTGGAGTACCAGATGAGTGTATATGAGCAGGACCAGAGTATTGGAATTGTAGGTGCCATGTGCCGCTACTTTGGCGACAGCAATGATTTTAAGATTCTGCCACCAGGACTGTTGACAATCGACGATTTCACCACGTTTAACCCGCTAATCCACAGCTCTATTTTGATTAGAAGAGAGCACGCGATTTACAGCGATGAGTTTGTTGCGTATGATTACGATTGCTGGGTCCGCAATGTGAAGAATGGCACGATTGTGTTCAATATCAACAACATCCTTGTCCTTCACCGCATCCACAGCAAGTCTTACTACAACACAAGCGGCAAACAGGACCCCGAACTTATCAAGAAGAAGTACGGGTTAGTGACGCCACCAGAGGCTTTGGTTAAGGTGAATTAAACACCGAACCTTTGGTCAAGGTGAATTAAACACCGAACCTTTGGTCAAGGTGAATTAAACACCGAACCTTTGGTTAAGGTGAATTAAACACCGAACCTTTGGTCAAGGTGAATTAAACAGTGAACCTTTGGTCAAGGTGAATTAAAATCTGCTTATAAAATAAAATGTCATCCGACTCTCAAATGTATGCTGAGCAAGCAAAAGAATTTGCTGCGAAAGTAAAAGAAATAAAAGAAATATTAAAAAAGCGAGCCTGCGGAAAGCCCATAAAGGGGGATGGGGGAGGTGATTATTGCGAAGGAATTGAAGATAGTGCTGGCGCTGCAGCATATTCTGCTATTTCATACAAAGACGCGAAAGAGGCTCTAAGTAGAGCTAAAGCCGCGGCTAAATACGCCAAAGGAAATAAAGAGGTGGAGGATGCAGTGGAGGCAGCAGTACTGGCTGCTTCCAAAGATAATGAGGAGGCACTCCTCTATAATTATATGCACGAGGAAAGAAAGGGCAATGACCTTCGCCAATTACTATTAACAAATAAGAAAATACTTACGGATTTTAACACAAATTTTGAACATGATAATTCTGAGGAAATTAATAGGCGGCTGCCATATGTAAATTGGGGTGGGAGCAAAAAGAAAGCAATCATCGAAGATTTACTTATAAAATATTTTCCTCTTGTGCATAATTTTAATACGTTATTTGTCAATCTCCTCGAAACCAAAGGCTCCTACGCAGGGGAGGCGGCGAGTAATTTAGTTGACGATTTTTGCATCGCTAATAGTAATTTGTTAATGAACTACAGCACGAAAGGGAAAGATTTTGTGATAGATTTTCTGACTACGTACATGAAAATAATGTATAATCAGGAAGCCAAACCTACAATACAGACAATTATAGAAGATATCAAAGGAAGGAAAGAACTAGCCGAGACAAAAAAAATAATGGCAGCGGCGAATGCTGTCACAGCAGCGGCGAATGACAAAGCAGCTGTTGAGAGGTTCTTATATCGAGAGAGTAAAATTAAAAATTTTTTTAACAAATTTAGTGAAAAAATAAGCGTTTTTAAACAAAATCAACAAACATGGCATGCTAATTTAGTAGCATACAGAAATTCGGCTCTCCAAAAATTTTGTAATGATTTTATAGATTATTTTAATAAAATTAAACAGGCGCTGTTGTTTACAGGAGTGAGGGGTTTATCAGATGAAACAAGGAATATTTGGCTTAAAGACGGTGATGAATTTTTTAAAAAATTTTCCACAATAAATTCCAGTAATGACACCCAATTTAAAGAAGCGCACATATACGTTCATAATTTAATCACTGAATTTTGGAATGGATACAAAGCAATCCTGTGTGAAGATACGACAGGCATCCAAGACAATTTATATTGTAAAAATAGTTCACGTGGAGGAGGTAAAAGCAGTCGCAAGAAAGGCAGGAAAATCAGGAAAAGCAGTAAAAGCAGTAAAAGCAGTAAAAGCAGTAAAAGCAGTAAAAGCAGCCACAAGAAAAACCGTTGTAAGAAAAGCAGGAAAAGAAATGCATGATAAAGTATAACGCGTTAAAAAAACGTCAATACGGATATGGACAGCCCCCAAAGGTTCTTAGTGTTACGTTTGATTTTTTTTGAAAAATTTCGACGAAACAATGAGTTATACAAAACAGAATGCATTAGGCAGAGGAAGGAAAAGCAGCCGCAGGAAAAACAGAAAAAGTAGACGTCGACGCTCATAAGATGCGTTACCGTCTAACGTCTTATACTAAATTTAAGTACCCCTCCTCTGAGGGGTACTTAAATTTAGTATAATAGTAACCAGGTCAGTACCGAATTTAAGAACTCCCTTTTAAGGGAGTTCTTAACGTTGGCACTTAAATTTAATGTTAGACGTTAGTCTAATGAGTTCCTGGAACAGACAACCCATTAAGTTACAAACCAAGCCAGGCTATAGTCAAAAGCTGCCCCAAGGCACCTTCACTGAAAAAACTAAGCCTGCAACCGTTGTTAGCGCCTATTATACTGTAAAATCTAGAGCCGACCAGGAAACATATATGCAGCGCATGCGGCTTTTCTTAGAAAACGTCCCTTGCCACCTAGTTTTTTTCACAGATGAGCCACTTATTGATTTCGTCAACACTTGTCGCCAAAATAACAAAGAGAAAACAGTTGTTATTCCCTTAAACAGAACAGAGTGGGTCGCCAATATTAAATATCCAGAAACAATGTGGTCGGCACAAGAAGCCAAAGACCCAGAGGCAGACTTGCACTCCACGGAACTCTACAAGCTCTGGTACGAAAAGAAAGAATTTGTGTTGACGGCTATTGAGCTGAACCCCTTTGACAGCGACGACTTTGTGTGGTTAGACGCCGGCATGATTAGAGAGCCAGAAATTTTGCCGCTTATAAAAGATAACTTTCCTAGCCCAAGCCGTATACCAAATGACCGCATACTATTGCTTCACGTAAAACCGTTCACACCTGATGACGAAACCAAGGTCGACGGAATTACTGGAAATTTCCTAAAACGTGACAGAATTGCTGCTGGTATAATTGCAGGCTCTATTGACTCTTGGCACAAGTGGTCAGCCATCTACGATGAAACTATGACGCGGTACATAAATCAAGACCGTTTCATAGGAAAGGAGCAGTCAATAATGTCAACGATGGTTTTGGAAAACAAAAACCTCATATCTTTAATCACGCCGCCAAAAAATTTTGGTCGCAAGTGGTTCTACAGCTTAATCTATCTTGGCGTTTCAAATAACAGACTAAAGGTAATAAATTCTTTTGCCCAAGAAACAATAGAGTCGTATCATTCAATATCAAGTATCCCGCTCTAACTTGGCTCACCATTATCAGAGTTACTGCTTTCGCAGTCACTGCCTGTTAAATCCAGAAACATCGTCTGAGCCCAGGCACAGCGCTCAGCTGTCTCAGGTTCCAAATGATATAGATTACAGGTGCCACAAAAGATTTGTTCGTATTCAGAACAGTGTACCGTGCAAAATTTAAAGATGCCGCTTTCCAAAACTAGAAAATTCTGCCCCAAATCAAAACTACACCCTGTACAAAGCGGGTGGACAAAATTCTGCGCGCTCATTTGTACGATTATGATTGTCATTATCGTATAAAAACATGTATCAAATTTTCCCTTTAAAGCTATTGCTTTAAAACTACGGTTTTAAAGCTTAGCTCTGAACTGGTCCGCCGTCAACACAGGAATGCCCGCCGCCTGAGCCTTTTTGGTCTTCTCATTTGCAACGGAATCATCCTTGACGACAAGAACAGTAACCTTCTTGCCCCAGGTATCCGCCAGCTCACCACCCTGTCTAACAACCTCCGCCTCCAGGTCCTTAGGGTGGAAGCCAGTAAACAAGACAACCTGTCCCTTGAGTTTTCCAGCAGAAGCGACCTTGACAGGTGTTGCGGCGCGTGGTTTAAATCCAATGGAATCCATGAAGTGCTTGAACTCAGGCAGTGTAGAAACAAAGCCCTCAGCAGACTCCCTGGACCAGCCACCCAAGGCAATAACTTTCTCTAGCAGACCCGCATCGGCATTCAGCGACTTTGGAACTACGGCAAATGCAGCCTCAGTACGCTTAGTACCAATTCCACGTCCAAAGATACCGGAACCAACCGCCCACTGGGTAACAGTAGCCTTCTTAGTAGCATCGCCAATGGCAGCAACAAGTTTGGCAGCAGACGCGGCTTTGAAGCCATCTACCTTACTGACAAGGAAAGGCGCGGTCACGCCTAGCAACTTAGGAATAGTGTCGACGCCGGCGTCGTGCAGCCGGCTAATAGTGCCCTCTCCGCAAAAGCTAATATCCAGTGTATTAGCAAAGTAAAGCAGCGCCTTTTTCTCCACATCAGCATTTCCAGACAGGCGGTCCAGCACAGCGTCAACATGTGTGTCATTCCAGTGCCATTTGCCTGGAGGCATTGAGGCGCCACCGGGCGCCGCCATCTTGACCTCCTTGATGTAGGGAATTACATCACCTGAGCGAATAATCTCAATAAAGGCACCAGGACCCAAGCCGTTAGTCTGAATAAACGCCGCATTGAAGCCCGTGGCATACTGAATAATCACGCCGCCAATGTTGACAGGTTCAAAGTTCACAGTTGGCTTCAGGAAGCCATCCTTGGATGCATCCCAGTTCACGGCAATAACCTCCGTGACAGCAGCCTGGTCCGCAAACGCCATCTTGAATGCAAAGGCATGGTCGGGATTTTTGCCAATGACACGCGGATAAGACCTATCGTGGTTAACAATAATGCCGTCGATTTCATACTTGGAAACAGCCTTGTGCTCTGTTAACAGCGCGCTCAGCTTGTCAATTGACACATCCGCTTCCGTTGACCATTTGGCAACAGTAAAGTTGCTGTGCTTGTCCAGAAGTGTGAACTGTTCGCTGGGTGACAAACCGGCAGGTATAAGAACCTCATACGCAACAAACTCAATAAGCGCCATTTCAGCCTTGCGCTCCTTGGTCATTGTCTTCTGCCCCGTAGCACCACTAACCATCTGCCGTGCACCGCGCTTGCCCTCCTTGACCTTCTCATAGTTGAGCTTGCTCACGATTAGTTCACCGCGCACGGCATACTCCTCCAAGCCGGGTAAGTCGCCAATCTGAATTAGTGGAATCATGTGGCTAATATCCTGACCAATAGTACCATCACCACGTGTGTACAATCCACGCGCTGCCCCCTTTCTTACCGCCAAACCAGAAACACCATCCAGCTTATCGGAAATACAGACCCTTCCTTTGTACTTGGAAAGCCAACCATCCAGGTTGTTCTTGTCAGGCTTAATCTTGTCCATAGAGCCAAGGAAGAAGGGTAACTTCATCTTGGACTTCTCCACCTTGGCTGCAACCATGTGAGGTGCTACAGCAACAGGCAGGTCGGCACCAAACTTCTTGGCATAGTGCTCCCGCAACCGGTCATAGTCCTCATCGGCAATGATGGACACGCCCTCATTGTAGAACTGGTCACCCAAATAGCCCAGAATCTCATCCATCTGGGGTTTAGTAAGCACATTCATCGTTTTGAAGAAGTCTTTCTTCAGCGCAACTAGAATTTTCTTGGCTGCGGCTGACATCAAATTCTTTCTAATATTTCCTGGTCAAAATCTTTTAAGCCCAAGCAGTCAATTTTTTTCAGAACCCTAAGTAAGTGATAAATGGCATATATCAATCGTCCGGCTACACAATATTTATCAACGCGCACATTTAATGACGCATTTTTTTCATACGACGACAATCAGGGTTTACAGCCTGTTTTAGGCGCAAATGGTCCACAGTGTCCCGCTGGTCGTATATTAAAAGAAAACGGACGAAAGCTATTTCCAGGCATAAACCCAACGGTAAAAACAATCATGGTTGGTGTGATTGATTCAGTAACCCGCCTGAGTGGATTTATCGACCCAAATTGCGCAATCTTTACTTTATTTGCAACAAAATCGGCACCTGAACATGAGGCAGGTTTAGATTATAATCCTAGAGGTTTACCACAACAAGGTGTCCAACATAAGGGTCAATCGGTCTACACACTTGGCGACGTTGTTGCGGGTGGTCAATTCTACCCCATCAATTCTATTGACCTTGGCTCTGACCCGTATATTAACGCAGATTTCTCACAGACAACCTATCATACGATTGAAATCACACAGGACACGCTGTTAAACGCATCTGTCGTTCCGCCAAATAAGGGCACAGTTATATATCTGGCAATAAAAGGCGACGGCGTAGCAAAGCTAAACTTTGGCAACAACTTCGCCCAAAATCTCCCATTTATAGTTCCAGATAGTAATCAAAAAATCACTATTGAATTTATATCGGATGGTAACAGACTTGAAACCCTATCGCAAACAAGCGCGGGTGTAATTATATCAAATCCCATATACCAGGTAGTAAGTTTCTGATTAAAGCTTAAACATAAAACAGAAAACACAAATAATGACCGCTTACGTCACAGCAATCCTACGGGGTGGATTAGCAAATAGAGTCTTTATCATTCATGCTGCGCTAACATACGCAAAAAAAAGCAACAAACAGTTCGTTTTAGTACAAAAGTACATCATAGATAATCATCACGAGTCAGCAGACCTAACAATAGACTCTTTAGAAAAACTCTTTCAACAATTCACATACTATGAAAATGATACGAAAGGCTGGCGTCACATTAATGACCCTGACCAAAACGCCTTTATGTATCAAGCTATTCCAAACTATCCTGAACAATCTATTATTTTAGATGGCTATTTTCAGAGCCCAAAATACATTTCTGACAAACCACCGAACCCAATAAAAACAGAAAAGAAACCAAATACCTATTTCCTACACATACGCCTTGGTGACTATACAACAACGCCATTCTATCAAATTCCATTACATCGCTACTATTCGGAAGCAATTATGAATATAATGGAAAACGATATTAACGCAAAATTCCTAGTATTTTGCAATGAAAATGACAAAATCGCATTATATATCAAGGACAATATCAAAGTACCATTTGATTATACTGTTTCGACAGCAGAAACAGCATACGACACAATCAAGGAAATGAGCTCATGTCAAGGTGCGATTTGTACAAATTCGTCCTTGAGTTGGATGGGTGCCTATTATCAAGAGCCGAAGACACTAATTTATATGCCCCGACCATGGACAAACTCAAAAAAAGTAGCAGAAATATATCCGAATTGGGCAACAGTGATTGATACCACATAATCGGTGTAAGACCTTCTGCGTCGGTCAAAGACCTTACGTGCCGTAAAAAATCGAAGTATTAAATAATGGAGCCAGTCAGCAAATCATTCATACTTTCCCATTTGGCAGAGCTTAAATTCTTTGCTCTGTGGGGTCTTTTAGAAAGTCTGATATACTTATTAACAAGGGGAAACATCTATAAAGATATATTTATACATGTTTTCCTATTTATAATAATAACACTTATTGCGTGGAAATATGAGGACCCCTTATTAGCAAATGCGGCAATGCCCCACCGTTGACTAGTCGCTCTCTGAGCCCTTACGCTGTGCCTTTTTAGTTGAGCGATGGGGTGGTTCAATACGAAAAATCTTTTTTGCACCGCTCTGAACAATTTTCAGGCTGTTAATTTCAACAATATCACCAATCTCCGTATTATACGTAATTTGTGATTTTGAATTAAGAAGTTTTCTGTCAAGGGCATCGATAAGTGTAGCCAAAAGCTCTACCTTTTCAGTAGCAATAAGCTCCTTTTGCCTCTCAACATAGGCACGAAGAAGGCGCATGCGCAAGCCGCGCTCCAAGCGCAACCATGGTTTATGTACGGCGGCTTTAGATTCTGCGTCCAAAAGGGCGGAAAGCATAGATTCGGTAGAAACAGCATTAGTATTACGGTCACTGGCATTTGTAGTAACGGGCGCCGTTATTTCAGTTGCAGTAGCAACAACTGGTGCTGCAGCGGTAATAACAACCCCGCTTAAATCAATTAATGAATCAATTGCTGTCGCAGCAGTCACAGGAGCAGGAGCAGCAGCAGCAGGTGTAATAGGTCCGGTAGCGCCCTTTTTTGTATTAGAGCGTTTAACAGTTTTAGCTCTAAACATGTTCCGTTATATAATAAAGGTGCCAGGGGTTTAGGTCCTCTGACCAAAGCGAAGCAACCAAAGCCGCCGTGTAAAAAATTGAGTTAAGAAATTCTGAATATAATGAAAACTAAAACGCGATGTCACAAACAGGTATCATCGAACTTCACGGCGGTAAGCTTGTCATCAGCATTCCTGGACCCGAAGGTCCCGCCATCGTACAAATCGTCTCAACGCAGTTTATGCCTGGTGATAAGGTCACCATGGACGAATCTGGTAACGTCACGCTTGTCGAGCGCAAGCAGCAGGCAGTAATCGGCGTTGTAAAGTCAGTCCAGAATGGGTCAGCCAGCCTTTATATTGCACACCTTGGACCGTCCTGTCCCTTTCAGCCCGATTTCTTGCTTACACCAGACCTTCTGAACATTAGTGTTGGCGACCGCCTGGTACTTTGGTTAGAGACAAATGGATTAATCAGCTTCCGCGCTCTGTTCAGCGGTGCCCCCATAGATGACGTTCCATGCCTTCTGAAGATGTATTCCTTGTATAAGAAACCAGAGGATTTCATTTATCTTCTGAACGATTACGTCAAGCCACTGTACACTATTGACGCAGTAGTAAATCACAACGCCCTAAACACCTTCACAATTGACCCCGCAACCTCTGAGGATTTTGACGATGCGATTTCCGTTGACATGTCAACAAATACTGTGTACGTCCATATTGTTGATATTGCCGGAGCCGACTGCAGCAGCCTTATCAGTGAGCAGGCGCGCCGCCGCCTTAGAGAGCGCTGTCTAACACTGTACATGGCAAATGAGCATACGGAGCATCTACTGGACCCAGAGGTCGCATCGTTTACGTTGAGCCTTGTCAAGGGCATGCAGCGTCCAGTAATTACCGTTGCCGCAGTCCTTAATGAACATGGGATGGTCCAGTCATACGATATTTACAGAAGTACCATCATAGTCAAGCAGCGGTACAACTACGATGAGGTCTCCGCACTTCTTAGGTCGCGCCAGTCACCACCGGAGCTAACCTACCTGGCACGCCTTGCGGCAAATCGCTCTTCGAGCGTAAAGTACAACATTAACCTGCCCTCAGTGCGCTTCCAGGTCGACAAGTCAACGGGTCACGTGTTAAAGGACCAGCTAAGAGTAGAGTCCACGAACGACGATAGTCACAACATTGTAGCGACCGCAATGGTCCTTGCAAACCTGATTGTTAGCAAGCATCTGATGTACAGCCAGGTCAAGCTGCCTAACCGCTTTCACGAAGTCCTGCATGGCATGAGCAATCCTACTTTTACGTCAACTGGCAATGAGATGGTCGACAGTTTCATCATGGTCAAGCGTTATGCCCGTGCCTGCTACAGCGTTGACAAGAAGGGGCACTTTGGTCTAGGTTTGACCGACTACGTTCACTTTACGAGTCCGATGCGCCGTTATGCGGATGTTCTTGTCCATCAAATTCTATCAGGGGCGCAGTTCAATGACGAAGCCCTCATGGAGGAGGTGGCATGGCTCAACTTCAGGGCTCAGGTCGTACGCTCTATTCAGGACATGTATATTCACTGGAAGGTCATCCGGCATGTGATGTCTGAGCCTAAAGTATATGAGGTCTGGATTACGGACGTGAAGAAGGGAGGAGTACTGTGGTTCATTCCGTCTCTTTCCCTGAACGGCTTCGCCCATGTGTCAACGCTGAGCCCTAAGCAGTTCTGGTACTTTGATTACAGTAAGAACACCTTGGAGGGGCAGCAGAACAAGTCGCTAATCTCTATTGGCAAGAAGTTCCAGGCAACCGTTGACAGTGTGGACATGATTACGTATAGCCCGAATCTTACGATTTATAGCTAAGCGATTACGTTGTAACTACAAACCACCCATACCCAAATAAAACAATAGTGTCAACGCAACTCACATCCGTAATTTTTTGAAATATTGCCTCAAGTTCCGAAGCAGAATTAAAGTCCTTATACGTCTTTTTCCAAAGTTCCCTAACAGTAACCGTAGGCAAACGTGTCCCAATAACATAGCCCTCAGGAGCAACCTTACAGCAGCCCCTAACACACGACGAAGCTCCGCTTTCCCACCAACGCGGATTATTGTATATGCGCATTGGTGTATCATCAAACTCCCCTAAACGGTCCTTTTTCAAATTAATTGTACCTCTGTAGATTTTACCAGAAGCCAATTCTTTCGATTTCATAGCTTTAAACAAGCCAGCAGCATTGTGAAAGTCACTAAACTCCTTATTTTCATAGGCGGCTGCAGTAGGCGAAGAAGGAATGAATCGGAAACTCATTATTGAGTCAAAGCAATACGGGTTTAAACGGACAAAGAAAATAGTAATCCAAGTCAAAGACAATGTCGCAAAAAGAGCAACAAGAGCGGATGGCTCAGCGGTCCTCTGAAACACGAAGAGGAGCTCCACCCCTGTTCGACCCGACAAAAATTAACATTCCCATGTCGGCAAGTGCCCGCATCAGATTTGAACCAAACAGTCGCGATGCGATGAATTCACGGATTTGGGAAAGCATGCAATACGACACTAAACAAATTACAGCAGAAGCAATCAAAGCCGCCCCAGCACCCATTTTCATGGATATGAACCCTATATCATCTAGAACTGCAATCCAGAGTTACAGCCAAGAAGCGCAGTTTTTTCCTGATGTACCAAAACAGCCACCCAAAAAATCAGGTGTCGCCGCCCCTATAGTAGTACCAACACAGAGCCCCGGCTTAATCAATAACCCGTATTTGCAGCGCTTGGACCCCGTGAACGATGCACGTAATGTGCCGCGTGAAATGAAGTCAGCCGTGTATGAAGACAACAAGGAGCGCAGCTTGGACGCCGCCCGCGTTTTAGCTGAACGTCAATTCACATATCGTTATTTACCCGAAGACGAAGCAGCAAAAGCCGCAGCCCTTCAAGCCTACGAATTGTTGAGACCAAAAACAGACGATTATACAAAACAGTTCCAGCATTAAAGTCGCCGCAATACTGCGTACCAGTTACCCAGCTCCCAACCGACGTTTTCTACGTAAAACGCAGGACATAGCAGCCGAATCTCCGCCTCAAGTTCGCCACAACTATAAATATGATAGTACCGCAAATATGTATTACCATCATCTTTAGAAGTCCATGGCACCATTTCATCGGATTGAGT
>Ga0114968_10003628_pt1 | contig 11559 bp, 11 predicted proteins | sample M_130807_EF_Meta_FD_87020 | JGI IMG/M metagenome (GOLD analysis project Ga0114968, IMG submission 87020) | Freshwater microbial communities from Lake Montjoie, Canada to study carbon cycling - M_130807_EF_MetaG | ecosystem: Environmental > Aquatic > Freshwater > Lake | place: Lake Montjoie... | reverse complement strand
TTCCCCGGTGCGCACACCCTGTGGCAAGGCCAGGCTTTGAAAATTTGGTCGGCACAGGCCTCGCCTGCTCAGGCCCAAGCCCCGATGGGTGCAGGCGCAACTGTTGCCACCGCTCCCAGCGCAGCCCTGTTCACCGCTGACCCTTTTCATGCTGCCACCCTCAGCGCGCCCACACCCGGCCAGGTGCTGCAGGCCAGCGACCAAGGCCTGGACGTGGCCACGGGCGACGGTGTGCTGCGCGTGCTGCAGCTGCAAAAACCCGGTGGCAAGCGCCTGGGCGTGGCCGACTTTTTGCGCGGCGGCGTTGCCGACTGGCGCGGGCAAAAGCTGGGCGGGTGAGCCCAAAGCCGCAGCGCCATCCATGTTCTTTGATCCCGCCAATTTTCGCCACCGCGCCTTTCGCGAGGGCATGGCCGACACCCTCAAAGTCTCGCCGGGCATTTGGGCCTGGGGCCTGATGACCGGTGTGGCCATGGTGCAAGCGGGCTTGGGCACCGAGGTGTCGGTGTGGATGACCCTGCTGGTGTACGGCGGCAGCGCCCAACTGGCGGCCACGCCCTTGTTGGCGGTGGGCGCGCCGGTGTGGGTGGTGCTGGCCACCGCGTTTTGCGTCAACTTGCGTTTTGCCGTGTTCAGCCTGCATTTGCGCGGTTATTTGATGGCCTGGCCGCGTTGGCAGCGAATGAGCATTGGGTATCTGGTGGCCGACTTGAACTATGTGCAGTTTGTGCAGCGCCACCCACACCCCGCGCCAGACCCAGCGGGGCAACGCGCCGAAATGGCCTATTTGTGTGGCAACAGTTTATTGGCCTGGTTTGGCTGGCAAGTGACCAGCTTGGCCGGCATCTTCTTGGCCAGCCAAGTGCCCATGGAATGGGGCTTGGGTTTTGCGGGTGTGTTGGCTTTGGTGGGCATCTTGTGTTCGCTGACCCAAACCCGTTTGCGCGCAGTCTCGCTGGTGGTGTCGAGCGCAGCCGCCGTCGCGGCCTTTGCCATGCCTTTGCGCTTGAATATTTTGGTGGCCATTGCGGCTGCAGTGACCGTGTGCTTGGTGGTGGAGCAAACCGCCTGGGGCAAAAAGGCGGCTGCCTGATGGACAGCGTGCAAGCCCTGACCTTGCTGGGCCTGGGTGCCGTCACCTTGCTCACGCGCTGCTTTTTCTTCATCTTGAACCGCGAGCTGCCCTTTCCCGCCTGGGCCCAGCGCGGTTTGCAATACGCCCCCATCGCCGCTTTGGCCGCCGTGGTCGTGCCCGAAGTAATGGTCAGCCAGGGCGCGCTCATCACCACGTGGCAAGACGCCCGCTTGTATGGCGCAGCAGCCGGTGTGGTCTATTACCTGTCTCGGCGCGGCCAAGGCCAAGCGGTGCTGGGCACCATCGTGGTGGGCATGGCGGTCTACCTGCCCCTGCACATGGGCTGGGGTTGGTAAGCGGGTTGTGCTGGCCGTTTATCCGGCAGGCTTCGTCGCCAATTGGCGCCAAGAGTGAACCGGCCAGTCGCTGCGGCTTTGACCGTGGGCGCCACCGAACACCACGCATCCGCTGGCATACACGGATGGGTGGTGGGCCGCAAAGGTTTTGAGGCCTTTGAAATAGTCGGGGTTGACGGTGGCACCCGCCTTGATCTCTATCGCATGCAACTGAGTACCAACGGGGATCAGCAAGTCCACCTCATTGCCCTCGGAGTCGCGGTAAAAGTACATCTCGGCCGTTGCCCCTGCGTTGAGCCGGTCTTTCATGGCCTCCATGACTACAAAATTCTCAAACAAGCTGCCCCACAGCGGATCCCGGGCCACTTGCTCCGCGTTGCGCAGGCCCAACAGCCAACAGGCCAAGCCCACATCGTGAAAATAAAGCTTGGATGCTTTGACCAAGCGCTTTCCGGTGTTGGCAAACCAAGGTGGGAGCAAGTGCACGATGTAGCTCGATTGCAGCAGGTCGATCCAAGCGCGGGCGGTGCTGTGTGTCACACCCGCATCGTTGCCCAGGCTGCTCAAGTTGAGCAACTGCCCGGTGCGCCCGGCGCACAAGCGAACGAAACGCTCAAAGCGGTGCAGGTCTTGCACCGCCGCGAGTTGTCGCAAATCGCGCTGCACATAAGTGGCAAAGTAGTCTGCCAGGGCTTGCGAAGGATCCAGACCTTGGTCATGGATGCGCGGATAGAACCCCGCCAGCAGCATTTGTGCCAAATCTTCTGTTGCCATGCCTGGGCGCAGGCGTTGCACCTCGGCCAATGTGAATGGCAGCAAACGCAGCACCGCCGTGCGCCCAGCCAGTGATTGTGAAACCTGGCTCATCAACTCAAATTGATGGCTACCCGTCAGCACAAACCGGCCTGGCTTCGGATCGGTATCGACCATCCCTTGCAAATAAGAGGTGAGTTCGGGCGCGCGCTGAATTTCATCGAGGATGGCACCTCTTTCATATTGCATCAAAAAGCCACGGGGGTCCTCGGATGCATAACGGCGCGTGTCGGGGTCTTCCAGCGTCACATAGGGCTTGTCGGAAAACAAGCGCCGGGTCAAAGTGGTTTTGCCACTTTGGCGCGGCCCGGTGAGGGTGATCACCGGGTATTGAGTGGCCAGCTGCAGCAGCACGGGCGCTATGTTTCGCTCGATCATGGCGCAATGGTAGCAAATGTTTCCTGCAAATTGAAGAACGTTTCTTCAATTTGCAGGTTTTTGTGGGGTCGGCTGCGCGTTGCAAATGTGCCATCCGCTGGGTTGGCAAGCCCCGCTGTGGCTTGTCCTCAGGCCAAGGCGGTTCATGTCAGTCCCATGACAGCCCATCGCCGCCACCTAAAATCAAAAAAACCAATATTTCTGCACCATGAACATCATCCGCTTCGCCGACCTGTGCGCCCAAGGAAAAACCCAAGGCCAACGCGTCTTTATCCGTGCCGACCTCAACGTCCCTTTTGACGACCACGGCCACATCAGCGAAGACACCCGCATCCGCGCATCCGTCCCTTGCATCCAAATGGCGCTGGCCGCAGGCGCTGCGGTGATGGTCACCTCGCATTTGGGCCGCCCGACCGAGGGCGAATTCAAGCCCGAAGACTCCTTGGCACCGGTGGCCAAACGCTTGGGCGAACTGCTGGGCCGTGAGGTGCCGGTGGTGGCCAACTGGGTGGGCGGCGTGCAAGTGGCCACCGGTCAAGTGGTGATGCTGGAAAACTGCCGCATCAACAAAGGCGAGAAGAAAAACAGCGAAGACCTGGCGCGCCAAATGGCCGCTCTTTGCGACATTTATGTCAACGACGCGTTTGGCACCGCGCACCGCGCCGAGGGCACCACCTACGGCATCGCGCAGTTCGCGCCCATCGCCTGTGCGGGGCCTTTGTTGTCGGCCGAAATCGACGCCATCACCAAGGCGCTGGCCAACCCCAAGCGCCCACTGGCCGCCATCGTGGCCGGCAGCAAGGTCAGCACCAAGCTGACCATCTTGCAAGCGCTGGCCAACAACGTGGACCAGCTGATCGTGGGCGGTGGCATTGCCAACACCTTCATGTTGGCGGCGGGTTTGAAGATTGGCAAATCCTTGGCCGAACCCGATTTGGTGGGCGAAGCCAAGGCGGTGATCGCGGCCATGAAAGCGCGGGGCGACAAATTAGGCGACGCCCGCATCGCGGTGCCCATTCCCACCGACGTGGTCTGCGCCAAAAGCTTTGGCGCGGATGCGCCAGCCACGGTGAAAAAAGCCACCGAGGTGGCCGATGACGACTTGATTTTGGACATCGGCCCTGAGACCGCACAACGCTTGGCCACGCAACTCAAAGCGGCGGGCACCATCGTGTGGAACGGCCCCATGGGCGTGTTCGAGTTTGACGCGTTCGAGAACGGCACCAAGGTGGTGGCGCACGCCATTGCCGACTCTGATGCGTTCAGCATCGCCGGTGGCGGCGACACCTTGGCCGCGATTGCCAAGTACGGCATCGAGTCCAAGATCGGTTACATCTCCACCGGCGGCGGCGCTTTCTTGGAAGTGCTGGAAGGCAAAACCCTGCCCGCGTTTGAAATCTTGATGAAGCGCGCCCACATTTGAGGGGCAGTAGCGCCGAGCCCATGCGCCAGGGCTTGATGTGCATCAATGTGACGCAACCCACAAGCCCTAAGCTGGCGCGATGCGCGCTTACCCCCACCCCACCTCGCCCAGCCTTGTACCGCGTCTGACTTGGCGCACCTTGGCAGTGGGCATGGCGCTGTGGTGTGCCGCCAGCACCCACGCCTGGGCGATTGAAAAAATCACCCTGTGGCCGACCATTTTGTTTTTGCGCGGCCAAGACCTGTGCCAGTTTCAAGATGCCTATGGCAAAAGCCGCAACGAGTTGGCCATGCAGGCCACGGGCCAACTCAAGGAGTTGCTCTACACCGGTGTGGCCTCGCGCGATGCCTTGGATGTTTTGGTGGTCGTCGATGGCCTGATCGATAAAAACCGCGCCCAAGCCACCCAGGGCCAAGCCATGGACATCACCCTGGAGGCCACGCTCAAAGCGGGCATTGACGCGGTGTCGCGCGGCGTGAACCCCGAAAACACGCGCCTGGAGTTTGCCAACAACACGCCGGTCATTGACCTGATCAACGCCTTGAAGCAGGGCAAGCGCTTTGACACCCCAGATCTGCAACAAATGTCACGGGTCAAGGGCTTTGCTTGGGGCACCTATAGCTTTGCACCCAGCTGCCGGGGTGATTTGTTGGTCACCCTGCACGTGGTCTTGCCACGTGGCGAGACGGTAAACTTTCAGGCCCAGGGCCGGCCCGAGCAGGTGATGTCGGCCATCGCGCTGCAAATGGTGCGGCATTTCCAGCGCACCAGCTTCCCCACCTTGATCAGCATGGGCGAGAAATTCATTGTCTTGGTCGGTGCGCCGGGCACGTCGATCAACACCGCCCCCACGCCCAAGGTGGCAGAGCAAGCCTGCAAAGCCATCAAAGCGCGCTTGCCCACCGAGAACGAATACGATTTTTTATCGATCTTGGGCGACTGGAACGGCGGCGTCTCACTGGGCCACCAGTTTTGGGCGTTGGCCGATAACCACATCATGTCGCCCGACACCCGCAACCCTTCCCCTGTTCGCCACCCCGAAGAAATCAACGGCACGGAGTTCTCTTTTTACTGCGTGCGCTGAACCCTGACGTGGCGCACCGCGCGTGTCAGTTGGCCCAGGTTTCGACCTCATCAAAGTTGGCGTATTCCTCATAGGCCAGTGAGGCCACGAAGGTCAAGCCTTGGCCCACCTTGGATGCGCGATCGCGCCAGATTGTCATGTTTGGGTTGTACTTCGCCGTTTCCTTGACGCAGCACCATTGGGTGCAGCCCGCATGAAACGGCAGCACTTCTTCACTTTGAAATGCACTCGTCCACAAGTGGGTTTTCATGGCCAGCTCTTTGGCCATCCCTTTCTTCAGGCCGATCAAGCCATTGCTGGGTTGCATGCCATCGGTCGGGTTTTTGAGGCCAGTCTCCACCTGGTTGAGCCACTCCTTGACCAGCGCTGTGGCCGCATTCAACTCCTCGAGTTTGCTTTTGAGCTTGTCCACGCGCCGATTGGTTTGCTCGATTTGATAGGCCATGGCGTAGTAATGGTCACACATGCGCGCGGCATAGGGTACCGCATTGAAAGTTTGCGTGGCTTTCTCCAGCGCTTTGTATTCTTCGTCCACCTTCCAGCGGTATCTATCGAGCTCATCAATGCTCAAATCTTTCAGCGTGAATTTGGCTTTGTCAGCCAGGGTCCCGTTTTTGATTTTTTCTTGGCGCCGATCGCCCCGAAGTTTGCCGTCAATCTTGTCCACAATGGCACTGGCCAGGTTGCCCACGATCGGCACCGGCACCAGACTTAACGCAGCTTGGCCCACCGACTTCAACATCGACAGGCCTTTGCTGGCCGCCGAACCCTGGCTGCTGGTGGCGCTTCTGAACGAATGCAAAGATCCGGAGTGCCAAATCCTGGACCCGATGCCCTTGTCGTTCACCTCGTCGCTGGCTTGCTTGAAAATATCGGCATTGAAGTTGCTCATTGACCCGTCCTTTGTGGTTCCATCGACAAACACATGGGTCCTATCGTAATCGCAATTTTTGCAATATTGATGTTTTAGGAGGTTCGCACGCAGGGGCATTGCCAGACATAGGTGCGTCTTTCTTCAACTTCGCATCAGCCAAGTGGAATTGGGCTGGCAGTATTTGCGCGGTGCCGATCAAATGGCCCGACAACACCGCGAGATGCTGCCCCACGCGAAAAATCTGCGCACGGTGCAGCCCTGAAATTCCCCGGGGCTTGTGGAGCCCTGGGCAGTGGGGTGGCTGCCAGGCTTAAACCATGCTGTGGCTCAACTCACCAATGTTTTCGATCCACATCTTGATCTGGTCACCGGGCTTTAAGAACAAGCGCCGACCCATGCCCACGCCCGCTGGGGTGCCGGTGAGGATCAGGTCGCCGGGGTGCAGGGTGACGCGCGATGACAAGCCGGCAATTTGCTCGGCCACGTCAAAAATCAACTGGCTGGTGTGCGAGTCTTGCATCAACTCGCCGTTGAGCCACAGCTTGAGCGCGAGCTGGTGCGGATTTTTGATTTGGCCGCTGGGGACGATCCACGGGCCCAGGGGGCAGGCACCATCAAAACACTTTTGCCCAATCCAGTCGATGTGAAACGGCAATGACGGTGGAATTTTGTCGCGCTTCATGAAGTCGCGTGCCGACAAATCATCGGCAATGGTGTAGCCCGCCACATACGACAAGGCTTTGTTCACTGGAACATTTTTGGCGGTCTTGCCAATCACCGCCACCAACTCAATCTCCCAGTCCACCATCTTGGAGCCGGCGGGCATCTTCACCTTGGCACCGGGCCCGACCACCGATGAAGCCCCGGTTTTGATGAAGTGCCAGGGCAACTCGCCCAGCTCTTTCATGGACGGCCCTTGGGGCTGGTTGAGCACCCGCGCCATCTCTTGCATGTGGTCGGTGTAATTGGCCCCCGCGCAGTAAATTTGTCCGGGGTAGAGCACGGGGGCGAGCAGTTTGGTTTTTTTCAGCGGCGTGCCTTGCACCCGTGTTTTGCCCGCATGCACTTTGGCTTCAAACGCTGCCAGGGCTTTTTTGGCGGCGGCCCAATCGGCCAATATGCCCAGCATATTCGCGTGGGCCGCCACGCCGGTGGCCTTTTGGGCGTCGTACACGGTGTCGCCAACCAGCACCCCGGCGCGGGGCAGCTTGTTGGCGCTGTAGCTCAGCAATTTATAGGTGGTCATGTTATTTCCTGGTGTGGGTGTTGTGGGTGTAAAACAGGTCGGCCTCATTCATGGCCGTCGGCACTTTCGGTGGCTTGCACGTCCTCGCCAAAGCGGTCGCCGCCGTTGAAAAAGTGGTTGATGGTGCGTTCTTCATGCTGGATTTCCCACCAGTTGAAGTCCAGGTCTTGCAAGTAAAAGCCGTAGGCACCGTGGCGCTCACGCACGCTTTGGATTTTGCGAATGCCGTGGGTGGCTTGCTCGGCCATGGCGGCCGCATGGGCGGCGTCGACCTCGGCGCGGGTGGACACGTTCAGGCCCCAGTGGGTCAGCACGTGCTGGTTGGGCACGTTCTCGCCAATGCACACGCACACGATGTACATGCCCGAATGCAGGCGCACCATCATGGCGGGCTTGGCATGGCGCACCACCTGCAAGCCCAAAAACCGCTCGTAAAAGCGCCGGGTGTTGGCCAGGTTGCGGCACAGCAAGGTGCCGTGCGAGAGCAACAAGGGCTTGACGGTGGAAGCCTGCGGCCCAGTTGCCAGGTCAGCAACCGCAGGGCTCAGGGGGTGTGTCATCGGTTTTGTACCTTCAAGGCGAAATCAGTTTGGCCCCAGGTGCGGCCGAGTCGCGTGGCCACACCACCACCCATTTGCCGTTTTGCACTTGCTTGACGCGGTACAAGTCGGTGCCCTTCATGAAGTTGTTGGTGCCGTCCCAGCGCACCTTGCCAATGATGGTGTCGACCTGGTTCTTTTTGAGCCAAGCGGCCAAGGTTTTGTCGTCCAGGCTTTTGGTGGCGGTGACGGCCGCGTCCAGCACCTGCCAGGTGGCATAGGCCACGGCCGAGATCAACTCCACCGAGGTGTCGGGCAAATTGGCCTTGGTGGCGCGCTCGTTGAACTGCTTGACAAACTCGGCCGCCACGGGGTTGCTGGTGAAGGGCGGATGCTCTTCAAAAACGGTGAGGGCCAGCACGCCTTTGCCGTCGGGGGACTTGAGCATCGGGCCCGAGGCAGGAAAGGCGATGAAAAACTGTGGCGGCACGTAGTCGATTTTTTTCATCGCATCGAGCAACAAGTTGCCGTCCAAGCCCACGCCGCCGACCCACACCATATCTGCCTTGGCTTCTTTCACCCGAGCCGCGATGGCACCAAAGTCGCGGTTGCCAAACTCCCATTCCAGGTAAGTGGCTTCGGTCAGGCCCCGTTTTTTCATGGCCTCGCGTGCGCCTTGGGTAACGAAGTGAACCGAAGCAAATTTGCTGGTGAGAACGGCCACTGATTTGGGCGCTTTGGCGCCGGAAGCCACCGCATCGAACACCAAATTGGGCCAGGTGCTCTCGATCTCATAGGCTTGGCCGCCCACCGAGAACAGCATGTCGTACTTGGCCAAAGAGGGCAGGCCGAAGGTGTTGTGCAGCAGCAGTTTGCTGTAGCGCTGGGCAATGCCCATGGCCGACAAGATGTTGGGCGTGGCGTAGGGGCCCATGAGCAAATCCACCTTCTCCACGGTGACCAGTTGCTCATACAAGGTGCGCGCCACATCGGGCTTGGACTGATCGTCTTTGACCACCCACTCCACCGGGCGGCCCAACCAGCCGCCGCGCTTGTTGAGCTGCTCCAGGTAAATGTCACCGGCGATTTTTTGCATCACCGCCGTGGCGCTCAAGGGGCCTGTGAGCGCCAGTGAGCCACCCACGCGGATGGGGGCGGTTTGCGCCAAGGCCGGTGCGGTCCACAGGGCCGCGCACAAGCTGGCTGCGCCAGCCAAGGCTGCGCCCCAGCGTTGAAAAGTCTTGATCATGGGTTTGTCTCCGAAAAAATAAAGGGGTGAAGTGAAAAAGGCCAGGATGCCCATGCGCCATCAGTTTTTGAGCTCTTCCAAATTGGCCGCGTCGCCTTCTTCTTCCATGGTGAAGCGGTCGCCAAAATCAAAAAAGTCGTCGTGCTGAAAGCCGTTGGCGTAGTGTTGGATTTCCCACCAGTTGTGGTCCAGGTCTTCCAGATAAAAGCTGTAGACGCCATGCATCTCTTGCACCGGCAAGACCTGGCGAATTTGGAATTTGTCCTTGTGGGCCAAGGCCTTGGCATGGGCTTCGTCGACCTCGGCGCGGGTGGCCACGTCCACGCCCCAATGGTTGAGCAAGCTGCAGGGGTGGATTTGGTCGCCCACTTCCACACACACCACATGAAAGCGCATCCCTAAGCGAATGACCATGGCGGGCTTGCCGTGGCGCACGCACTCCAGGCCCAAAAACTCCTCGTAAAACCGGCGCGAGGCTTTGAGGCTATAGACCTCCAAGGTGCCGTGGCTCATGCAATAGGGCTTGATGACGGATTGGCGTTCTTGGGGCACGACAGTGCAGTTTTCGGGCAGCATGGTGGGGGGTCTCCTTAAATCAGACTAAGCAATCAAACAGGGGTTGAACAAATCGGCCATGCGGGCTGATCCGCAGGTGGGCTGGCATGGGGTGGCGTACTGAGCGCTGCTCATGGAGGCGTGGCGATTTGGTCGGCCGCACTTAAAAAAGAGTCGGCATAAAACTGGTCTTCGCTCAACTGGGCTTGGGCCACAAAGTCGCGCCGCGCCGCCTCGACCATCACGGGGGCCCCACAGGCATAGACCTGCATGGCGCGCATATCGGGGTGGTCTTGCAGCACGGCTTGGTGCACCAAACCGGTTCGCCCGCTCCAGGCGTCGGCGTCGGTGGCGTCGCTCAGCACCGGTATGAAGCGGATGTGCGCATGGGCGTCGGCCCAGGCCTGCGCTTTGTCGGCGCGGTACACATCGGCGCGGCGGCGACCACCCCAGTACAGATCAATGGGGCGGGTCATGCCGCGCGCCAAGCTGTCTTCGACCATGGCTTGGATCGGCGCAAAACCGGTGCCCGAGCACACCATCAGCATGGGTGCCGTGCTGTCTTCGCGCAGGTAAAACGAACCCAAGGGCATTTCGATCTGCCAAATTTCGCGCAGCTTCATGGCGCCAAACACATGGTCGGTGAACACCCCGCCGGGCATGTGGCGGATGTGCAGCTCCAACTGGCGCACCCCAGCGGCCTCGGGTTTGGTGGCGATGGAGTAGCTGCGCCGGGTGCCATCGGGGCGCAACACATCGATGAACTGCCCCGCGCGAAACTGCACCGGCTCGTTGGCCGGCAGCCCCAAGGTCACGATGCGCACATCGCTGGCCGGGGCTTCAAACGACAAGACCCGCGCGGGCATGCGTTGGGGGGCCAGGTGGCGGTCGGGGTCGATCTCTTCGACCTCGACGACCAGGTCGCTCAAAGGCGAGGCGCAGCACAGCAAGGCAAACCCTTGCGCGCGCTCGGCCTCTGACAGGTATTTCACATGGGCGTCGCCAAAGTCCACCTGGCCCGACACCACCCGGCCTTTGCAGGTGCGGCACATGCCCGAGCGGCAACTGAAGGGCAGGCGCAAACCAGCGGCCAAGCCGGCTTTCAAAATGGCTTGTCCCGGCGCGCAGTCGAATGGGCTGGCACTGGGGTGCAGGGTCACGCGGTGGGTCATGGCAAACAAAAAATCAATGCATTCAGGGGCTGCGGCCGCCACGCATCAAGGGCGCGCAGCGGGGTTTCAAGCAGGCGACAAGTGTTGTCGAAAAACCCCTGCGTTTCGCCTAGGGATTTACCCGGTTTGGCCCAGCGCCAGCGTGCGCGCCATGCACCAATCGGCCCAGGCCTTGGCTTTGTCGGCGGGGGTGCGCATCAAATAAGCGCTGGGGTAGGTCACCACAACAGGTGTGCCCTGGTGCTGCCACACCTGTTGGCGCAAACGCCCCAGCGGCAAGCCCGCGATGCGCTCGGCATCTTGGCGCAACACGCTTTGCGCCGCCACCAAACCCATGGCCACAATCACTTTGGGGCGCAGCAGGGCGATTTGCCGCGCCAGGTGCGGCTCGCACATGTCCAACTCGGCGGCTTGCGGGTTGCGCTCTTGGGGCGGCGCGCATTTGAGGGCCGAGGTGATGAACACGCTGTGGCCCAAGGGGCCCAAGCCCTCGCGCTGCAAGCCCAAGGCACGCAAAATGTTGTCGAGCAAGCGGCCCGGGTCGCCCACCATGGGCAAACCTTGGGTTTGGTCTTCGGCCGTCGGCGCGGCCACCACCACCAACCAGTCGGCCTGGGCCACGCCCACACCCTGTGGGGCCAGCATTGGATCGCTCTCCCTGGGGTCTGGGTCGGCCGCCCCTTGGCCCCACACCGCTTGGCTGCGGGTGGCACCCAGGGCACAGGCCTGGCATTGCTGCACCGCAGCTTTCAATTCGCCCCAGCCCAAGTCGGCCACCCGTTCGCGCTGGGCCTG
>Ga0114968_10003627_pt1 | contig 11560 bp, 9 predicted proteins | sample M_130807_EF_Meta_FD_87020 | JGI IMG/M metagenome (GOLD analysis project Ga0114968, IMG submission 87020) | Freshwater microbial communities from Lake Montjoie, Canada to study carbon cycling - M_130807_EF_MetaG | ecosystem: Environmental > Aquatic > Freshwater > Lake | place: Lake Montjoie... | reverse complement strand
ATCGTGTTTGGTCGCCCAATTGGGCAAAACCAAGGCGTGCAGTTTCCAATCGCGCGTTCGTTCATCAACGTTGAGGCGGCTAGCCTGATGCGTTACGAAGCTTGCCGTTTGTTTGATAACAATCAGCCTTGCGGAACGCAAGCGAACATGGCTAAGCTCTTGGCCGCGGATGCCTCGTGGGAAGCTGCGAACGCCTGTCTGCAATTTCATGGCGGCTATGGGTTTGCCTGCGAGTACGACGTCGAGCGCAAGTTTCGTGAAACCCGTTTGTACCAAGTTGCCCCAATTTCAACTAATCTGATTTTGTCGTATGTCGCCGAACACGTGCTCGGCCTTCCTCGTTCGTTTTAATAGGTGATAGACATGACTGCCGTTCGCTCCTCAGCCTCGCCCCTCGTCCTGCATCCAAGTGCAGAGCTTGCGACCTTCGCTTCGCAACTTCAATACAGCGACATCCCCGAAACAGTCAGTTTGCGCTGCGAAGATTTGTTTTTGGACACGATGGCCTCAATTTTGGCTGGGTCGGGCGCTCGCGCGGTCAAGGCGATGGCCAAATACGCAGAGCGGATGGGGCCTGCCGACGGAAAGTCTGAGGATTTTGTGAACCGTCGCAAAACCTCGCCAATGTTTGCTGCGATGGTCAACGCAGCAGCTTCGCACGTGGTGGAACAAGACGACGTGCACAACGGTTCGGTATTTCACCCAGCGGCAGTGATTTTTCCCCCCGCGTTGGCGGTGGCTCAGGCCATCGGCGCTTCGGGTAAAGACTTTATCACCGCCTCTGTGGTCGGCTACGAAGTCGGTATCCGGGTTGGCGAGTTTTTGGGGCGTTCGCATTACAAGATTTTTCACACCACGGGCACCGCCGGTACCGTGGCAGCAGCGGTCACCGTGGGTCGTCTGCTGAAGCTCAATCCTGAGCAAATGCTCAACGCGATTGGCTCGGCTGGCACGCAAGCCGCCGGGCTCTGGGAGTTTTTGCGCGACGCAGCAGACTCAAAACAATTGCATACCGCGCACGCTGCGGCCAATGGCTTGGCGTCTGCCTATTTAGCGCTTGATGGCTTTACGGGCGCACGTCGCATTCTTGAAGGCGCGCAAGGCATGGCCGCTGGCATGTCAACCGATGCTGATCCGGCCAAACTGGTAGATCGTCTGGGCACGCGCTGGGCCTTGCCTGAAACCTCGTTTAAGTTTCATGCCTCTTGTCGCCATACCCACCCTGCTGCTGACGCCTTGCAACAGGCCATGAAGCAACACAATCTAAAGGCCAGCGACATCGCCTCGGTGGTCACACACGTCCACCAAGGGGCCATTGATGTACTGGGCCCCGTGACTGATCCGCAGACTGTGCATCAGTCAAAGTTTTCAATGGGTACCGTGTTGGCGCTGATCGCTTTGCGCAACTCGGCCGATTTGGCGGGCTTTGACGGTGCGTTAAAAGATGCCACGGTTGCGAACTTTCGCGATCGCGTCACCATGGAGCTTGATGAAGAAGTCGACACCGCCTACCCGCAGCGCTGGATTGGTAAAGTCACCGTTAAGACGACCGACGGCCGTTCAGTGACCGGTCGTGTCGACGAACCTAAAGGTGACCCTGGCAACACTTTGTCGCGCGACGAGATCGAATTCAAGGCGATGCGTTTGGGTACCTACGAAGGTGCTGCCACTGAAGCTCAGGTCAAAGCACTGATCAAAACTGTTTGGGGCATTCGTGGGCAAGGCGTGCTTGGCGATATCTTGGCTAAACCCTAAGCTAACAATATCTGAGAAAAATAACCTAAAAAAAGGATGACGACATCATGCGTTTAAATAATAAAGTAGCCATCGTGACCGGTGCCGCAAGCGGCTTTGGTGCTGAAATCGCTCGTTGCTATGTGCGCGAAGGCGCCAAAGTTGTGATTGCAGATCTAAACGAAGCGGGTGCCCAAAAGGTAGCCGCCGAACTCGGTGCTGCAGCGGTGGCCGTGAAGTGTGACGTGAGCAAGCGCGCCGATGTCGACCGCGCTGTTGCCTTAGCGGTTAGTGCCTTTGGTGGCGTCGATATCGTAGTGAATAACGCTGGCTACACGCACAAAAACCAGCCGTTTTTGAATGTGGACGAGGCCTCGTTTGATCGTTGCTTTGATGTCAACGTCAAAGCTATCTACCACATGATCAATGCTGTCGTACCCATGATGCGCTTAAAAAAATCGGGTTGCATCATCAACACGGGCTCAACCGCAGGCATTCGACCCCGACCCGGCTTGACTTGGTACAACGCCTCAAAGGGCGCGGCAAACTTACTGACCAAGTCGCTGGCCGTTGAACTGGCCCCCGACAATATCCGCGTCAACGTGATCTGCCCGGTGATTGGCGACACAGCCATGCTCGGTGATTTCATGGGCGTCCCAGACACCCCCGAAAACCGCGAACGCTTTATTGCCACCATCCCTATGGGCCGCATGAGTCAGCCACGCGACATCGCCAATGCTGCTGTGTTTTTAGCGTCTGAAGAGGCTGCGTTTATAACTGGTGTTGAATTGCCCGTTGACGGCGGCCGCACCATCTAAGGTCTAAGCTTGAGCGCGGCCACTGCCGCGCTCAAGCAAAAGCACGACACAAGCAGCGTGCTTACCTTTGAAACGTAAAGCTTAAGCCCGCGAGCTCTCTTGCAGTCGGGCGAGCTCGCTAATGCCTTTCTCGGCTAATTGCAACAGAGTGTTGAGCTCATTACGATCAAAGGTGTGGCCTTCGGCTGTGCCCTGCACCTCTACGAAGCCGCCAGCACCAGTCATCACGACGTTCATATCGGCATCGCAGCCTGAATCTTCTGGATAATCCAAATCGAGCACCGCACGACCATTGACCATGCCCACCGAAATGGCGGCCACTGAGTCTTTGAGCGGGTTTTTTGTGAGCAAGCCTTTTGCAAGCAACCCATCCACGGCATCGGCTACGGCAATCCAGGCACCGGTAATGCTCGCGCAGCGCGTACCGCCATCAGCCTGAAGCACATCGCAGTCGATCTGAATCGTGCGCTCACCCAATAACGACATATCCATGACCGCGCGCAAGCTGCGCCCAATCAGTCGCTGAATCTCTTGCGTGCGCCCCGATTGCTTGCCCTTGGCAGCTTCGCGGTCAGAACGAGTGTGGGTTGAGCGTGGCAACATGCCGTATTCGGCGGTGACCCAGCCCTGCCCTTTGCCTTTCAAAAACGGCGGTACTTTTTCAAGGACGCTGGCCGTGCACAAGACTTGCGTCTCACCCATCGAAATCAGCACAGAGCCTTCGGCATAGCGCGTGAATTGGCGTTGGATACTGACTTGACGCATCGCGTCAAAGGCGCGACCTGAGGGGCGTGGCTGGCTAATGCTAGTATTTGACACGTTAAATTCTCACAAAGACTAATGAATAAGGATACGCATGCTTGAGGGATGTAGGCAGCAAATGCGATGGACTCACAGTATACGCAGCGCCCAAGGCGCTGTGTACAGCTTGTGCCTGGGCGCGCTCATTGCAGGCATCAGCATCGCCCTCGCCCTCAGCCCGGCCCGGGCGCAGACGTACGGTCAAACCCAGCCTCAGACCCAGCTTCAATCGCCTGCGCAACCTCAAGCTCAAGCTCAACTTCAGCCTCAAGCTCAAGCTCAGGCTCAGCCTCAGTCAGCCCAACCCTCGCCGGTATCTCAAAATACCGCTATTACACGATACGACAATTCTTTTTCTATTTTTCACCCCGAGCGCGGCCAACGCGGCATGGTCGCAAGCGAGCAGCGACTCGCCTCGCAGGTAGGTGTCGATATTTTGGCGCAAGGCGGTAACGCAATCGATGCCGCTGTTGGCGTAGGCTTTGCTTTGGCAGTTGTGTTGCCAAACGCCGGTAATCTAGGCGGCGGCGGTTTTATGTTGATGCAAACTGCCAAAGCAACTCAACCTGTTGCGCTTGATTTTCGTGAGGTCGCGCCCGCCTCGGCGTCACGCGATATGTACCTTGACGAAAAAGATCGCGTGGTTGCCGGCAAGTCTACCCAAAGCCCCTACGCGGTGGGTGTGCCCGGATCGGTCGCTGGCCTGGTTCGTGCCCTGCAAGACTACGGCACGCTGTCGCTTGAGCAGGTCATCGCACCCGCTATTCAATTGGCTGAAAACGGTTTTATCGTCAGTGCAGTGCTGGCCGAACAGTTTTCGTTGCAACGCACGCACTTAGGCCGATGGCCAGGCACGCGCGAGATCTTTTTTAAACACAAAGATCCCTCAAAGATTAGCTGTGCGCTTTCAGAATGCCCGCTCGACGCGCTAACCACCTATCGCGCGGGCGAACGCCTGATCCAAAAAGATCTTGCAAGTACGCTACGCCTGATCGCCCAACACGGCGCAGCGGGTTTTTACAGCGGCCCTGTCGCACAAAAAATCGTGACTGAACTCAATCAAGACGGTCAGGTGTTCAGCCTGAAAGATCTTCAAGACTATCGCGTCGTCGTGCGTGAGCCCGTGCACGGCACCTATCGGGGCTTCGATGTTTATTCGATGCCTGCCCCGAGCTCAGGTGGCGTGCACTTGATTCAAATGCTCAACTTACTCGAGCGCTATCCGCTTGCTCAGTATGGCGCTGGCAGTGCTCAGGTGGTTCACCTGATTGCAGAAAGCGCGCGCTTGGCCTACGCCGATCGCGCCGAGCATTTGGGGGATCCAGACTTTGTGAAGGTGCCTCAAAAAGGCTTGGCTTCAAAAAAATATGCCGACGAGCTGACAAGCAAAATCAAACCCGATCGCGCCACACCTAGCGTAATGGTCAAGGCTGGGCAACCGCAAGCGTTTGAAAGCGATCAAACCACGCACTTCTCAGTGATGGATGCCGCGGGTAATGTCGTGAGCTGTACGTACACGCTCAATTTGAATTTCGGCTCGGGTATTGTTGCACGCGGTACGGGTGTCTTACTGAATAATGAGATGGACGATTTTTCGATTAAGCCTGGCGTACCGAATGCCTTTGGCCTCATCGGCGGAGACGCCAATGCGATCGCGCCAGGCAAACGCCCTTTAAGTTCGATGACACCCGTAATTGTCTCGACGGCAGAAGGCGCCGTGCTGGCGACCGGGTCGCCCGGTGGGGCACGCATCATCACCACGGTGTTGCAGAACCTCATCAATATCATCGACTTTAAAATGAATATCGCCGAGGCGATTGCGGCACCTCGTATGCATCATCAATGGGTGCCCGACTATTTACGCCTTGAGCGGGGCTTTAGCCCAGATACGATCGCGTTGCTACAAAAAATGGGTCACGAGGTCAGGATCCTGCCCGCCATGGGACGCGTGCAAACGGTGCAGCGCAGAGGGGCTCAGTTCTTTGGCGCTTCGGACCCGCGCAATCCTGATGGCGCCGCGCTCGGAATTGGCTTAAGCCCTTAAAGCCCTACACTTAATCGTCTTTTTGGAGTCAACCATGATCGCCAGTATGACCGCCTTTGGGCAGGGTAAATTCACCGCAGCATGCGGCGTCATTTCAGTTGAAATCAAAGCCGTTAACAGCCGCTACCTGGATGTGCTGTTTCGTATGCCTGACGAAATGCGTTTGGCCGAACAACCGATTCGCGAGCGTTTGGCCAAGGGCTTAACCCGAGGCAAAATTGAAGTGCGCGCCAGTTATGCGCGCCCTGCTGTTGATACCGAGCCACAACTCAGTGAAGTGGCTATGCAGCGTGTTGCCTCTCAGTTAGCCCATATCCGTAAAATTTTGCCCGATACCGAAAGCCCCCGTTTTAACGAAATCATTAATCTGGCCGGTGGGCAACAAACACAAACCGAACCCGAAGAGTGGGCGCAAGCGTGTTTGGCAGCGCTTGAACCCGCCTTAGCCCAACTGCTTGAAGGTCGTCAGCGCGAAGGCGCTCGTCTGGCTTTAACCATGCTCGATACGGCCAAGCAAGTTTCGACGATTGTGCACGAGGTTGAGACGCTGATGCCGGTTTTACTCGCGACTCAGCGCGATAAGCTTGCACAAAAACTCAACGATACGCTGCATAATGCGTTTCCGAATGGATTCACGCACATCAGTGGCGCTGAACTTTCTGAACGGATCGCAAGTGAATCGAGTCTGTTTGCTTTACGTATCGACGTTGCCGAAGAGCTTGCACGCCTTAAGTCACATTTGACTGAACTCGAATTTTTATTGTCAGGGCAACAGGGCAAGCAAAGCCAACAAAAATCAGGCACTGCGGCTGCGACCAGTGTCGGTAAGCGCCTTGACTTTTTGTTTCAAGAAATGAACCGCGAAGCCAATACGCTGGGGTCAAAAGCCGGCAGCCTTGAAATGACCCGTGCCGCAATGAATCTTAAATTACTCATCGAACAGATGCGCGAACAGGCGATGAATCTAGAATAATATCGCTAAACGCAACGAGGTCATTGAAGCAGAGCGCTCGTGACAAGACTTGGCTCAGTTCAAAAATCAACCAGCGGGTCAACGAGCCGCGCTTTGTTAAGAACATGCACCTCAGTCAGCTTAAAAAAAGGGGGTTTGCTTAAGATACTTCAGACTCAAACGTACTGATCAGACGATAGCTTGACTGCGCCTCAATGATGAGCCCATGCTGCTCAAGGGCCTGTTGCATCGCAGGTTGTTTCAGCAAGTCTTCACAAGCTTTTAAATCATAGGTCTCAAAAAATACGACCCAGTTGACCCGCTGATCGGGCGCACCGCGGCGTGCTTCTTCGGGGCTTGGTGCGGCCCCTGCACTGGCTGAAGCCTCCCAGAGTGCCAAGCGCACTAAACAGTTCGCACGCGCCAACTGAGGATAAAGCGTCTGCGCAATAAAATCGCGCGCGACCTGTTCTTGACCAGGCTTGGCCGCGCACCGCATCACCACCGCCTCACCGCCTAAACCAGTGCCCGCCGACCACGTTTCATCACAAACAGACCTCACCATATTACGAAAATGAGGCATCATTTTTTTTGTTAAGGGTGTGGGCTCGACCAGAATTTCTTTGTACTGCGGTTGCTCAAGCACTGCAGCCTCGGTGCAAGAATAGAGCGCCATGTAAGCCTGCGAATCACCCAGTGCACGATACCGACGAGCAGCTAAAAATCCTGGGATCTGCATTCGCTGACGAACATGTTCAGTTTGATACCATTCATTGAACTCTGACTCAACAACCGGATTGATATCGTTCATGACGAATAATGTGCAAGGGTAACGAGACTGAGATTTTGTTGAAGTTGTCATGGCGAGCCGATTTGCAAGTAAAGATGGTTGGTCGTTGAAGGTGTTGAACATTGTTCGTTAAAGCGAAAAAAAAACGCACGCAGGGCGGCTCTGTTTAATCGCACAATTGTAATAAGGTGTCACGTTTTACCAATGAGGTGTAGCATCTGAAGCGTGCGGTCAACGCAACAGGTGTTGTTCAAAGTGATATGTCGTGACAAAGTCCAACATATTATCTAATGAATTGACGCATTGACGGCCTCTTGATAAAAAAAATAAAAGGCTAGTACACCTATGCCAATCACTACAGCTTTACTGATTACGCTCACACTACTGACGATTATCGTTGTCTGGATCGCTGTGCTCTATTCCTTCCTAAGCCATCACTTACGACCACCGGTCACACACGTTTATTCAGTACGCCATTCTTGGTTCGTTGAGATGGCCTGGGCATGTATGCCGTGGGTGATTGTGATTTTGCTGATCTACCCAACACTTGAAAAAATTTTCATGCAGACCTAAATCAACTTGTTCGATACGACATACGCGCAAGGGTAAACCCGCGAATAATATTTTTGTATAAATACCGTACAAACCAACAAATATCTTATACACTCGCCAAATTAGTTAGCCTCTTATTGGGCGTGTAGGGTTCGCACCGGACTACATTCAGTTGTAAGCATGACAGATCACAAATATAAATTTAAAGATCGTTAATTGCTCGACTGCTACATCGCACTACCGTCTCTGTTTCTGTTTTTTCATCTCTTGAGCAACTCTTGCTATCGGCGTAAGCGTACGCGTGGCGTTGTTGTTCACAACGGTGGCCCAACACTATGGCTATAGCAATCGTATTAACTTTATTAGTCGTCGGCTCGGTTTTATTTCACTTATTGAGCCCCTGGTACTTCACGCCCATCGCTTCAAACTGGGGTGCGATGGATCAAACGATTGGCCTCACCTTCTGGGTCACGGGCATCGTTTTTATCGCTGTCAATTTGTTCGTTGTGTACTGCATCATTCGTTTTCGACAGAAAAAAGGGAGCAAAGCAGCCTACGAGCCTGAAAATACTAAGCTTGAATGGTGGCTAGTCGGCCTCACAACGCTGGGCATCGCCTCAATGCTGACCCCGGGCCTGTTTGTCTGGGCCAATTTTGTGAACGTTCCGCAAGATGCATCGATCGTTGAAGCAGTCGGCAAACAATGGCACTGGAGCTATCGCTTTCCAGGGCAAGACGGCAAGCTCGGCACCACAGATGCCAAGTACATCAATGATCAAAATCCTTTTGGTATCAACCCCAATGATCCAAACGGTAAAGACGACATACTGATTAGCCATCCGGATCTTCATTTACCGCTAGGCAAGCCTGTCAAGGTATTGCTGCGCTCAGTCGATGTGCTGCACAATTTCGCAGTGCCTCAATTTCGAGCCAAGATGGATCTGGTGCCGGGCACCTTGACTTACATTTGGCTCACGCCTACGCGCGAGGGTGCGTTTGACTTGCTATGCAACGAACTGTGCGGCGTCGGACACTATGTCATGCGCGGTAAGGTTGTTGTTCAACCCGAAGCAGAATTTACGACTTGGTTAAACAGCTTTCCAACCTACGCACAGACTCAGCTTGAACAAAAAGGTGATTTGCAACTTGGCAAAGCCTCTTACGCCGTATGTGCCGCGTGTCATGGCGCCCAAGCAGAAGGCAACCAAGCTTTAAACGCCCCTAAACTCAATGGCCAGGGTGAGTGGTACCTCAGACGTCAATTACAAAATTACAAAATCGGCGCCCGCGGTACACACGACCTAGACGTCTTTGGAAAAATGATGGCGCCCATGGCAGCAACCTTACCGGATGCAGCTGCGATCACCAACGTCAGTGCCTACATCAACTCTTTGCCTGATACGCGAGCGCCGGCCATGGTCAAGGGCAACGCGGGTAAAGGGAAAGATCTCTTCAATGCAACGTGTAGCGTTTGTCACGGAGCGACCGGCATGGGCGTTCAGGCAACCAATGGCCCTCGCCTACAGTCGATGAACGACTGGTACTTGGTGACCCAACTCAATAACTTCAAAAAAGGGATTCGCGGTAATAACCCAAAAGATATGCATGGGCCACAAATGTCAAACGTCGCTGCGTTTTTGACCGACGACCAAATCATCAACGACCTCGTCGCTTACATCAATACCCTTCGATGATACGCACGCTCATTTGTTACGCATTAGTTTAGCGATCTTGTAAAGACAGGAGATATGGATGGATCACGCATCACACGACGCCTCTGACTACGCTCCACCTAACGAATTAGGTGAAATGGAGCTCTATCACCCCAAGACGTTTTTGGGAAAATATGTATGGAGCCAGGACGCAAAGGTTATTGCCATTCAATATTCAATCACTGCGATTGCAATTGGTATCGTCGCTCTGGTGCTGTCCTGGCTAATGCGTCTTCAGCTTGGATTCCCAAATACCTTTACCTTCATTAATCCGAGTAACTATCTGCAGTTCGTGACCTTACACGGCATGATCATGGTGGTCTATCTGCTAACCGCCTTGTTTTTAGGTGGCTTCGGAAATTATCTGATACCACTGATGGTCGGTGCACGCGACATGGTGTTTCCGTACTTGAACATGCTCAGTTTCTGGATCTATTTATTTGCAGTGCTTTTATTGTGCACAAGCTTTTTTGTTCCGGGAGGGCCAACCGGATCGGGATGGACGCTTTACCCACCGCAAGCGATTCTTGAAGGGACACCCGGCTCGCGAGAGGGCATCATTTTGATGCTTTTATCGCTGATGTGTTTCATCGTCGGATTTACGATGGGCGGTCTGAATTATGTCGTCACGATTTTGCAAGCCCGCACACGTGGCATGACGATGATGCGCCTTCCCCTCACCATCTGGGGGATTTTTACGGCAACCATCCTAGCGCTGTTAGCGTTTCCGGCACTGTTTGTCAGTGCACTGATGATGTTGCTCGATCTCTGTTTAGGGACAAGCTTTTTTATGCCCGCCATTGTGTCTCTGGGTAGACCCGGTGAGCACGTGGGTGGCAACCCCTTATTGTTTCAACACTTGTTTTGGTTCTTTGGTCACCCAGAGGTCTATATCGTTGCGTTGCCTGCGTTTGGAATCGTTTCAGACTTAATCAGTGTGCACGCCAGGAAGAATATTTTTGGCTACAGAATGATGGTATGGGCCATCGTCATCATTGGTGGCTTGAGTTTCATTGTCTGGGCACACCACATGTATGTCAGCGGAATGAACCCTTACTTTGGTTTCTTTTTTGCAACCACCACGCTCATCATTGCGATCCCCACCGCACTCAAGGTCTATAACTGGGTGTTAACGCTTTGGCGGGGCAACATCCAATTAACGATTCCGATGCTGTTCGCACTAGGTTTCATGTTCGCCTTTATTCACGGTGGGCTGACAGGATTATTTCTAGGTAATGTCACGGTCAGCGTTCCGCTCTCTGACACGATGTTTGTCGTGGCACATTTTCATATGGTCATGGCCGTTGCGCCCATCATGGTTGTATTTGGGGCAATCTACCACTGGTATCCCAAAATGACGGGCCGCCTACTGAACGTCAAAATGGGAAAAATACATTTCTGGGTGACATTTTTAGGAACCTATGCCATTTATCTGCCCATGCACTATTTAGGGTTCTTAGGCGTGCCTCGTCGATATTTTGCAATCGAGGGTACCAGTTTTATTCCTGACTCTGTGCAATACCTGAATGCCACGATCACGATGGCAGCATTAATTGTTGGCGTCTTTCAAGCCATATTTCTGTACAACTTAGTGTGGAGTTACTTCAAGGGCGAGCCCGCGGGTGACAACCCATGGAAAGCCACAACACTTGAGTGGCAAACAGAACATACGCCACCGATACATGGCAACTTTGGTGAGACCTTACCACCCGTCTACCGTTGGGCTTACGACTTTAGCGTGCCCGGGGTCAAAGAAGATTTCATCCCCCAGAATGTGGCGCCCAAAGATGTGGTCTATGAGAACACAACAACGACTCCTCACGGTCATCGCGCCTCATGAGCATCCTCAAAAGCTTGATGGCAAAGCCCTGGGTGGCTGAACAGGTGTTGCTCGATAATCGATATCCAGGCGACGCCTCAGAGAGACTCGTGAAACGACTGGCGCTCAAAGTCTTTCTAGCGGTGGTTGCGGTGCTGTTTATCTTATTGATCATCGCCTACGCTGGGCGCATGGGCTACTCTGACTGGCGCCCCGTACCTCAGTTGTCGCTTTTGTGGGTGAACACCGGTGCGCTCTTACTTGCCAGCCTTGCCTTTGAACTATCGCGCTACGCGTTGGGCCACAACAGATTGCAAACAATGCGTGTCAGTTTGCTT
>Ga0114968_10003623_pt1 | contig 11568 bp, 13 predicted proteins | sample M_130807_EF_Meta_FD_87020 | JGI IMG/M metagenome (GOLD analysis project Ga0114968, IMG submission 87020) | Freshwater microbial communities from Lake Montjoie, Canada to study carbon cycling - M_130807_EF_MetaG | ecosystem: Environmental > Aquatic > Freshwater > Lake | place: Lake Montjoie... | reverse complement strand
TATAATCGCCTCAACAAAAGTTGAAGACAGTGACGACGAAGATGATGAAGAAAATGAAAAAGACAACAAAGAAGACAGTGACTATGAAAATAATGAAGACGAAGTGGATGAAGATGATGCTGTTGTAGAAGAGGAAGATGAAGTAGAACAAGATGAAGAAGACAACGATGATGATGATGATGGTGGAGAAGAAGTTAAAGAAGAAATTATCGCAAAAAAAGGGAAAAAACCCAAAAAAATAGTAAAACCCCAAGTTCAACTAGAAACCAGTGATGAAGAAGATGATGATGACGACGATGACACACAATATTTACAAAAATTCAATTCGGAAATTAACAAAAATTACATTATGGAACATCATCCGGAATGTGTGATTAATAATTATGACGAAATTTCTTCATTGACTTCAGTTATACGAGACAAAAATAATAATATTATTGATGATTTACATAGAACTCTTCCTTATTTAACTAAATATGAACGTGCTCGTATTTTGGGACAACGCGCGAAACAAATCAATTCTGGTGCAAAAGTTTTTGTAAAAGTACCCGAAAATATTATTGACGGGTACTTGATTGCGCAAATGGAACTGGAACAAAAACGAATTCCTTTTATTATCAAACGTCCTATCCCCGGTGGTGGTTGTGAATATTGGAATTTAAAAGACCTTGAAATTGTTGGATTTTAAATATAAAATACTTTGGATTACTGTTCTATCATTTTTTCTTTGTAGGTTCCGAACATTATGTCAAATATCGGTATGGAAAAGCAAAAGTTATAAATAAAATATTTATGATGAATATAATGATGGTTATAAAATAATTTGGAATGCGACAAGTAAGACACTGTGATGTAATAATACAACGCCAATACGTGTTCTAGTAAATTCAAATTTAACATCAACATTGGTGTTCCAAGTGAAAAAATCAAAAATTGGAAATCTATTAGACCAATATAAAAAGTGTCAAACGGATATACGATGGTTGCTACGTGATGTTGTCCGTGTATATATTTATAAAGAGGATTTTTATGTATCCATCTGTGATATACATAATAAAAAAACTCTGCGTACAGCACATACAATAGTAAATTTTTCGTTGTTTCTAATAAAGAGTGCTTATTTTTATCAAGAGTAGGGTGAAATATATAGGTGAATAACAATACAACTTCGGTTGTAACAATCATAAGGTTTCGCATCATAAAACAAAAACGATTATACAATACTTCATTTGTGAGCGTTGGATTCATAAATGGATAATTATAGACTTTGCATATACCCAGTGTTGTTAGAGTAGACATAAATAATACTCCAGTAAGTATCTTTGTTGAATGAAATATGCTCGGTTGTAGTTCATTCATTCGTTGCTAGGTTTTTGGTTTATAGATATATTAGATGTTTCATTACATTTAATATATTTTTTAATATATTTAAGATTAGTCTTCTTCTTCTTCCTCTGTTTCATAATCATCAACAATTTCATTATGATTTTCGTCATAACCAAAAGGTTCAATTTTTAAATCACGTCGTACACCCATCGTTTGAGGAGTTGTAATTGAGTCCATGTATGCTTCGTCTAATGCATTGTTTAAATTTCCTTGTGGAGTCACATCTCCTACTGCAAATAAATTGTTTCCTTGTTGTATTGGTGTTTGTGGTTGAACTGCTTGTGTAGGTGTAAACACTGGAGTTTGTGGATTATTTGCTATAATAGCTGCAACTGGTGGTGGTGTAACTGGAGCACCATATGCAAATAAATTATTTCCTTGTTGAACTTGAGGTTGAACTAATGGTTGAACTTGAATCACTTCTCCAAACAAATCAACTGGGCCAGCTCTTCTATTTTTCCTTGGTGCGTCTGGTGGTCCATTTAACTCTGGAGGAACCGATGTTCGTTTCACTCCACCGCGAGTTTTTCTTGTTTTTCTTCTATATCTTTTCGTACGAGACTTGGGATGTCTTCTTTTTTTTGAAGATACGATTCTTCTTTTTTTATATCTTCTTGATTTCAACTTTGTGCCCATTTATATATGTCTTTATTTTTTTTGAAAAATATTGTCTAAATACCATCGGTTTAGTTTTGCGTCATTATAACCTTCTTCATACAACAGTTTGAAATTATATTTCCCTCTTGAAAAAAGTGTAGTGTAGTCACTTATGTTTAACCTTTCATTTTGCCTAGCCGTTATCGTTTCGTTGTTAATGTTTTTCCACATACTAGGTGTAATATGAAGAACTGGTGGAGACGTTTTCAAATATGGATATTTACTAAATCCACCATCAAACGTATATGTATTATGATATGTATTTATTAAATTTCCAGTTACATATGGAATATGAGAACTACCTACACAACAATCAATCGCATCTTCTAAATTTTCAAAATCGGAATAAATTTGTGTTTTGATACGATAGTTATTAATAATAGTCAACCCTATAAATAACTTTTCTAGTTCAAAGTCGTCCGTTTTATAATTCGCCATAATTTGTTTTTTCAAATATTTTTCTAAACCATAGGCGTCTTTAATTTTTGAACATTCATCGTTTACCAACACATTCACTATATCGGATACATTATGTTTGTATGTCATTAACAACGCATTCCACGCACCAGCAGATGCACCAGAAAAAATATGCCCATCCAAAACATAATTTTCTTTAATAAACGCCGATATACCCATTAAATAAAATCCTTTGAAACCGCCGGGTGACAATAGTATCAATTTTTTGTCTTTAAAAAAATCGGTTTGATTTTTCAAGTATGAACTATTTTTATTTTGTATCAAAAATGGGTCCTCATTACTATTTATCATATTTAAACACGTATTTTTAATTCTCAACATTTTACTTGGACTTGGCCTTGGTATTTTTTTGATAGGAAACATTGATATAATTGAAAATATAATAAAATATATATACAACATTTTATATATATTTTACGCTTATAATATTTTTTACAACGGAAACAATTTATTGTAAAAATCATATTAAATAACTAACTACAATACTAAGTACGATATTCATATGAATTATGTATTAGTTACTGGAGGATTAGGGTTTATTGGTTCCCACACAGTGGTTGAACTAATAGAAAATAACTACAATGTTATTATAGTTGATAACTTATCTAACTCAAAAATAGAAGTATTGGATAAAATAAATAAAATCACTTACCATACACCTTTGTTTTTTAATATTGACATTACTAGTATAGAATTGTTAGAAGACATCTTCAAAGAATATAATATTGAAAGTATTATTCACTTTGCCGCACATAAAGCAGTAGGCGAGTCTATTGAAAAACCATTAATGTACTATCACAACAATATTACATCTACATTAAATTTACTGTTTTTGTGTGATAAATATAAAACAAAACACTTTATATTTTCATCTTCCGCCACTGTTTATGGAGAAACAAAATCTCCTATTGTTGAAACAACTGCAGTAGGTAGAAATTTATCGTCTCCTTATGGAAAAACAAAATATTTTATTGAAGAAATATTGGAAGATTACCATAAGTCAAATCCATACATAAAAATAATTATTTTAAGATATTTTAATCCAGTAGGCGCTCACTCATCCGGACTGATTGGAGAAAATCCAAACGGAGTTCCAAATAACTTGATGCCATATATTTTAAAAGTTGCCATCAAAAATAACATAAATCCAACCATTGATGATGTTTATTCCAATGTAAAAGTATTTGGTAATACATACAACACAAAGGACGGGACTGGAGAACGAGATTTTATTCACGTCGTAGACTTGGCAAGTGCACATAGTAAAAGTTTGGAATACGTTACATCTAACGACGTGCATTTTGATATATTTAATGTTGGCACTGGTAAATCTACAAGTGTGTTAGAATTAATTAATACTTTCTGTGAAACAAATCAAGTTATCGTGCCATATGAATTCTATCCAAAAAGAAATGGAGATATGGCTTCTGTTTTTTGTGATACAACAAAATTAAATAATGTTTTAAAATGGACCGCAAAACATTCTTTGGTTGATATGTGTAAAGATTCTTATAAGTATGTATTGACGAATTATTAAAAAACCGTGAAATAAAAAATATACAATAGTTACATTTTTTATTTTTAACATATCATAATTTTTATACACAAGATAATTCTTCGTGATCATTACTTGATTTATTTTTCATATTTTCTGTAACTAACACGGGTAACACGTGTTTTTCATAATAGTCACAGTCGTAAAATGTTATTTCTTCTTCATCTTCTTCGGCATGACATAACTTGAACTCTTTCCCACTTTCTTGAAATAACATATACTGTAAATCAGTATGAGAAATATTTGTACTTCTTTTTAATCGAGGCGCTTTTATTTTAATTTTGTCGTTAATATAAATAACATTTAGGTTAATAAACCATAATGAGTTATAGACTCCTTCTTCATTTATTTTATCTACAGAAGTTACTTTTCTTTTACCTTTGTATACGTGTTTGATATCGTTAGTTTTATTTTTTATTTCAATAAAATATTCTTCATTATCTATTAATACGGATGGGTGTAGTCTCATTTTTGAATTCGTTGTTGTTGTTGTTGGATGTTTGATTGAATGACTACCAAGGGATATTTTTGTTTCAATTTTTTTTATATTATTATTATATGAAAAGTAGAATTACCAGAAAATTATTGAAAAGACGAAAACTGAATAAAAAGTCGCGTAAAAATAATAAATCTAAAAAAAATTACCGAAGAAGAAGAACAAGAAGAAGTTATAGAGGAGGTGTCACTCCAGAACCAGAAGAAAAATTAAACGAACCTTTAGGGTCAAATGAGCGACAAGACGATGACAAACCGATTTTACTTCCAAATGTAGATGACCCTTACAAAAGAATGTTAAATGTTACATATAAACCAAAGATAATAAGAGAACAACAACAACGATATTATTATCCTAAACACGGAGACGAACTTCATCTACCTCTAAAAAAAAAAAAATAAAAAAAATAATAAAATGTATAACTGGTTTATTATTTTTTCTTGTATTTTCTGGTTTTTTTACTTTTTTTTGTTTTACGTGTTTTACGAATGCGGTTTCTTTTTCCACCATATTCAAATTTGTTAGTTTCAGACGTTTTATTATAAAAACGCATCTCATTTCTATCATCTGCAAATGTTAAGTTTTTTTTTGTTTTATTCTTTGTAGTAGTCTCACGTTTTCTTCTGATAAATTCTCCCGTTTCGTCTATTTTATCACAGTAAGTAGGCAAAAAATAATATAATTGTCGTATTGGTTCATTACACGTTGGACAAGTAACTGGAGCGCTAAAATTTTGAAACCTATTACGTGTATACCATTGACTTTTGCGACTGGTTAAATCAATACTTCTACCGATTACTTTATCACCAGTTACTTGTCCTTTATTCTTTTTTATCCATTCTAAAATACACTTTTTATGAAATTTATGACCACACTCTATATCAGTATATAAAAATTTAGTTTCTACGTTTTTTTTTAAATTTTCTAAACTTTCTTTACTAATCAAATTTGTCAAACATTCGGATCTACCTTTATCAACAAGACTGTAATCCTCATAAACTTTACATACCTTAATATAGTAATCATATATATCATCAACTGTAATACCAAGTGACTTTGGAACACTTCCCAGTCCATTTTTTTTAATTAAATCTTCAATTAAATCAAGTATAATTTGATTTCTAACATCAAAAACGTTTCTTCCATCTTCTTTGTATTTTCCATTACCTACCATAACTACGGTGTTTTCATTTTTTGTATTACCAAAATTAAAATCGGAAGGATCTAGTTGTTTTTGACATAATCCACATACTTTTATTTTTTTTTTACATTCTTCAAGTTGTTTATTGTCAACAATCAACTCTTTTTTTTTATCCATTTCTCTATTCACCATTTCTTCTCCGTATTTTTCACGTATTAGTCTATCTCTTTCCTTCATATTTTCTTCTTCTTCTTGAAGTTTTTTTTCTTTAATTTCTCTCAACCTCTCTTCTCTTGCTTTTGTAAATTCCTCTGTTTCGGTTGATTTACCGAGTAAACATTCAGTTAATTTTCCCTTACAAGAGTATTTTGAATAACTCCGAAATGGAGCTATAGGTTCTATTCTATTTATATTTGAATTACTCATATAAATAGAATGAGAAAAAAGAACCAGCTAAATTAAAACAACATCAGTTTCTATTCATCTAAAACGTGTTCATTCCCATCCCATTCAGATGGTCTTGTTTTTTTACCACCATCATATGGAAGCGCAAATTTATTATTAAGCATCCATTGATTCATATGAATCCCCTCACAGTACACATCAGCCAACAATCGTCCATATTTTTCCAAAGATACATTATGTAATATTACATTTTTACGCATTATTTTATTTGCAAGAGCGTCACGAGCATTAATTGCCAATTCTTTTTCTATGAGTGTTTTTGATTTTATTTCTGGACAATCTATTCCGTTCAATCTTACTGAAAAACGATATATAGGGGAATTCATATACGGCATTTTTGCTGCAATAGTTATAGTGTCTCCGTCATATACTTTAATGACATACCCCGATTTAATAGGAGGCACAAAAGGAGTCGTGTTATTCCACTCAACATTGGAAAAGTCATTGGTAAATGACGATATTATATTATTTCTTCTTATAACGTCTGAAACTGTTTCAGTATTTGTTTTTTTATTACAGTTGGGTAAACAACATAAACGATTTAAAAACGATAACATTCTCAATAGTATTTTTACTTTTACTTTCATTTCTATAATATAAAATCAATTTTATTTTTTACAGCTTTTTGTAAAAGATGTAAAACTCAGAATTTACAGTAAATTATAAATATCATTGTTTAGTTTGTGATAGGCGCTCATAGGTCTGCAACAATGGTAGTCAGAATAAAACCCATTAGATATGTTTTCTTTGATTGAATCATCCAACTCGCGTAATACGCTCCTATCTAATCTGCTAAATTTTGTATCTGTTTCTTTTAAGCAAACTAAATTATTAGTTTTATTATGCCAATTGAATACTTTTGCATACAAATGAAACTGGTCTATACACCAACCAACATTTCCGTGTCCTTCTCGGATTGTGTTACTTTGGAATACTGTTTTCAATCTATCTCTAATATCTTCCAATGAATTTATTTCAAAAATTTCTTTCCAAATTAAAGGTGATGCTACATTATAGCACATTGCTATTTGAGATTCACTAAAACATATATTTTCACGCATGTATATAAACTTAGTATTTTCATATTCTTTAATGTGTTCTGTGTAATAAGTTCTGTTCATTGGTAAAATGTCCATGTCTGTAATCAATACGCCATTTTCATAATTCAATATACAAGGATATAATAAACGAATATACTGGGAAATAAAACTAGTTAATACATTTTCAATAGGTTCAAATAATATAATATTTTCCTTATACTCTAAATATTCTTCTGGAATTTTTTCCGCAATTAATATAATTTTAACGTCGACACTAGGATATAATTTTTTCCAAGTATTAACAAATATAGGTATAAACTCCAAGTATAACGGATTATTATTTACTGCAGTCAAAACACAGTCTAACTTCATACTATAATTACAATATATATAAAAAATATCTTTATATAATTTTATATAAATAATACTTAATACAACTACCTACGTTGTAAAAATTCAAACTACAGTCATTTTATTGAATCTATTTTTATTAGACTTTTTTACAGAGTTATTTACCACAAACTGCGATGAAATTTTCGTATCTTCTCGGTTACGATGGTTTCCGTGCAACAAATAGAAAGGATCAAAGTATGAAAATCCATTGTTTTTAATGTTTTCGTACAATGCATTCATTGTTTTTACTCTTCTAATTGCATTTTTCTTCATAATATTTTCACTGTATGGTTCAAAAAATTTGGGTGGCAAAAAGTTACGTATTTTTTTATAAACATTTTCTACGATTGTCTCTACTGGATTAGATTCACTTTCTAAAAGGGTATCATACTCAATAATAAGAATTTTATTCATGTTATAAAAATGCGGCGGATACTTTTGGTCTCTCTCTGACAGTACAAAAAACATATCAAATTGATTATAAGAATGAATCCAACGACGAATTCCTAAATAGTGACTCTTTACAATTAAATTTTGGGTGAGTTTTTCAGTTTGACTTGGTATTGGCATAAACTGAACTTGAATCGGTTTATCACAACAAAAAAACCCGTATAATATATTTGATAATAAAGTAGAACCGGTATGCACATAGGACGTTTGAATAATTCTGATTGGTTTTTCCATATATTCTTTTATGGTAAATGAGTATAAAAAAATAATTCGCATTATCGTTATTTTTTTATATTTATTTTTCCTTGTCAATATGTATTTCTTTTGCCACATTTTTAATAATTTTTTCGTAGTTTCTCTCGTTATCTTCGTCTTTTATTTCACCCATGGAGTTGTCCAGTATCTTCATATACTCTTCGTGTTTTTTCGTAGTAATATCATCTGCTTTGGGATTTGCCTCTAACCATTTGGGGACTAGCTTGATATTCTTGTGCTCTATCAATTTAATCGCGCGTTTCATATGTTTTTTATCTTCGTCTTTTACCCAAGTGTCATTATATTTCACATGAATCACTTCGCGTTTTAAGTCACTGCAATGAATTGGTCTTTTATATACATCTAGACCTTTCAGTTCACGAATCAAAATATTATTAATACTACCAACATAACCGAGTCTTCCAAAGTTTTCAAAATCTTTGAATCCAACATCAATGCTGTTGATAAAATCAGTAATGTTGAATGCGTCCTTGCATTTTTCATTCAAGAAAATATTCAGATTGAATTTATTATTATTCGTAGTATTATTATTATTATTTGTTATATTTGTTCCAGCAGAAATTTCCATAATTTTCTTTTGTTGTTCAATAATTAATTCCTTCAATTCTTTATTTTCTTTCAACTGTTCTTGAAATAAATTTATTAAAATATCCATATTTTTTTGTTTATTTTCTTCGTCGTCATTTTGTTCTGGAGTTTGTTCAATATCATTTTGTATATTTACACACGTTTTGTTATGACGCCATAAACCAGACTTTGTAATATACTTTTTGTTACAATAGATGCATATATGGTCTTGGGATTTTTTTGGGATTTTTTCATTGCCGATTATTTCCACGTTCGTAAAAAAATCATTTTTTTCCGAAGATTTTACCTTAATTAAATGTTTGCGTGTCAAATTATGTTTATTGAAATCTTTTTTGTTATCAGTTATGTAGTTACATACATCACACTTGTATTTTGGGATTTTTGGGACAAAAACATCAAAAATCATTGCCGTTTATTGCTATATTAAGCAATAGAAAAAATCCCTAAATACTTTTTTTCAAAAAACAAATTTTATGCTCACAAAATTATGCTCTCATTCAAAATGCAAAAATCTGAAAATAAGAGCATTATGCTCTAAAATACGTTTTGAAAACCAGTTGTCGCCAAAATACCCTAGGTTTTGAAAATTGGACATTTATTTTTGTCCATTTTTTCAAACCCCTACGACTTTTGGGCAAAATTTTTTGCCATTTTCTGCCTCCGGTAATTTCCCCATTTTTGATGTTTTTTATATATATTTTGTAAAATACTATGTAAAAACATTTTTTATAATAAATCTATGAAGGTTGCATTCTGTTTTTTGATTAGTTATGAACAAGTGGTAAATAAAGAACATATATGGAGAGAATGGATTGAAGCCAATAAAGATATTATAAATGTGTATTTTCATTACAAGGATTATTCTACGATTGAGTCTGAATGGATAAAAAAACACGCAATTCCCCAAAAGTATGTCGTAGAAACATCGTATTACCACGTAGTGCACGCGTATTTTTCTACGATGCATTACGCATTTTTACACGACCGCAATAATAAATGGTTCTGTTTTTTAACTGATTCTTGTGTACCGATTGTATCCCCTTTCCGTTTCCGAGAGATGTTTTTCAATCACTATAACGAAACGATTATGAGTTGGAAAAAAGCGTGGTGGAATATTCATATGCATAAACGTGCCAACTTACGCCAATTAGGAGAAGAGTTTAGACTAGCAAACGATCCTTGGTTTATTATTAAGAGAGAAGATGTCCAGCGATGCATTATTTATTCCAATAAAAACATTGACATATTTCGATTAATATGCGCCGGAGGTTTGGCAAATGAAAGTATTTTTGCAATTATTTTGTATTCTATGAATGTGTTGGGAAGAGTAAGGAGAGAAGTAACTCACTGTGTAGACTGGTCCCGTATGAGTAGCACAACGAGTCCTCATATATTCAAAGAGGGTTCAAAACGTGACTTGGATTATATCAATAAATTTTTAGCAGAAAATCACTATACGTTGTTTTTGCGCAAGACTCATAAGGAATTCCCCAACTGTATTTTATTGAATTATATTTATGAAAGAGAGAAAATTAGTGAAGATAGAGTAAGTAAATTAAAACGAATAGAATATAAATTTTTATTTCAAAGACTTTTTAGTCAGTTGATGAAATATTCACTCATTGGGTTTATATTATTTTCTTGTTATTATGTATATATAAATGTCAAATAAAAAAATAGAGTACGGAAAAGTGTATGATGTAGATAGTGATGATGAAGAAATAATAAATGATCTACCAGCGGATATTGTTGATGATAATTTAAATCTTAAAAAAACAACTATAGAACTATCAGAACTACCACAACAACCATCAGATAATAAAAAGTATAAATTTTTGAATGAAAGTGTAAAAAGAGCAACTAGTCCAGATGAGTTAATATTTCGTTCTGATGTTTCGTTAGGCGAATTACAACATATGAAACAAATGAGAGATAGTAAAAAAGAAGTCACATATAAAATGTGGGACGATTTGATAGAAAAAGGACAAAAAATAGATGAAGATGTTATTCGTATGATGCAAAACTATGTTATTATGGAGTGTCATTCTGATAATTTAGAAAATATAGAGAGATGCCGTAAATATCGTGAAATATTAGAGCAGTACTGGAATAAAAATCCTTCTCTAAGAGAAAGACAACAAAGAATCGGAGGAAAACGTCGTCGTGGCAAACGAGTTTCTACTAAAAGAAAAACCACCAAAAAAAAGAGAAGAACAAATCGCGCCACTAGAAGGTATAAAAAACATAAGCGTTAAAAACATATAAACGTTACATTATATATTATCTTATATAATGCAACTAAACATCAAAAAACTAGTTGAAGATGCACAACTACCTATTTATGGTTCTCAATACGCCGCCGGAATGGATGTTTTTTCCAAGGCCGACTATTCCATTCCTCCAAGAACCAGAAAGTTAATTGGAACCGGTATTTCGGTATCTTGGAACAGTGACATTCGTTTAGATGATGAAACAAATTATTATTTGAGGGTTGCTCCTCGTTCCGGATTAGCAGCCAAGTCTAGTGTAGATGTGGGTGCCGGAGTTATTGACTATGATTATCGTGGAGAAGTTTTTGTCTTGTTAATTAACAATCACAATGAAAACCAGTTTGAAGTAAAAAAAGGCGATAAAATTGCACAGT
>Ga0114968_10003620_pt1 | contig 11573 bp, 12 predicted proteins | sample M_130807_EF_Meta_FD_87020 | JGI IMG/M metagenome (GOLD analysis project Ga0114968, IMG submission 87020) | Freshwater microbial communities from Lake Montjoie, Canada to study carbon cycling - M_130807_EF_MetaG | ecosystem: Environmental > Aquatic > Freshwater > Lake | place: Lake Montjoie... | reverse complement strand
TTTTTATAAACGGCGCTCCGGTTGGAATAAGTGAAGAACCTGTTGAATTGTTTCATATGCTAAAGGATAAAAAATATAAGGGAATTATAAACATTTTCACTTCAATTGTGTTTGACTACAAAATGAAAGAAATAAGAGTATGCAATGATGCTGGGCGTGTTTCAAGACCATTGTTAAAAGTGCGCAATGGCAAACTTTTGCTCACAAATGACATTATCAAAAATTTAAGAGAAAATAAACTTTCATGGGACCAATTGCTGACAAATTGCAGCATTGAAGAGTCAGTCATAGAATACGTTGACCCCGAAGAACAAAGCTGGTCTTTGATTGCCTCTTGCCCAAAAGATTTAAACAATACAGAAAATATATATAAATACACGCACTGCGAAATTCATCCTAGTACTATTTTTGGAATCTTAGCATCGTGCATCCCTTTTCCTGAACATAACCAATCTCCTAGAAATTGTTATCAGTGTGCTCAGTCAAAACAGGCTATGGGGGTTTATGTTACCAATTATGAAAATCGCATGGACAAAACTGCGTACGTGCTTAATTATCCAACGAGGCCTCTAGTAGATACAAGAACTATGAATTTAATTAAATTGAATGAAATTCCTTCTGGAACAAATGTAATTGTTGCAATTATGACGCACACTGGATACAACCAAGAAGACTCGCTTTTGTTTAATAAAGGTTCATTAGATCGCGGACTTTTCGTAGCAACTATATATCATACTGAGAAGGATGAAGATAAACAAAAAATTAATGGCGATGAAGAAATTAGGTGTAAACCTGACGCAACAAAAACAAAAGGAATGAAGTTTGGCAATTATAATAAAGTAAATGGTAAGGGAGTTATTCCAGAAAACACATTAGTAGAAAATAGAGATATTATTATAGCAAAGGTCACCCCAATCAAAGAAAATAGAAATGACCATACAAAAATCATAAAGTTTGAAGACCAAAGCAAGATATTCAAAACCACCGAAGAAACATTTATTGATAAAAATTATATTGACAGAAATGGCGAAGGTTATAATTTTGCAAAAGTGAGGCTTAGAACGATTCGTAAACCTGTTATTGGTGATAAATTTTCATCGCGACATGGGCAAAAAGGTACGATTGGTAACATAATTCCCGAAGAAGATATGCCTTATACTAAAGATGGTGTAAAGCCAGACATTATTATTAATCCGCATGCAATTCCTTCGCGAATGACAATTGGTCAATTGAAAGAAACCTTGTTGGGTAAAACCCTTGTATCACTTGGACTATTTGGAGATGGAACATCATTTGGCAAGTTTGAAGTTTCTGACATTTGCAAAGAATTATTAAAGGTTGGGTATGAGGCTAATGGTAACGAACTTATGTATAACGGGCTAACAGGAGAACAACTTGAATGCAATATTTTCATGGGACCTGTATTTTATCAAAGATTGAAACATATGGTTAGTGATAAGGCGCATAGCCGTTCTATTGGACCAATGGTAAACTTGACGAGACAGCCCGCCGAAGGAAGAAGCCGAGATGGTGGTCTTCGATTTGGTGAAATGGAGCGTGACTGTATGATATCGCATGGAGCGTCAAGGTTTACGCGCGGAAGAATGTATGATTCATCAGATAAATATCAAGTGCATGCGTGTAAAAGATGCGGTCTTATTGCTTCATATAATGATGACATGCATATACATCATTGTAGAACGTGTGATAATAGAACAGATTTTGCACACGTTGAAATACCATACGCATGTAAGTTATTGTTTCAAGAGTTAACTACTATGAATATTTCTCCAAGAATTATGACTGAACACTAATTAAACTAGCAAAAGGCGAAACTTTAGTTAATAATATTTTTTTTAACGCTTATAAATAAAAAATTATTATTATTATATAGGTGATGGAAAAAATTCCAAACGAGTCGTTGGAAAATATTATGAAAGAAATTGAAGAAGCGAGTGAAAAGTATACAAAAGAACTATTGTCAACAGAACATGGAAAAAAATTTTTGGCTCAACTAGATGAAAAAATAGTAACAAACTTAGGTTTAGCGCCAAAAACAAGCAAAGATGTAGCACCTGAAGGAGAAAACTCTGAATTTGATAAAAAAATAATGAGCGACGGATCTAAAAAAAGAAAAGGACGCAGAATGACGTGCAATGAAATGAGAAATATTTTTAGATAAACAAAATAGCGTTATCCGCCGGGAACCTGGATTAAAAATGTTACTTTTCAATAAATAAATGTTGTTATTGAAAATGGTATAGATCTTTCTTTCCCGAAGGGCAGGAGGGATAAGGAATCCGGCTTTGCCGGATTCTGTAGAGCGGGGGGTCTTACTTCGTGAAACTTCGTTAAACCTGGGTTCCCCCCGCTAAAACAAAAGATAAAGTTATTTTTGCAAATAATACAATTTTTTCATTTATGATATAAAATTTTATATTAATAAAAGTTAATGGGAAATAAACCACCGGCGCCGCCACCGCCACCACGCGTGCCAACACCACAAGAAACCGCAGCCGCATTAAGGAAAGTGAGTGAGGATGCAAAAAGAGTCGCTGAAGTAGCTGCTGCAGCTACGAAAGTCGCAGCTGAAAAAGCAGCTGCTGACGCAAAAAGAGTCGCTGAAGTAGCTGCTGCGGCTACGAAAGCCGCAGCTGAAAAAGCTGCTGCTGACGCAAAAAGAGTCGCTGAAGTTGCGGCTGCTGAGGCAAAGAGAGTCGCAGAAGCAGCCGCAGCAGAGGCTAGAAGGGTTGCAGTAGAGTTAGCAAAACAAGCCAATTCAGTAGATGAAATAATAGGAGGAATAAGTTCTATAGGTGATAAATTTAAATCAATACCAGAAGAAATAAATAAAATTGGCTCTGTAATGGATGGTGTTAAAAATGCTGCAACATCGGAAATAAATGAAATAAATAATTTATCAAAAGAATTAGTTCATGGAATGGATCAAATGCAAAATGTTTTTAAATCAATCCCTTCAGAATTTGAAAATAAGTTGAAGTTTGATATAAAAATATAAATATAGTATAAGATGCCTAAAAATATTACTAGTTATTTGAATGAACATGTTAATTTATTATTTTGTATTTTTCTAATAATATTGTCATTGTATTTTTTATTATTTATAAAAAAAAGAGAAGGGTTTAATTGGGGTGATGTTGGTAGAGCATTTAAAAAAGTAGATAATGCATTTAACAAAGCAGCCGAGGATGCAAAAAGAATCGCTGAAGTAGCTGCTGCGGCTACGAAAGCCGCAGCTGAAAAAGCAGCTGCTGAAACAAAACGGATTGCAGAAGCAGCCGCAGCAGAGGCTAGAAGGGTTGCGGAAGAGTTAGCAAAACAAGCCAAATCAGTAGATGAAATAATAGGAATAATGCGTTCTCTAGGTGATAAATTTAAATCAATACCGCAAGAAATAAATAAAATAGGCTCTGTAATGGATGATGTTAAAAATACTGCAACATCGGGAATAAATGAAATAAATAATTTATCTAAAGAATTAGTTCGTGAAATGGATAAAATGCAAAATGTTTTTAAATCAATACCTTCAGAATTTGGAAATAAGTTGAAGTTTAAATTAAAAATATAAAACTTAATTTAAAAATATAAATATATTGTAAGATGCTTAAAAATATTACCAATTATTTGAATGAAAATGTTAATTTATTATTTTGTATTTTTCTAATAATATTATCATTGTATTTTTTATTATTTAGAAAAACTATAAAAAAAAAAGAAGGATTTGATATTGGAAGTGGTTTGAATGATATACAAAGAGGATTGAATAGCATAAAAGATTTTGCAACAAAGATACCCGCAGAAATAAATAGTATAGGTTCAAAAATAACTAATGTTGGGAGCACAATAACAAATGGGATAAATTCTTCAACCAATATTATAAAGTCCGGCGTTACGTCTGGTGTGAACGATATTAAAAGCACCGCAACAAATGTAACAAATCAAATAGATTCAAAATTGTCAGAGTTTTTGAAACAAGTTGAAGACATAACAAAAAAAGTAGTTTTAGCAAAAATTCTAAGTTTTTTTGAGCAAATTAAATACATTCTTGATAAAGCAATAGTACAACCATTCCAAACTTTATTTTTTGGAATTGGCACAGTATTTACATCAATTTTTGACATAATAAAAATGATAGGTGATAAAATTGTAGGCTTGCCAGGGTGTATGCCGTATTATATGATAGATGCGATAATCAACGGAATCTCAGGTTGTTTGCGATATTTTTTACCAAAGTTTATAATGAGTTTTTTGACATTCATATATAATTGGACTTTAAATCCAATATTAAGATGGACAGGTGTTGATAATTCAATTGGCCAATGTAAAAGTTTTAATGTAAATGATAAAGTAAATGCAATGGATAATGCGTTCAAAAACATAGCCAATACTTTTAGAAAAGATTTTGGTCAGATACCTCCATTAAGATTGTAATAAATAATATATACATATTTTATATGAATTCATTATTTAATGTGCATTTTGCAGATATATCAAATTTCAATAAGACGTCTGACTATCTTCCTATATTGAATAGCATTAACCACCGGGAGCCTGGATTAAAAAAGTTAATTTTCAATAAATGAATGTTGTTATTGAAAATGGTAAGGATATTTCCTTCCCGAAGGGCGGGAGGGGGCGAGCGGGGGAACCGGGGTTCCCCGCTAATATTGAATGGCTGCATTGCGTCAGATTTACTCATTCTTTTCTTTTTATTCAACAACATTGCGTTTCAATCTAAGTATTTAAAATTATGGTATAAGACCTTCGCCCTATCGGCCGTTCTAGCAGACGTTTTAATATTAATGATTGGAATTATTGTTGCAAGATATTTGTATAAATTCATTTTTGCTGAATTTAATATATGGAAATTTACAGGTTTGGCAGTTACTATACAAGTAATTCACGATTTTTTGTTTTACTTGATGTTTAAAAATACTCCTATTGGCTATAGTTACTTTTTAGATTTTTTCAAAAAGTATGCTAGTGAGGTAAGCGGTGGCGCTATATTTGGAGATAGCATTATGATGATAATTGCTTGTTTAACAAGCTCCTATATGGCAGATTCAAGCGTAAATACTAACATTATAAGACTTATAGTCTCTCTTTATTGGTATCCTTTTGCGCTGTATATGTAAATCCACTTTTGTAAAAGTGGAGCAAATCCACTTTTGTAAAAGTGGAGCAAAACCTTAATTAATCCACTTTTTTCTGATTGGATTAGTAAGCGTTTGAAACGTATAAAGTTTAATCACAAACTCTTATTAGCAAGGAACTCATGTTTCCCCCCCGTTAATATTCTTGCAACTTTAAAAAAGTTTTTTTATTTTATATGTCAAATAAGTTGTAGTTGCAAATAAAATTCCACCCCAAGCGGTATCTAAAATAGTAGTTAAGACTTGCCAATTTTTGAGCAACGAGAGATTAGTAAACTCATAAACTGCGTAAATAACAATTCCAAGTAAGAACGCATCATTTATGCTCTTATTTTTATCAATAATAAAGTAATTCAAACCAAAAATTAAAAATATATAAGTTATAAACGCACCAAGCAAGTTAAGTTGAATTGTGGACCCTTGAATTTTTTTAATTTGGTTATCAAAATAGCCCTTCATCAAATTTAAGTATATTGCATCTAAACAGACAAATAATATGGCTGAAACTAAAAGCGTCAACATTATAATATATATGATGAATATAAATTTTTCTTTTGTTTTATTTAGTTGGTATTTTAGTTAGTCTTTTTTAGCTAATGTTTTATTTAGCTAGAGTTTTATTTTATTTGTGTATAATATATAAATGTCAACTTCTATAGGTTATACTAGTCCAATTAATGGTAGTTATTCAAACATTGCAAATTTTGGTAGATTAGTAAAAGGACAGCCTGTTTTAGGCGGAGGAATTAAGGGATTTATTCCTCAAGCGCTCAATGATACAGATAACAACGATAAGTTTGCTCAAACGCGGTTTACATTACGAAATGCATGGAATAACGTTTATGCGAAACAATTAAAAATAAAAAATTTAAAACGCGTTTGCACGCCTTTTCGCGCTGTTACTAATTCAGGAGACTTGCTTGCGAGAGAATGGATTTATTACGTATGCGGCGGGCCTTGTCAAACATTTCAAAGTCGTCCCAACTTGAACGGATTAAGAGGACGTTTCGGCGCTATTCAGGGTGGTTGTGATGACTCTGGGGTTCCTGCCGGAACATGCAATACAAAATATGTTTACGATAGCTCTGACTATGTAACATACTTAAAACAAAAAGCCGTTGGCAAAAACTATAATGCGGTTACAAATGGCGGCGATTATTCTAGCGCAAGCCAAAGTGCAATTCGCGCAATTCGTCGCTATTAAATAAATGTCATAATAAACACGTAAAAAATACTATAATATATATTTTGAATCTATTTAAAGAAACAATAGATTCAAGACGCAAATTTCTTTTATGCCTTTATACTATACTATGACACAATTTGATGATATAGTAGTAACTCCTGTTTACGGACCATTAAGCACAAATCAATATCCTCCTGTATCAGGAGTACATAATTTGGGAACGTTAAATGGGCAAAGACCTACACCCCAACAATTTTACCCTTATCAGTCGCCTCCTTACGCAACTGAAAATACAAATGCTAGACATCAGTATTTAAGAGCACAAGCGTTTACACAACACCAACTAGCAATACAAAGGGCTCTTGGTAAGCTGTCAAAGCCATCTTCTTTTCAAGATTATTCAACAAATAAACAACATTCAACGACTACACACATGAATTACATTGCGCCAATTCCGTCATCTATGTACATTAATGTTAGAAAAAGTAATGCGATTGGAAAAAGTGCATACAAGGTTGGACTGCCTTTAGAAGCTCCGATATCAACTAAAAATTATTATCCTAGCGGAGTGAGGTCTTCATTACAGAGAGCAAGGTCTGGTGGATGTAGCGCCCCTAAAAAAAAGGGTTCGATTTATAATACAAGTTTAACAAATGGCGCAAGTTGTGCATGGGGAGCACTTGGTGGCGGGAGACCCACCTATTAAATTTTTTATATAAATCGATGAACAAAATTGGATTTTGTCCCATTTTAAATCTTCAAAGGTGTAAATAAAAATATGTTTCGCAAATATTTAGAAACAACACTTCTTTCTTTTGTTGTTTTTTGCAACAGGAAATTATTTAGCAATAGGTACATTGCATTGTTGTTAAGGAGAGAAAATATTTAGCAGTCCGTTAATACTCTTTTGGCCTGTGGAAAAATTAATAATAATGAAATAATTCCTTACATCATTGCGGAAATTTTAGGCGATCTTGCTGGATTAAAACTCGTTCAAACAATAATAAACTAACAATTTTATAATTTCTTTTATTATAATATAAATGGCAAAACATAGGACTTATAAAAAAAGGCGCGGAGGACAAGCAAGCACGTATAATAATGTCTCTAATACAGCTTCTGTTTATGGTGAAAAAATAAAACAGGGAGTTTCGTCCGGTCTTTCTAGTGTTAGCAACTGGTTTTCTAATTTAGGCAAGTCTTCTACGCCTGCGCCTACATCAACATATACACCTACGTCCGCCCCAGCTTCTGCACCTGCGTACGCGCCCACGCAGTCCCCGGCCTATGGCTCAAATGTTGGAGGCAAACGAAGAAGACGTTTTAAAACACGCAAAAATAAACGTGGAGGTGGGATGGTGCGCGCTTTCAATACATACAATGACTCGTTTACAATGAATGCATCTCCTGTTTCCGGATATCCAAGTGCTATGCCTCATAACTGGGTTGGTGGACGCTCAAGAAGAAGAAGTCGTCGTTAAATATACAAATAAATATTTTTACTTGTATATTTTTTTTAAATTCTCATAATATTTCCTACATAATATTTCCTATTTTTCCATCATTTTTACTAATGCATATATACCTAGATATGCTAGTCCGGCAAAATATAGTTGCACAATTGGGTCATTTGGAAATTTAATTTCAGCAGGTTCTAGAGTTTTATTAGAAAAAGACTCTGTGCACTTTTTTGGAGGATTTGTATAATTGTTAACATTTCCAGGCATTCCACATGGGTCCATATTTTTTAAGTCAACTAGTGTAACATAATGGGTTTCTTTAGACGAGTTATTATTTACATCAATAGTTTCAAAAGTTACCTCTTGACATGGTGGAGATGAACCTAAAAGAAACGATTGCATTAGTGTGAAAGGGTTTAAAGCATTTAAATCATTAATAGTTCCCGGTAAAAGGCCTTTAAACTGGGTAAAATTTACTCCCATTCCATTATTAATTAATGGAACGTTTTTTGAAGGAACATTATTTACATAGACGTATCTATCAACTTCTTGATTATTTGGAGCCATGCATTTTGCGCCAGTTTTCATAAAAAATTTATTTCCTAAAGGGCGACCAGTCTTTGAAGCATTTCCATTTCCTGTTACTAAAACTTCAACGTACTGAACTAAACCATTAATATCATTTGCAAGTGTAGTCAAGTCGCCATTAGAAGACATCCCAAGTTCTGTTGGTGTTTTGATTTGATTATAATATTTATAACCCGGACCTAATAATTTTTGCTCTACATTTTGCGCATCATTTAAAACATCTTGAAATAAATTAGACATATTTTTGCTATACTAACTTATATATAGATATAAATTTTTATTAAATATAATAATAGCGGGGAACCCAGGTTTAACTACGTTGCCGCCCGCTACTCAGAATCCGGCAAAGCCGGATTCCTTAACCCTCCTGCCTTAAAGATCCTTACCATTTTCAATAACAACCTTTATTTATTGAAAATTAACGTTTTTAATCCAGGCTAGCGGTGGACAACGCTATATAATAATATTTTTTTTGAAAGATTATTTTTTCGGCGTTTACCAACTAAATTTCATGCTATTTTAATTGGCGCTGGTGGAACAAATTTCCAACTTGCTGCATCGTTAGGTGGGGTCTTTCCAGTATTTCCTCGCATTTTTCCAATATATTGATAATAAACTCCGCCATAGGAAATAATCGCGCCTGGAGAATAAACTGCAGGAAAACTAGACCAGGTTGCTGCTGGAACAAGAGACGTTCCGCCAACTAAAGCGACGGCGGGGGCTGGTGCTGGCGCTTTTAGTGGTACTGGAACTGGTGCTGGTGCTGGTGCTGGTGCTGGCGCTTTTACTGGAACTGGTGCTGGTGCTGGTGCTGGTGCTGGTGCTGGTGCTTTTACTGGAACTGGTGCTGGTGCTGGTGCTGGTGCTGGTGCTGGTGCTTTTACTGGAACTGATGCTGGTGCTGGTGCTGGTGCTGGTGCTTTTACTGGAACTGGCGCAGGGGTTGATGCTTTTACTGGTACTGAAACTGGTGCTGGTGCTGGTGCTTTTACTGGAACTGGCGCAGGTGTTGATGCTTTTACTGGTACAGGAACTGGGGCTGGCACGAGTGTTGATGTTTTTACTGGTGCAGGAGTTGGCACTGGCGCAGGCGCTGGTGCCGGTGTTGATGTTGGAACAATCGGCGTTCCACCAACTAAATTGGATAATGCTGGCACTGCTGTCGGAATTGATGCGGGCGTTTGAGGCATCTGTCTAGTTAAATCTGCTGTTATCTGAGCGCTATTTTGTGTTGTTGTCCCAGTTATTTTTGGCGGCGTAGTTCCCACTAATTCAGATGCTGCTGCTGTTTGTTGATTTGCAAAATCAAGCATCTGCTTATTTAGTTTTATTAAATTCGAACTTACGTTATCAATTGTATTATTAATATTTTGAAGAGCTGCGGTGTTGTTATTCAAAACAGATGTTGAAGAGCTACTATCAATAAACCCTTCAATTCCTGCATAACTGGCTAAAATTATTTGATAAATAATTAGTAGTATAAAAAAAATTATGAGAAAAATTACAAGCATTTATATAAATCTATATAATTATGCAAGAGTTTTATTTTCTTCCACAATTATATACTAATGTCTACTGCATTTTACCCACAAGGAATGTCAAGTTATAACAATGTAGGCCAATATCAAGGGTCCGTGGCTTATTCGCCTTGGAAAGCTAACGGAATTGAAAGCTATCCGGTTGGAATTACAGCTGGACACGTTCGTCCGCTAACAAATAAAGACGTTGGCAACAATTTTCCCGCAGCATTTGGTAAAGCAAGACCCATAAAACACTATAGAAAAGGAACAACTATTCCAATTCCTATAATTCTTCTTAATCCAGCAAATCCAAACAATATTATTCAAGTAACCAGAAATTATAACAGAGAAGTAAAATCGTCCGTAGGATCATCTTTAGGTGGCGGTGCAGGAGGATTTGGCGTTATTTCTCAGATGATTGATTCTCCTGGCGGATTTATTGTAAAACCCAATACTTTAGATGAAACTACAAATATTAATCAATTAAATAAAGATTGCAAAACTTGCGAAGGAACTGGAATAATTGTTGACTATAAACCAAATACAACATATCTTACAGAGAATCCAGAACCTGAAACCCAAACTCCTAAATTTTGCTGTAATGCAGAAAGAAAAGCACTACGTAGAGTGATTCCTGCGAGCACCAATTTGAAAAAAAATTATTATACAACTCACACGCAATACATGCAAAATAGATGCCAAACTTATGAACAGCGAGCGTTTAATTTTGTTAGACCATATAATAATTCTCTTGAGTTGCAAAGTTTGATGGGAAATCCATTTATTACTGAAAAAGTAATAGCAGCCGCTAAACCAGGAAGCCCGCTGGCCACATTAAATACTTATGTTGCTAATTGTCAACCAAATGCAGAAATATACCAAGCATCTGAAATAAATTTGCTTGCCGCCATGATGCAAATTTTAAAAAATCAGCACATTTTATCTGAAAGTGCCATTGCGCATTTTTATACTTTAAATATAACCAGTCTTTCTGGATTTGTTAACTATCTAGAAACTTTGCCTGAACCAACTAGGGGCGCCGCACTAAAAGTTTTTGCAGATTTTTCAAATAACCCATATTATGGAATACCTTTTGCAGGACCAAATAATCCTATTGGATGTAAGTTAGTTGTATATAAACCAAACAATTCACAATTTGCACAGCAAGGTGCTGTATCAAGTAGCACTAGAATGCTAAAACTAAATGTCACAACGATTGAAAAGAATCTTGCCGGGTATAATCGTGAGCAAAGGATTGGTACAGACCTTGGAATTGGACCCGCAGTTACTAGCGGGGGTGTTCCAGAAATTCCATTTTTATATAAAAATAAGGCGCCTTATTGTACACAAGACTATTTTACAAATTTTTATCCTAGATTTCAAAATCCTAGAACATGCTCTAGTCTTGACACAAATAGTTCTATTGTTACAAATCCTACAAAGTATGCTATACGAGGAGCCAACACACAATCTTTTCGTCCTACAAATTATTATGCAAGTTCTTACACTAAAATGTAAACTTTAGCGGGGAACCCCGGTTCCCCCGCTCGCCCCCTCCCGCCCTTCGGGGAGGCAAAGGCCTTACCATTTTCAATAACAAAATTCATTTATTGAAAATTAACATTTTTATTCCAGGCTCCCGGTG
>Ga0114968_10003619_pt1 | contig 11573 bp, 8 predicted proteins | sample M_130807_EF_Meta_FD_87020 | JGI IMG/M metagenome (GOLD analysis project Ga0114968, IMG submission 87020) | Freshwater microbial communities from Lake Montjoie, Canada to study carbon cycling - M_130807_EF_MetaG | ecosystem: Environmental > Aquatic > Freshwater > Lake | place: Lake Montjoie... | reverse complement strand
CTTTCAAACTTATCGGTAAGATTCTCAAACATAATTCAAACGTGTCCCACAAAGATACACAGCAAATTTGAATTGGACTAAGAAAGCTCCATGGTAAGCGCGTGTTCGTCGATCATTTTTCGCAAATTAAGCAAAGCATAGCGCATTCTGCCCAAAGCGGTATTGATACTCACGCCTTCAGACTCCGAAATCTCTTTGAATGAACGCTCCTCAAACAAGCGCATGTAAATCATTTCGCGCTGGCTTTCGGGCAAGTGAGCCATCATGACATGCAGTTGCTCGGCGATTTCGTCCGCAGTAGTGGTTTGCACAAAATTGGCGTCTTCACTGGCAATGCGGTGAAAAATATTGTAATCTGCTGACCAAGAATGGCGCTCGGAAATCATGCGGTGCTTGGCCACTTTTCTGAAATGGTCAATCACGAGGTTGTGTGCAATGCGCAAAACCCAAGGTAAAAACTTACCTTCTTCGTTGTAGGCACCTAATTTTAATTTCTGAATGACCTTTACAAAGGTCTCTTGAAAGAGGTCGTTGCTGAGTTCGGCGTCTTTTACTTTGTTGTAAATGAACTTAAATATCGCTTCTTGGTGACGCGATAAGAGTTGTGCAAAGGCTTCTTCTTTACCGGCAACATAAGATTGAATGAGTTGAGAATCGCTTAATTGAGATAAGATCATAGTTTACACTTTTGTGCTGAAGTAGTTTCGGCGGTTAAAGGTAAATTTGATCTATAGGCGACTTTTAAGGTTTAGTTCAGCGAATATATATAATATTTGTGATCAAATAAAAAAAATATACAAAAAAAAGTTTGCTTAATTTTGAGCACTAAAATTTAATAAATGCCTTCATTAGCTTCAAAAGCCATCGACATGCCCGCTTCGCCAATTCGCAAATTGGTTCCTTATGCGGAAGCCGCCAAAAAAGCGGGCAAAACCGTATACCATCTCAATATCGGCCAGCCCGATATCCACACCCCAGACGCAGCTCTCGAGGCCATTCACAACCTCGATCAGCAGGTACTCGAATACAGCCATTCTGCAGGCTTTGAATCTTACCGTCAAAAATTGGCGCTCAGTTATCAAAAACAAGGCATTCCAGTCCAAACAGAAGACATCATCATCACTACAGGTGGTTCTGAGGCGCTCATCTTTGGCCTCATGACCGCTTGCAACCCCGGCGACGAAGTCATTATTCCTGAACCATTTTATGCCAATTACAACGGCTTTGCGGTCATGGCTGGCGTCAAGGTTGTACCGGTTACTTCTCATATTGAAAATGGTTTTGCACTCCCACCGGTGACCCAAATTGAAGCACAAATTACCGCCAAAACTAAGGCCATTATTATTTGCAACCCTGGCAACCCAACTGGTTACCTCTACACCCAACAAGAACTCGAGCAACTCCGAAATATCGTTCAAAAACACGATCTTTTCCTGTTTGCGGACGAAGTATACCGCGAGTTCTGTTACGACGGTGCCAAGCCCTACTCTACCATGAACCTCACAGGCATCGAGCAAAATGTCGTTATGATAGACTCCGTCTCTAAGCGCTACTCGATGTGTGGTGCCCGAATCGGCGCCCTTATTTCAAAAAATAAAGAATTCATGGCTGCTGCCCTGAAATTCGGACAAGCGCGTCTGTCTCCGCCAACAGTAGATCAGATTGCAGCTGAAGCCGCCCTAGACACCCCTCAAAGCTATTTTGATGAAGTTGTGGCGGAATACGTTGCGCGCCGTAATATTATGGTCGAGGGGCTTAATAGCATTCCGGGTGTTTTTTGCCCAAAACCTAGCGGTGCTTTTTATTGTGTAGCTAAATTCCCAGTTGCCAACGCGGAGCATTTTTGCCAATGGCTTTTAGAAGAATTTTCCTTTGAAGGTCAAACCGTCATGATGGCGCCGGCGAACGGTTTTTATGCCACGCCAGGTGCTGGCTTGCAGGAAGCACGCATTGCTTACGTACTCGATCAAGCGCATCTCAAAGCAGCTGTGGAGTGCTTGCGCGCAGCGCTAGAGCAATACCCGGGTAAACTGTCGAACTAAACAACGAACCAAAGGCTGCACTAAAGTGTTCAATTCACATGAAACAATTTGAAGTACCTACATTTTACCGCTCTCCTTTGCTCAGCAAAATCAAAGCTCAGCGCAAGCTGGCCGACCCACGCAAAAAGGATTTCTCCCCCTCCACGCTTCAGATTGGCAAATTCACCTTTTTAATTGCGCGGCATTTCGGATTTTGTTATGGTGTAGAAAACGCCATCGAACGCAGCTACAAAGCATTGCAAGAAAACCCAGGAAAGCGCATTTTCTTGCTCAGCCAAATGATCCACAACCCGGCAGTCAATGCCGATCTCACGGCCAATGGCATTCAGTTTTTACAAGATACCAACGGCAGGCAGCTCATTGCTTTTGACACGCTCACCCCCAACGACATCGTGCTCATTCCGGCCTTCGGTACTACTTTAGAAATCGAACAACAACTCACCCAGCTCGGACTCGATATTCAAACCTATAACACCACTTGTCCGTTTGTAGAAAAAGTCTGGAATCGCTCAGAAAAACTCGGTGAAACCCAGCATACTATTATCATTCACGGCAAGCACGACCACGAAGAAACGCGTGCTACTTTTTCACATGCCGTTGCCAATGGCCCTGCGCTCATCGTCAAAGACATGAGAGAAGCACAAGTGCTAGGTGCCTATATTTTAGGCCAAAAATCTGCAACAGAACTACAGGACTTTTTTACAGGTAAAATGAGTGTGGGCTTTGATCCTGAAATCCATTTGTCTAAAATTGGCGTGGTGAATCAGACCACCATGTTGGCCTCTGAGACCCAAGCCATCACAGATTATTTGAGAAGTTGCTACATCCAATTGCACGGTGAAGACAACATCAAAACCTACATGGCCGACACCCGTGACACACTCTGCTATGCCACCAATGACAACCAATCAGCAACGCTCGGTTTGCTCGAACACGCAGCAGACCTCGCCATTGTAGTGGGTGGCTACAACAGCTCTAACACCAGTCATTTGGTCGAATTGCTCGAGCAAAAGTTCCCAACCTACTACATCAAAGACGCTACTGAAATCCAAGACAACGGCCTGCACCATTTTGACTACCATCAAAAAGAAATGCAAAATACCGCCCGTTTTCTTCCCCAGCAAGATCTCATTCAGATCGTCCTCACTTCCGGCGCATCTTGCCCAGACAGCATTGTAGAGGAAGTCATGATGAAAATCGCTTCCACGCAATATACACATACAGAATTAGAGGGCTTGCTTTCTAATCTTGCATAAATTTCTACCATGAAAATTTACACTAAAAAAGGAGATCAAGGCAGTACAGGCCTCATTGGCGGTACGCGCGTATCCAAAGGAGATGTACGCATAGAAGCTTACGGCACAGTAGATGAACTCAATTCGTATATCGGCCTGATCAGTACCTTAGACATCAATTTGCTGTATGTTGCGCAACTCCAAGAAATCCAAGACCGCCTTTTCACTATTGGTTCCCATTTGGCTGCAGATCCCGAGAAGTCTAAAATGCAATTGCCCGATTTGCTTGAAAGTGACGTCGAGAAACTCGAACACTGGATGGATGTCATGGATGAAGCCTTGCCACCCCTCACCGCTTTTATTTTGCCAGGTGGTCATGCCATTAGTGCCCACACGCATGTGGCGCGTTGCATTTGCCGCAGAGCAGAGCGCATGGCTGTAAGTCTGGACGAACTTGAAGGTGTTGAAGCACTGGTACTCACCTACCTCAACAGACTCAGCGATTACCTGTTTGTTTTGTCTAGAAAATTCAGCCTGGATAACGGCGTGCAAGAACACACCTGGACGCCCCGAAATTAAATTTTTGTCAGATTTTTTGTTTGGTACTTGGAATTTTGGAAATAAAAATTACTTTTGCCAAAAATTAAACCTAAATATTTAGCTCATGTACTGGACACTGGAACTTGCCTCCTACCTTGAAGATGCACCGTGGCCTGCCACTAAAGAAGAACTCATCGATTTTGCCATTCGTACCGGCGCACCTCTTGAAGTCGTAGAAAACCTACAAGATCTCGAAGATGAAGGCGATATGTATGAAAGTATCGAAGAAATATGGCCCGACTATCCATCTAGAGAAGATTTTCTTTTCAACGAAGATGAATACTAAAACGTTGAATAGCAATTTTTGAATCCTGCCTCGGCAGGATTTTTTTTACCTCAATAAGTGCACAAAGCCAAGGATTTGCTGCACGTCTCCTTTGTCGATTTCTTGGTATTCAAGCAGGTAGTTGTAGATGCCATCAGGGCAATCTGTTCCCTCTGCCATTGCGCCATCCCAATAAACCTTAGGATCTTGGCTCGAAAAAATTTCTTCTCCCCAACGATTGAAGATGGTGAGGCTGTAATTTTTGGGTGTAAAACCTGTGGAGAACACCGGAAAAAAGGTGTTATTGAATGCTTGGCCATCGGGCGTGAAAGAATTGGGGATATAAACAGCAATGTTATTCATGACCGTAGCGGTCAGGGTTAAAGAATCCGTACAACCGAGATCAGTGGAGCTTACCAACTGGATGCTATAAGTACCGTCCACAAAAGGTAATGCGTAGTCAAAAGAGCTTGCGTCGTTTTCAAATGTACTGCCATTGATTGTCCAGATATGGTTCAAATTACCCGGCGTAACATTATATACCGTAATAGTTGGGTCGTCTATTTCCACCTGATCTGGATTGATGTAAAAACTAGGCACTGGAGTGGGGTCTATTTGTACGGTGGCTTGCACAGGTGCAGACGCACAATCATTTGCATCGGTTCCAAATACCGTGTAATTCGTTGTTTGACCCGGGCAAACGGTTAGGCTGCCATTCGCATTTTGAGCGACATCCCAAAAATAGTTGAGCGCACCCGTTGGCACAAGCGTAACGCAAGTATTGGCGCACACAAAAGTATCTGCAACGCTAACCACGGGCAGCGCCCACTCGCTTAAGGTTAAAACGACCATAGAATCACAGCCATTTTGATTGTTCAAATGAACGGCATAAACTCCTGGAATACTTATACTTAAACCATTGAAAGTAAGTATAGAATCGGCACAAATAGTCATCGAGACATAACTGGTATCGGCTTCCATATTGACTGTTAGGAACACCAACGAATCGCAGCCAAATTGATTGCTCAGCGTTGCTATATAGGTGCCCGCCGAGCTGATCGACTGACCGAAAAACGTATAAGTGGAGCCAATACATATGCTCATGTTGCTTGACGATGTATCGGGTTGTAGGATTGATACAAGCACTGTGTCTTGTGCGATACAACCTAAATTATCCTGCAAATTGAGCACATAGCTTCCTGCATTTTGAACGTAAATAGTAGCGGTTGTAGCCCCAGTTGACCACAAATAAGTACCTGTAGAACCAGTGGGTTGCAAAAGAGATGAATCGGCGAGGCATTGCGAGAGGTCCGAACCGAGATCAAGAACTGGTTGCTGAACCGATACCAAAATAGAATCACGTACCAAGCCGCAGCCGCTCGGCACATCGAGCCAATACGTACCCGCCGCATTGATGGTAATGCTCGCTGTAGTGGCTCCATTACTCCAGGTGTATGCCGAATAAGTGGAATCTGTTTGCAAACTAATGGCTGTTCCCCCACAAATGGTGGTGTCTTGACCTAAACTTGGCGGAGTTCCAGGCGCTGGCGGCGAATAATTATATACTAGAATACCTGAAGCTCCTGCCTGAGCGCCAAAAGACGAACCTGAACAGGCAGGACCCGTATGCAGAATGGTGCCGGGATTGCCGCCACTTATAACGGGAACGACGTTGTTCGGTGTTGCGGCTTGTTGAAAAACAATCGCGCCACCACCTCCACCTCCACCAGGACCATGACAAGCAGAAGACCACACGGTGCTAAAGATATTACCGCCGTTTCCGCCGCTTACATTCACATTCAGATTGGATGCAACATTTTGGGTTAGTAAATAAACGCAGCCGCCTGCTCCACCTGCACCCGCCCCCTCAGAATCTGTATTACCAATTACATTCAGGCCATTTGCAGTAATTTGTTGGTTATTGCCAATTACAGTTGGAGTAATGATAAAAACGATACCACCGCCATTTGATCCTGCTGTTGCATTGAGGCCGTTGTCTTTGTAACCACCCCCGCCGCCGCCACCTAAATAAGCGCGATAGGTACTGTAGTCTAGTGCGTAGCCCCCTATGCCAAATGCGGTATTCACCGGGCAAGAACCTGAAAACTGATTTCCTCCTCTGCCACCTACGCCCCCATTGGAACCGCCACCAGCACCAGGATTGCCAGAGTTGGCACCTCCACCGCCATTGGCGAGTGGTGCCCTATTGCCATCTAAACTGAGTGGAGCCGGAGCTATACCCTCCCCTTTTTTACCAGCATTGGCGCCTGAACTCGCAAAATTCGGATCATTGCACATGAACCAACCCGACGTAACTGCTCCACCAACAAATCCTTTACCGCTGACATCAATGTTATTGTTAAAAGTAAGACTTGAAGTGGCTTCAATGGCTACCACCCCACCCGTACTACCATTCCAAGGACTTGAGGTGACTACAGCATTGATAGTCGCTTGATTGTAAACGGGCACGCGAATCAATTGAACTTTACCTGAAACCACAAACGGTTTACATAAGTTGCTTACAAAAGTGATGGTATTGCCGCTAATGCTTGCAATATTCGTGAACTCAAAGTTGCCAGCCGAACCTAAGGCCACAATTTGACCAAAACTAGCGGTATTGGTTTGGTTAATGGTGGCTCCTTTCATTTGGATCAGCAGCACCCGATCGCCAACTGCAAAACCTGAAGCACTACTCACGGTGACACTATTTACAGATATATTAGTTACAGCTGTATAAGTATTGACGACACCTCCTATTGACTGAGCATTTAGTCTTGAATTAAATGCGAGCAAGAAAAGAGCTAGAATTGAAAAGAGGTATACGCTTTGAGGCTTCTTTGACATAAGAAAAGGATTCGAAATTCTTCCATCTCAAAGATAGGCATTTGAATGCATGCAATTCAAAACGACAAATATTTATCTCATCAGCAAGACATGGCCACTTATGCGGATAATTTCATCTGTATTGAGTGTCTTGAAATCGATAATGTAGGTATAGGTGCCTTCTGGTGCTGCGTAAATATCTATTTTACCATCCCAACCTACCTGTGAATCGTAGGACTCAAATACAGGCTCTCCCCAGCGATTGAAGATGGTCATGTGGAAATTCTGAGGATCAAAACCTGAGGTGAAGACAGGTGTAAACAAGTTATTGAGCTCATCGCTTCCGTCTGGTGTAAAGGTATTAGGAACATAATAAATAATTCCTCCTTTGATTTGAATTTGAACCTGACTTTCTGCAGTACATCCTTCAGCACTAACTACATTTAAAGTGACCGTGTAATTTTGATCTTCCACAAATGGATAAGTGTAATCGAACTCATTTTGGAGGTTTGCAGCTGTGGTACCATCTCCAAAATCCCAGGAGCTGAGCACGGAATTCTGGGCATTAGAAGTAAAATTTACAGTAGGATCGTCGCTGGTCAGCATTTGAGGGCTCGCAGTAAAATCTGCTGTAGGCTGCGGGTAAACAGTGACTGTTGTTTGGGCAGAATCGAGGCAATTGTATTGATTGGTACCCACCACCATGTAGGTAGTTGTAGCGGCCGGCGTGACGGTATTGCTGCTAGCCGTCAATTGAGCATCGTTCCAAACATAATTGACTGCACCTGAAACTGTAAATTGTGCGGCAAATCCGGGGCAAATTCCTTGATCAGGCGTAATTTGTAGCTGCGGAGCTGGATTAACTGTGATAGTTAGCGCTGTGCTTTCATGACAACCTTCAAGAGAAGTTCCAACAACTTGATACGTGCCAGAAAGCGGATTTGTGATTGTTTGAGTTGGGTTACTATTTGAAATAGCAAGCGGTCCGCTCCAACTTAAGGAAGGAGCCCCAGATGCTGAAAGTTGCAGGGTATCATAAGCACAGAGCGTGGTTTGATTGGCAACAAGCGTCATGATGGGTAATGGCGCAACGGTTATAGTGATATTCTCAGCATGTATACACAAGAAGTTATTTACAGCTGTAACAGCATAAGAAATAGTTTGTTGTGGGCTGATATTGAGCGTAGGGCTCACTGTAGGAACAGTGGTATTTTGCGAAAGCCAAGCGTAGCTTACATTATTGAAATTACTTTGCGGAACCAAAGCAGCCTGCCCACCAAAGCAAATTAGGGTGTCATTGAGCGCAAAAACGGGTTCTTGGGAAATGGTGATATTGATGTTGATCAAGGAGTCACAACCGCTTGTGGTTTGAGCAGAATCAATATAAATTCCCGATTGCGTATAGGTATGGCCATTCAAGACAAACGGACCTCCATTGCAAAGTGTGTCTGCAACTTGAGTTTGATAGCTAGGTAAGACCGTTACAGCTACCTGATCGGTGGAGGTGCAGCCCAAAGCACTTGTGTTATCGGTAACAGTGAGTGTATAGGTTTGAACGATAGGCAAACCAGTATTGAGATTACTCAAAACAATAGTTGGATTTGCAGCGTTTACGGCACTCAAGCCTGTTACCGGAGACCAGCTGTATGTGAAGCCTGTTTGAGCACCAGAACCTAAATTACCCGTTTGGCCAGAACAAACGGAAATATTTTGCCCAGCATTGGCCGTAGGCGCATTGCTAACGGTGAGGTTCAGCGTCACGATTGAGTCACAGCCGTGTACAGAAGAAAGCGTATCGAGATAAGTGCCTGACTGTGTGAGTTGTTGTCCATTAAATGTGTACTGACCCGTACAGGTGCTTTGATTGGTTGTTTGCACAAATTGTGGCTGAATGGTCACGACGATTTGATCGGTTGTAGGGCACACTCCGGGTGAATTGGCCATGGTTGTAGTAACCGTATAGGTTTGGGTAAGGGGTGCACCCGTGGTATTGGGTAAAGTCACAACTGGGTTGGCTACATTCGTAGCCGATAAGCCCGTTGCAGGAGACCAGCTGTAACTGTTGTTCGGATTGGGAGCCGAGCCAATGGTAACGGGGTTGTTTGAACATGTAGAGACATCTACCCCTGCATTGGATGGCGCCTGATTGGTGTAGATGACAACATTGCGGATGGAGTGCTGATCGTGATTTTGACCAGTACTTGCAGTAAAACCAACATAACCGGTGTAGTTGATCGTAAAATTGGTGGTGAGCATTTGCACATTATTAACAAAAACGGTAATAACGCCATTGTTATAAGTGATTTTGACCGGTTGGTAATTGGCATTTCTTAAATAATTTAATGAACCTCCTGAGTTTTGAATTTTCGGTGTGGCAGGCAAGCATTCGTTGTAACCCACTCCTGTGAAAATTTGGATTTCGGGATTGGTACCACCTTGACTACAGTTGTCATAGGTATCAATCGCGACCTTCAATCCGTTGGCCGAAGCGGGAATACCCAGGCCTGCACCCATCACAAAACCTGTCGGAGGCACCGGGATGAAACAAAAAGCCAAACCATCAGCTGCGTTTCCACCCCAAATGCGGTATTCGAACTCTACTGTCCATTGTTGGCAGACGGTGATATTCAGCGGCGTGTTGTAAAAAATACTACCCGATTGGTTAGATAAGTTATTTGTTAATATCAACTCGTTTGTGAAATTATCTGCGTCGCCTGGTGTGTCGCCAACCACTGCATTTCCGTTGGTACTCCAGCCTGTGGTGATCATGTTTGGAGAGCCGGTTAGCTGTCCGAACACAAAAGTTTGCGCGCTTATTTCATTGATAATAAAGTTAAAAGCAGCAAATAGAAAAATAAAATAAACTCTCATCGGTTTCAGAACGTTATAAACAAATATAGGTTGCTAAATTTAAATATTTTTAATTGCTTTTTATTTTTACTTAGTGTAAATTTGACACATACTAAACTACAATGGCATGAAAGCCCATACTAAAAACACAACCCACCAAGAACGTTTCCAACCTTTTAATATTGTTGTATTTGGTGGCGACGGTGACCTCTCGATTCGCAAAATCTTGCCCGCTATATTTCATCGCGATCTCGATGGCCAGCTCAATATTTCCTATAACATAATTGCCATTACGCGCAAAGATCCAGATATCCAAGCATTTCAAGATCGGCTCATTCCTTTTTTAGAAGTGAGCGACCATCACAAATACAACCGAGAAGAAATTGAGAAATTCCTCAATAAACTTGTCTTGATCAAAGCCGAAGACCCAAACCCTGAGGCCTATACCGAACTCAAGGCCTACCTAGAAAAATATCCGGAAAGACAAAATATTTACTACTATTCAACGCCTTCATCTGCTTTTGGTCCAATCACCCAAACTTTAAAAACCTGCGGTTTAGTTAATCAGAGCAGTAAAGTGGTACTCGAAAAACCTCTTGGTCATTCTTTGGCATCATCTAACGCCATCAACGCCGAGATAACGCTCGCTTTCGAAGAACATCAAATCTACCGAATTGACCATTATCTCGGTAAAGAAACCGTTCAAAACCTAATGGTCTTGCGTTTTGCCAACAACCTCTTTGAGCGCGCCTGGAATTCCGAGAACATCGAAAGCGTGCAAATTACAGTAGCCGAAAGCCTGGGCGTGGAGAAACGCGCATCGTATTACGACCAATCGGGTGCCCTCCTCGACATGATACAAAATCACCTCTTGCAATTACTTTGCTTGGTCGCAATGGAACCGCCTGTAGCGCTCGATGCCGACGAAGTGCGCAACGAAAAACTAAAGGTACTCAAGGCACTCAGACCGCTGACTAAAAAAACCGTCGAACACGATACCGTCAAAGGGCAATACACCAGAGGAATTTCTAATGGCGGAAAGGTAAACAGCTATCTAGAGGACATCGAAAAATACGAGTCCAAAACAGAAACTTTTGTCGCTATTAAAACCTACGTTGATAATTGGCGTTGGAAAGGTGTTCCGTTTATGCTGCGCACAGGAAAGCGCATGATCAAGCGCTACTCGGAAATCGTCATCAACTTTAGAGAAGTCAAGCACAACATCTTTCCTTCCAAAGAAAAACTCAACAACAACAAACTCATCATTCGCTTGCAACCCGAAGAGCGTATTGAACTCATTCAAATGACTAAAATTCCTGGTCCTGGGGGTTATCGCTACAAGCCAATTGCGCTCAAACTCGACTACAACGACTCTTTCAAAGAACGCTTCCCTGAAGCCTACGAACGCCTCATTGTAGATGTCATTCGCGGCAACCAAACACTATTCATGCGCCAAGACGAACTCCAAGCTGCCTGGACCTGGATTGAATCGGTAACAAGCAGCTGGAAAGCTGCAGGCATGACTAACGTGCTTTACGAAGCAGGTACTTGGGGCCCCGGAGACGATATCTTAAACGAAAACGAATCTTGGATCACCAAAACTTGGAGAGAATGATTGAATTTGAATCAAAAGCTGCGCTCGAACAAGCACTTTCCCAAGCAATTGCCGCTGCGCTGAAAGATGCGATTACTATAAAAGGTGAAGCTACGCTTTTGCTTTCCGGAGGCTCTACACCCAGCGGCGTGTACGCACTTTTG
>Ga0114968_10003617_pt1 | contig 11576 bp, 10 predicted proteins | sample M_130807_EF_Meta_FD_87020 | JGI IMG/M metagenome (GOLD analysis project Ga0114968, IMG submission 87020) | Freshwater microbial communities from Lake Montjoie, Canada to study carbon cycling - M_130807_EF_MetaG | ecosystem: Environmental > Aquatic > Freshwater > Lake | place: Lake Montjoie... | reverse complement strand
TCGAACGGCACCTTTTCGCGGCGGCAGGCGAGTGCGAAGTTCAGGGAGTTCTCGATCGGCACGGCGCCGTCCTCGCGCAGGGACCAGAGGAAGGTCGGAGGCGTGGAGGCGTTCACGCGCTTCTCGTTGGACAGGTCTTCCAGCAGCTCGGCGGACGGCGAATTGCCCAGGAGGTTGTTCCGCGATCCGGTGTGGGTGAACTCGCCCATGGTGATGACCGGGTAGCAGAGGATTCCCAGGTCGGGACGGCTGCTGGCGCGGTCGACCGGGTCCGCGGCATCCGGCTGGCCGGCGTCGTGGTGGGTCAGGAGCGTCGAGGCGAGGTGGCCACCGGCGCTGCTGCCCATGATGCCGATCCGCTTGGGGTCCACGCCGAACTCCGCGGCGTGGGCGCGCACCAGCCGGACGGCCCGGGCGGCGTCGAAGAGCATGGCCGGATGCCGGTAGCCGGCGGATCCGAGCCGGTACTTCACCACGAAGCAGCGGATGCCCTCGCGGTTGAGGAACAGGGCGAAGTCCCTGCCCTCATGCGGTGCCAGCCCGCCGTAGCCGCCGCCGGGCAGGATGACCATGGCCGGGGCGTTGGTCGGCGCGTCCGCGGGGAAGAACGGCGTCAGCGTCGGCGTGTCCGTGTCGGCCGTTCCGCGGGCGAGCGGGACCGAGACGGCAGGCCAGAGCGGGACCGGGGCCTCCTCGGCGGAGGCGGTGAGCGCGAGGATCACGGTGAGAAGCAGCGGGAACCGGGAGGACATCCCGGGAACTCTGCCGGGACTGGGGCGCCGGAAAAGCGGTTTCTCAGGTGCGGACGACTTCCACCGAGACGTGCCGGGCCTCGGGGATGATGAACTTCTTCACCTCGACCCGGATCCGCGTTGGACGGAATTCGGCAAGGACCGCCGTGGCGATGTCGTCGGCGAGCTTCTCGATCAGGCGCCAGGACCGGCCTTCGCCAAAGGCCAGCACCCGCCGGCTGACGGCGTAGTAGTCGATCGTCCGGTTCAGGTCGTCGGCCGCGGCGGCGGCACGGAAGTCGTGCTCCAGGTCGAGCGAGACCAGCAGGCGTTGGGCGGTGGCGCGCTCGGAGTCGGGCACGCCGACGTGATACGAGACCTCGAGATCGACGATGCGGATGGTGTCCATGGCGGGTGTGGCTTCAGGCAAGGGCGTCGAGGAGGACGCGGGTGGGCGTGTTGAGCGGCAGGGCGAGGGCCTCATCGCGGGTGAGCCAGCGGAAGTCGTGGGCCTCGCTGTTGAGGCGCACGGACTGGCCCGGCAGCGCCCGGCAGACGTAGTTGAGCAGGAGGAAATGGGCATCCCGGTAGAACTCGGGCGGATGGACGGCGTCCTGGACCATGACAAAGCGGATACTGTCCACCTCCAGCCCGGTCTCCTCCAGCAACTCGCGGCGCAGGGCCGTCTCCGAGGGTTCGCCCCATTCGATCTTCCCGCCCGGGATTCCCCAGAGTCCGGACCATTTCGCCGTCTTCACCAGGAGCATCCGGCCCGTGTCGTCGAACACCAACGCCCCGACGGTGGGGATCGGGTGCCGGGGCTTGGGAGCCTCGGCGCTCACTTTCAGCCCGGTCAGCTCGAGGTGCCGGCGAAGTTCGGCGAGGTTCTCGACGATCAGGTCGGGGTTGCTGGCCCGGAGCTGCATCAGGCTGTTGTAGCCGGTGAGCACGCCGACCGACTGGACGCCGCCGTGCCGCGCCGTGTCGATGTCGTGCTGCATGTCGCCGATGAAGACGGTCTCGCGCGGGTCGAGCCCGTTGTCGCGGAGCACGCCGTGGATCTGCTCCTGCTTGTCGTGGACGCCGAGGTAGGAGCGGTCGAGGAAGGCGTCGAATCCCGTGGCCCGGCACTGGACCTCGAAGTGCGCCGGGTGGACCGCGCTGAGGAGGAAGGTGCGCAGGCCCCGCTCCCGGCAGAAGCGGAGGAAATCCCCGGCGAAGGGCAGGGCCACCACCGAGTCCTGCACCTCGCGGAACCGCTCATGGAACCAGACCTCGAGCTGGGGCAGCGGAACGTGGGGCACGTACTGCTCGTAGAAGCCGCGGAAGGGCAGCCGGAACTCGGACCGGAACGTCTCGAGGCTCATCGGCTCCACGCCGGCGCGCTCGAAGGCGTGGTTGGAGGCCCGCCAGACGGCGGGCAGGTCGTCCACCAGGGTGCCCGACCAGTCGAAGATCACGTTCCGGATCACGCCGCCGATCCTAGTGCGGATGGGCCGGACGGCAATTGGCGTCCGGCCCGGGATGGAACCGGATCCGTGCCGTTCACAGGCGGGCGATGAACTCGGTCCAGGCGGCCTGCATGGAGGTGAAGGCGAGGTCGGAGACGGAGACATCCGAGGGGGTGTACCAGCCGGCGGCGCTGACCTCCGACGGGTCGGGCCGGAGTTCGGAGTCCGGGGTCGTGGCGGTGAAGAAGAGGTCCAGGACCGGGTAGGTCACGTCGCGGAACAGGTAGGAGTTGGGCTGCGAGCAGAGGAAGCGGACCTCGGCCAGCGGGATCCCCAGCTCCTCGGCGATCTCGCGGCCGACGGCCGTCTCGGCCCGTTCGCCGATGTCGATGAATCCTCCGGGCGGCGCCAGGCGGTCCCGGGCCGGATCCTTGGCGCGCCGGATGAGCAGGACGCGTCCGTCGGCCCGCCGGATGAACACCACCACCGCCGCCGCCGGATTGAAGTAGTAGCGGAACCCGCAGGCGGCGCAGTCGAACGGATTGGCGCCAGCCTCCCCGGTTCGGGATGCGGCGCAGCGGGGGCAATGTTGGAATTGGAGCGAGGGCTGCATGGAAAAGAAGGCCGGCCGGACAGTTCTTGATTCAAACCGCGTCCTGCCAAGGCCACCCTGTTGCCCATGGTTTCCCGCCGGGAGTTCCTGCGCAATGCGGCCGTCGCCACCGCGGCGGTCGGTACGGCCGGTGGTGGATGCACGCTGCTGGGCGGTCCGGCCGGGATCATCGACACGCACACCCATTTCTACGATCCGGCCCGGCCGCAGGCTGTCCCCTGGCCACCGAAGGACGACACACTCCTGTACCGGCCCGTGCTGCCCGCCGAGTACCGCCGGATTGCGGAGCCGCTCGGCATCACCGGCACGCTGGTGGTGGAGGCGAGCCCATGGGAGGAAGACAACGCGTGGGTGCTCGGACAGGCCGCCCAGGAACGTTTCCTTGTCGGGCTGGTGGGCCACCTGAAGCCGGGAACACCCGGGTTTGCAGCCCAGTTGGACCGCTTTGCCCGCAATCCGCTCTTCCGGGGCATCCGGACCGGCGGCTGGGATGGCGGGCTCCGCACGGGTGATCCGGCCTGGATCGCAGATCTCCAGCGCCTGGCCGACCGGAACCTCACGCTCGACCTGCTTGTCGGGCCATCCCAGATGCCCGAGGCAGCCCGGCTGGCCGCGGCGGTGCCGCGCCTTCGGATCGTCATCGACCACTGTGCCAATGTCCGCATGGGACCGCCCCCGCACGATCCCGCCTGGGTGGATGGCGTGGTCGCCTGCCACTACCGGGACAACGTGTTCATGAAGATTTCCGGCCTGGTCGAGGGCACGGGGCGGTCGGATGGCACCGCGCCGCGGGCCCTGGACACCTATCTTCCGGTGCTGAACTCCCTGTGGAGGGCCTTCGGCGAGGACCGCCTGATCTTCGGCAGCAACTGGCCGGTCTCGGCCCGGTTCGCCCCCTTGGAGACCGTGGTGGGAATCGTCGATGACTACCTGCGGACGAAGGGCCACACTGCCGGTGCGAAGATTTTCAGACGCAATGCCTCCCGGGTGTACGGGTTTGCGTCACGTTGACCCGCCGCGATGAACCTGATCCTGCGCCTTTCCCTCCTGCTCGCCGCGACGACCGCCCTCCGCGCCGGCACGTTGCTGCTGACCAACGGAATCGTCGTCACGGTCAGCGGCCCCACGCTGACCAACGCCCCGGTCTTCATCCGGGACGGGCGGATCGAATCCGTCGGGACGACCCCGGCCACCGCGGACAAGATTGTGGACCTCAAGGGCCTGCACCTGTTCCCCGGCCTGATTTCGCCAACGACCGTGCTTGGGTTGCTGGAGATCGATGCCCTGCGGCCCTCGCGGGACACGACGGAGGTCGGCGAATTCACGCCCGACGTGGCGGCCTGGATCGCGGTGAATCCCGACAGCGAATTGATCCCCGTTGCGCGTGCCAACGGGTACACCCACGTCCAGGTGGTGCCGCTCGGGGGAACGGTCTCCGGCGTCAGCTCGGTCATCCGGCTGCGCGGCTGGACGATTGAGGACCTGACGGTGCGGAAGTCCGCCGCGCTCCACGTCCGCTGGCCGGCCTTCAGCCTCGATACCACGCCGAAGGAATTGGCCGGCAACAAGGAGTCCTGGAAGTCCATCGAGGACCAGGTCCGCGACCGCGACCGGGCCCTTCGACGGCTCGACGAGTTCTTTTCCGAGGCCCAGGCCTATTCCGAGGCCAAGAAGGCGGCGGGTCCCTCACCGTTTCAGGTGGTTCCCGCCTGGGAGGCAATGCTTCCGTTTGTGCGGCAGGAACTTCCGCTGTGGATCCACGCCGATGAGGTCCGCCAGATCCGCTCGGCGGTGGAATGGCTGGCCCGTCGGAAGTACCGCGGGGTGATTGCCGGCGGCCGCGATGCCTGGCGCGAGGCGACGCTGCTGGCCACGAACGGCGTCGCGGTGGCCTTCGAGCACGTGTTCACCCAGCCGGTCCGCGACGTGGACGCCTACGACGCCCAGTTCGCCGCGCCGGCCGTGCTGGCCAAGGCGGGCGTGGCGGTGGCGTTCACCGAGGGAACCGACCGGTTCGGCGCCAGCAGCATCCGCAACGCCCCCTACGCCGCGGCCCAGGCCCGGGCGTTTGGACTGGCCTATGGGGAGGCCATCCGCGGGCTGACATTGTATCCGGCCCGCATGCTGGGACTGGACCGCGACCTCGGTTCGATCGAGGCCGGCAAGGAGGCGACCCTGATCGCCGTCGATGGCGACATCCTGGACATCCGCGCCAACGTCCGCCGGATGTGGATTGCCGGCGAGGAGTCGGACCTTTCCTCCCGCCATACCCGGCTGTACGACCGGTACCGGTCCCGGCCCGCTGCGGCGAAGTGACAGGTGTTAAGGGCGCCTGGACGCGCTGATGTGGAATAAAAGCCCGCGAATCGCCCGAAGGCCCGCGAATGGGATTCGGCTTCGGTCCGTATCCGGGAAAAGAAAAACGGCACCCAGGAAGGGTGCCGTTGTCGTTGGGCGCTGAGGTGTCCGCAGGTCAGGCCACGGGAGGCGGCTGGGAGGCTTCGGCGGCGGGCTCGGCCGGAGCCGATTCCGCCACCGGGGCGGCCGGCTCGGGAGCCGCGGGCTCTGGCGTGGAGGCGATCATCTCGGCGGGCGTCACTGCCGACGCTTCAACGGGCGACGCAGGGGCCTCGGGGGCGGTCTCCGTCGGCTGGACGGCCGGCTTTTCGGCCCTTTCCCCCTGCGGCTTGCCCCCGGAGTTGGGCTGCTTCCGCTCTGGACGTACGGCTGCCGGCCGCGGGGCCGGCTTCTTGGCCGTCTCCAGCAGTCCGCTGGCGAACTCGATCACGTGACCCTGGTGAATGAGCCAGTGCAGGTCATTGAGGATCGCCTGCTGCTCCTGGGTGAGCGGAGCCACGGCCGGGGTCACCGGGGCCGGGGAACCGTCTGCGGGAGCCGCCGGTGCCTCCGGCGCGACACTGGGCGAGAGCGTCTCGAGAAGGCGCTTCCGGTTGGTGCCCGCGGTGCTGTCGATATGGCTGATGATCTTGCGGACCGTGTCGGAAACCGCGCTGGTCTCGGTGTCGAGATGGTGCGGACGGGCCAAGGCGACGTGGACAATCGTCTTGTCGCGCTTGAAGAACTGCAGTCCCTGGGAGGCAAAGGCGTTGCTCAATGCCGTCGCCAGCCGGATCGGGAACCGCTTTTCCTTGTCGAGCGTGACGCGCAGCAGGGTCTGGAGAGCCCCAGGCAGCTTGGCGTCCGGCTTCGGCGAGAAGGTGTCGACCTGCTTGATCAAGCCGGCCTGGTGGACCTCGATGAAGTGCGCCTCGACCTCGTCCAGCGAGTGAAGCGTCTTCGGCTCGGCCACGTTGAGCGTGGTGTAGGCGAAGCGCGAGCTGACGGAGTCGATCCACTGCTTCACCGCCGCCTCGTCCTTTACGATCCGGACGCGGCTCTTGTAGACCTCGAACGGCATCCGGGAGAACCGGTCGCTGTGGAGCTTGCGGAGCTTCTCCTGGTAGGCGTGGAAGTTCGGCGGCCCGAGCACCTCGCCGCTCAGCCCGCACTGGGCCACCAGCGTCCAGACGCCCTTCGGCGGGTCGCAGGGCTGCTTCTCGGTCTGGTAGAAGGTGTCGAAGTGGGCCTTGAGGACGTGGTTCGCCGCGGCGGCCTCGCTCAGCCAGACCGTGTCGTCCAGGCTGCAGACAAACATCGGCTGCACCACAACCTCCTGCTTGGTGGCTTCGTCCCGGTGCTTGATGACCTTGAAGGCGACGGTGTAGCGGTCGGGCTTCTGGATCACCAGGCTGGCCACCTCGAACAGGGGATAGGCGCGTCCGCTGAGCTTGATCTGGCGGGCGAGGGACACGACGCCGCCCTGTTCCGGATTGAGGATGACCTCGATCGGAATCAGCGGCTCCGGGTCGAAATCGGGGCGACGACGCCCACGGTCCCCGCCGTCCCGCCGCGGCGGGGCCGAAGGATCCCAGGCGAGACCCGGGCGTCCGGGACCACCGCCCGATCCGCCGCCGCCGGGACCACCGGGACGGGGTCCACGGTCGCCGCCAGGCCCACCGTACCCGCCGGGCCGGGGACCGGAACCGCCCGGGCGGGGGCCGCCGGGACGGGGTCCGCCAGGGCCGCCGGAACCACCCGGACCGCGGGGCGGTCCGCCAAACCCGCCGAAGTCACGGCGCGGGGGGCGGTCGCCTCGGCCGAACCGGCGATCGCCGCGGCCTTCTCCCTCGTTGCCCTCGTAGCGGGCATATTTGTTGGGATCTGTCGGGGAGGTAGCCCAGGAGGGCTGGAACAGCTTGTCGAGGTCGAGATTGATCTCCAGTGGTTCGCTCATAGTGGGTGAAAGGCCGCCCGAGGCGGTTGCCGGCAAAGGACGGCGAGAATGCGAATATGGAGGGACGAAAGCAAGTGCCCAGAGCGCTGCACGCTGTCTTCGGCGCGGCGCGAACGGGCGGAGTCGGGCCCCGTGGCGGGCCGTTGGGAAGGAAGGTTCCGATCCTCGATCCCAGGGGCCGCGGAGGATCAACCGGGATGGAGGTTCCCGCCAGGCCCGGTCCGGACGGGCTTTTCCAAAGATTGCGTCGGGTGCTTGACTCGACCCAACTCCTCCCTAGTCTGCCCGGCTCTGCCGGCTGAAAGGCCCGCGGTCACAGTTACAATGAAACGTCAGTACCAACCTTCAAAGATCCGCCGTCAGCGTCAGCACGGTTTCCGGGCACGCATGGCCACCCGCAGCGGTCGCGCCACCCTCAACAACCGCCGGCGTAATGGCCGCAAGCGCCTGACCCCGGTTTGAATCCATTCCGGAAGGCGCGATGAGCGGCCCGGTCCGATTGGGGTTCCCGAGGAAACTGCGGATCGCCCGATCCTCGGACTTCCACCGGCTCCGCGACGAGGGGCACCGCGAGGTGTCGGGCTGTCTCGTGCTCAACTGGAACGACGCCCGGACCGTTCGCCTGGGCGTGGTGACCAGCCGAAAGGTGGGTCCGTCCGTGGCCCGTTCAAGGGCCCGGCGCCTGCTTCGGGAGGCTTTCCGTCTCCACCGTCACGAACTGCGTGGACCCCTTGAGATGGTCCTTGTCGCCCGCCCGTCGATAGCCCGGTCCACCTTCGCCGACGTGGAGCGTGATTTTCTGCGTGCCTTGGGCCGGGCCCGCCTGCGGGCGGTCCCGCCTCCCCCCACTCCGCCTCCCGCGTGAGCCCGGTTTCAAAGGCCATTGTGCTGCTGGTCCGTGTTTACCGCGGGATCCTGTCGCCGATGAAGCTGTTTGTCTTCGGGCCGGGTGCCGGATGCCGTTACACGCCAAGCTGTTCCGCCTACGCCATGGAGGCGGTGACACGCCACGGCGCCGCCTGGGGCTCGCTCCAGGCCGTCCGCCGCGTCTGCCGGTGCCATCCATGGGGCGGTTTCGGGGATGACCCGGTTCCACCCGCCGTTCGACACTGACCTCCTTCAACTTCAAGAAATGGACCGCAAAGGCATTGCCTTCATCGCCGTGTGTGTGGCCGGCATGGTCGGACTCAAGTTTGTCGCCGACTGGATTTGGCCCACCCGGCCTCATCCCGCGGGCATGACGAACCAGTACGTCCTGGCGACCAACGCCGCGGTGACCGGGACGAACCGCGCGCCGGAGACCGCTGCCGTCGTGCTTCCGGCAACCGTGGCGCCGGCCATTCCCTCGTTCAAGTCCGCCGAGGCCACCGAGGTGCTCGAGAACGGCGTGCTCAAGCTGACGCTGAGCAGCCACGGCGGGGGCGTCCGCCTCGTCGAGCTGAAGAAGTACCCCGCGTCGGTCAATTGCCGCGACAAGGAGGATCCGAACCGCGGGCTGGTCGCGGCGCTGAACCGCTTCGCCTCCTCGCCCGCACTGACCCTGGGTGTCGGACCCCTCACCGGCGACGGCGAGTTCACCCTGACCCGCACGCCCGGCGGTGTCCGCGCGGAGAAGACCGGTCCCGGCGGGCTCGCCGTGGTCCAGGACTTCGCCCTATCCAATGGCTATTTCCTCGATGCCACCGTGTCCGTGGAGAACCGGGGTACGGCGCCGCTGGCACTGCCGGAGCACGACTACATCGTGGCCTCGGCCACGCCGATGGACCGCCACGACAAGGCCGAGGTCCAGGGCGCCTACTGGTTCAATGGCAACAAGGCCCAGCAGATCAGCGCGCCCTGGTTCGCCAACGCGACGGCCGGTTGCTCCGCGCTCGGCACGCCCCGCACCGAGTTCACGGGTGGATCCAACGACGTGGTCTGGGCCGCGGTTCACAACCAGTTCTTCGCGCTCATCGACCAACCGGCGGAGATAACCCCGGGCGTCCGGGTCCGGGACATCGTTCTTCCTAGGCCGACCCCCGCCGAACTGGCGGCGGACCCCGGCCTCAACCAGGCGCCTCACGCATTCCAGACCTCGCTGACCTATCCGGCGGCCGTGCTGCAGCCGGGCACGCGGATCGTGCGCCACCATCTCGTCTACGCGGGGCCCAAGGAGTACCGGCTGCTGAAGGACAGCGAGAAGCAGATCGACCTGGTGATGGATTTCACCGGCATCACCGGCTTTTGCGCCAAGGCCCTGCTGCTGCTGCTCAACGGCCTGCATGGGCTGATCCCGTCCTACGGCTGGTCGATCGTGGTCCTCACCGTCCTGATCAAGATGGCCTTCTGGCCGCTGACCAACGCCAGCACCAAGTCCATGAAGCGGATGGCCGCGCTCCAGCCGCAGCTCAACGAGATCAAGGAGAAGTACAAGGGGGATCCCCAGAAGGCCAACGAGCGGACCATGGCCTTCATGAAGGAGAACCGGATCAACCCGATGGCCGGGTGCCTGCCGCTGCTGCTGACCTTCCCGGTTTTCATCGGCTTCTTCTTCATGCTCCGCACCTCGATCGAGCTCCGCGGCGAGAGCTTCCTCTGGTGCTGCGACCTGTCGCGTCCCGACAGCCTGTACATCATTCCCGGGCTCGGATTTCTGCCCCTGATCGGCAGCCCGGGCGTCGGATTGCCGATCAACCTCATGCCGATCCTCTACCTCGGCAGCGCCTGGTGGCTTTCGTCGTTGACGCCGCCGTCGCCCCAGATGGATCCGAGCCAGCAGAAGATGATGCGCTACATGCCCGTGTTCTTCGGGTTCCTCTTCTACAACTACTCCGCCGGCCTGACCCTGTACTGGACGACGCAGAACCTCATGTCCATCCTCCAGACCAAGATCACCAAGGCAAGCCAGGCGAGCGGCCCGGCGGACGCCAAGACCGTTCCCGTGCTGCCTGTCCGCCGGAAGTGAGCCCCTCTTTCATGTCCATGAACGCCAAAGACACCCTGGTCCAGATGCTGAAGCACCTCGGCTTCGAAGCCACGGTCACCGAGCAGAACTACGACGACATGCTGCTGCTGGACATCCAGTCGGATGATTCGGCACGGCTGATTGGCCGGCAGGGGCAGGCGCTCAGCGAGCTCCAGTACCTCCTCAACCGCATTCTCCACAAGGGCGACGACACGGTTCCCCGCGTGATGCTGGACGTGGGAGGCTACCGCCGTCAGGCGCGTGACCAGCTCGCCAAGCGTGCGGTCGAGCTGGCCGACAAGGTCCGCCGGTTCGGCGACATCATGGAACTGGAGCCCATGAACGCCTACGAGCGCCGCATCGTCCACCAGGCCCTGAAGGACGACCCGGACATCGAGTCCCACAGCGTCGAGGTGGACGGCAGCGACAAGAAGGTCATCCTGCTGCGTCCCAAGCGCCATCCGGCGCCGCAGGCTGCCTGATCGTGCGGCCCCAAGGCGCAGGGCCATGCCCTTGCACCGGGCCACGCAACGGTTGCCTCCGTCGAGGGCGACTGGTTAGCTTTACTGCGTAGTGCGAAGCCAGTTTAGCTCAGTCGGTAGAGCAGCAGTTTTGTAAACTGCGGGTCGTCGGTTCAAATCCGACAACTGGCTCCACTTTTCAGGTTGGCGCGCCGGGGTCCACGCCTTTCCCGCGGGCGATCCCGTTTCCCGGCCCTTCCCCTCGCTGATCCTCCCTCCGCTGGTTCTCCGGCCCAAACGATGAAGGCCGCAAGGGGGGCCCGCCCCTGCGGCGGGTTCAGAACGAGGCGCGCAGCGAGACGGTGGCGCCTCGACCGGCAAGAGGGGCGACGTCCTTGAGGAAGGACACGTGGTTGCGGGCCTCCTCGTCGAGCAGGTTGACCCCGCGGGCCATGAGGTCGAAGCCCACCCCGCCCGCCTTGAAGTGGTACGTCATGCTGAGGTTGAGCGTCGTGTAGCCGTCGGTCGGCAGTTCGCCCGGGGACACTCGGGTCTGGGCCTGGTAGCGGAGGGCCTCCACCCGTGCACCGAATGGACCGTGGTCATAGCTCACGCCGCCTCCAAAGCGGATGGGCGAGATGCGGGGAAGGGGTTCGCCGGTTTCCCGGTTGCGGGCCTCCAGCCAGTCGAGGCGGGCGTCCAGGTGGAGCTTGTTGGATTCGGCTTCGAGCAGGTGGAAGACGGCCTCGGCCTCGGTCCCGTGGAATTCCGCCGGCACGCCGAGGTAGTCGTAGATCGGCAGGTTGTACTGCGGCTCGGTCTGCCCGGTCGGCGACAGGGTGATGAAGCGGTCGAAGCGGTTGTAGAAGGCCCCGATGCTGCCCGTGACCCGGCCGGCGCGTTTGCGAAGCGAGAAGTCGACGCCGACGGAACTCTCGATTCCGAGGGCGCGGTTGCCGACCTCGTAGGCGGCGGTCGCTAGGTGCGGGCCGCCGGCGTAGAGTTCCTGGTAGTTCGGGGCCCGCTGGGTGTAGGCGACCGACAGGGCCGCGGCGTAGTCGTCGAGGAAGGTGTAGACGGCT
>Ga0114968_10003615_pt1 | contig 11578 bp, 4 predicted proteins | sample M_130807_EF_Meta_FD_87020 | JGI IMG/M metagenome (GOLD analysis project Ga0114968, IMG submission 87020) | Freshwater microbial communities from Lake Montjoie, Canada to study carbon cycling - M_130807_EF_MetaG | ecosystem: Environmental > Aquatic > Freshwater > Lake | place: Lake Montjoie... | reverse complement strand
CGTCGAGTGTGGCTTTGAGCTGGGTGACGGCCTTGACGATCTCCGGGTCTCCTGCCGCTTTTGGCGCTCCAGGCGCGGTTTTCACCTCCACTGCCTCCATCACCAGATCTCCATTCTGCTCGCGCAACGCCAGCATGTCGCATCGCTCACCCTGCGTTCCCAGCCGAAGCCAGGTGCGAGCGAGTTGGGAATCCGTAGAGACGATCAGGGCGTCCGGATGCTCTTTTCGGTAGGCACGAGCTGCCAGCAGCGCTCCCGTCAGACCGATCACCTTGCCGGGTGACACTGTTCCCTCCTGTGACTTCACCACCTCAAGCAGTCCCGCTCCCACCAAATGGGCACCCTCAGCCAGTAGAGCATCAAAGTGCCGCGGGGCTAGCAGAAGGTTTGGCATGTCGGTCGCGAAAACCGGCAGCATCAGCCTGACCAGCGCACTATAATCACGTGCCGCTAAGAGAATCTGCCGCTGCCCCTCTCTCTTGCGTAGAAGTCGACGGGCAGTCATTCCGCTTTCATCAGGCAGGGCTCGGTCTGCCAACAAGAGCCAGTGGGCGCCAAAATCGGGTCCTGTAAGCAGGCGGTCCACAGCGTTCCGAAGCGACTCCGCTTCGGTAAACGCATAGGGCGTGCCTTCGCCGTCGACGCCTTCGGCCGTTTTGACCAGCTCCATGAACTGGTAGAAAGGCGGATCGCCACTGGTGACTTCGAGCCTCATCTCGTTGAGACGTTTCTGGAAGTGCACCTTGCGGCGGATGCAGAATGGGCTCATGGGCAGCTGGAGACCGGCACCGCCTCGACGCACTGTTACGGGTGCTTCATCGAAAATGGCAGCGATATGCACCGGGCGCAGTTTCAGGTGATCCAAGAGATCGTTCAGTTGTTTCGGTTCCCGATGAACCACCAAATCCAGTTTTCCAGCAGCGATCTTTTCCTCGATCAACTCCCGCTCCTTTGTATCGAACGCCAGTGCGTTGCGAAGACGCAGCTTCTGACCGGTCGTGCCAAACACTTCAACCCTGAGCTTCGGCAAAAAGTCCCGTCGGCGACCATCGAGCAGTTTAAACAATTTTAGCAACATCCGCCCCGCCTCGGGTGGATTGACGAGCGCTATCCTTAGTGGGTTAACGTGCCGCCGACAGGCTGCCGCGAATCGTTGGACAGCGTAGAACAGGGTGTCGATTCCGTCTGGCCCATTGTAGGAATTCCGCAGGTTCTCAAAGGTTGCAAGCCGGTGAAGCTCGTTGGAGACCGGAAGCACTTGTCCCGCGCCGCGACCACCTGGCAGCCGGCTAGCATAGATGACACCCAAGAACTGGACGGGCTCGCACGCCTCCTTCACCACGGCTTTGCGATCTTCCTCCGAAAGCTCGCTGCCTAGCCCGCGCAGCAAACGGCTCAGGCGCGAGTATCGCCAAAGATGCAGCGGGTGCATTGGTAGAATCACCGCTTTGGAGGAATACTTCCCGTTCTCCAGTGGCACGCGCACCTGCAGCACGTCCAGGGCCAGCAAACCTTGCAGCGTGTCCTTGGCGATATCTGGCTCCCTTCCCATCATCGTCGCAAAGCCTTGCTGAACGCCTCCCATCAGGTCAGCAACGACCCGCAAATACTCATCCGCCCGCTCGGCATCGTCCGGCTTCCCGGCGAACCATTCGAGCGGAAAGTGCGCGAGTTCGTCCAAATGTTTCAAAAGTTCGCCACGCAGGGTGGCGAAGCGATCCCACAACGCTTCGAGACAGGGTGACGGTTGTCCGAAATCTGTGATCTCCTCATCCCAAATCTGCAGCACCTGCTTCAAGCTCAGCCACTCTCCCTGTGCGCGCACAACTTCGGTGCCGTCGAAGACCAGAGTCTCCGGACGGTCGTAGTCAGCCAGGGCCATTCGCAGGTCGGGTGTTCCGGTCTCGATCAACCCGCCGAAGGCGGTACTGGAACAAAAATGGTGGATCCATGAGACGAAGCCGCGATCCAGCGCGGCTTTCACCTGCTGCTTTTCACCCTCGACCTCGATCTCACCGGTCCACTCATCGTCTCCCCCGCTGTCCGAGTCACCATCGTCGATGGCAGAGCGTAGACTGCTGCTGAGCGCCGCTGCATTTCGCTCCAGCTCTTCCTCTCTGTTGTCGAGCAGAGCTTCCGTGCAGAATGACTGAAGTTTCTTCTCCCCGATCGGTTTGTTTCCTCCTGGACGATCCTCGTCGTCATCATCATCATCGGGCAACGGTTCATCATCGTCCGGCTTTTCGTCGTCAGCCTTTCCGCGAAACACATTCCGGGCATCGTCCAGCGTCACTTCGGAAAGCCGCACCACCGAGGGGTCCCGCCGGATGGCGATCAGTTTCGCCAGGGTAGACAGTCGCCCCGGGCTTCCCTTCAGCCTTTTGCGCAGTCCCTCGATATCCGACTGCCGCTTGTCGCGGAGCATTCCCACGGTTTCGATTCCGAGTGCCAGACGGTCATTGATCGAAGTCGTGAACAGATTTGGGTCGGGCAACAAACCGAGATGGGCGAGGAGCTGTCGCGGGTCGCTGCCCGGCGTCCAAGCAGCCAAGAATTGACGCAACTGTTCAAATGAAAGCCTGGCCAAATCCTCGCCCGTGCAAAATTCCCGCAGTGCCTCAATCAACTGGCGTTGAGCCGGAGTGCCTTGGTATTCCGGTTGCTGCTGTGCCCAATCAAGCAATGCTCCCGCCAGCTCGGCAGGAGTCGGCCCAGGAAAATGCTTGAGCGTGTTTACGCCCGCAACCCGCCCATGCGCGAATGCCACAATCACTGGATGATCCTCTCGTTTGTTGCGCCACTTCGCCGCACTGTGAAGATCCTCTGCCAGCCCTCCAAGAGAGAGACCGCTATCCCGTGCGAACTTCCGCAGGGTCGTCAGCGTCCCACCAAAGCCCACCAGGGCCAAAGAAATCTCCGACGCATCAAACCCAGGAACTTTCGCCCCTCTCTCCGCTAGAATCCGCAGGAACTCCTCCAAATCCATCGGCGGCAACTGCTGGCGCGACAACGATTTTTTGCCAGAGGCGATGGTCTGCACCGTCCACTCGGCTAGTGCTCTTGCTGCAAGTACTGATGCCGTCATTGTTGGTTGAAGTTGGGTTCGCAATGACACATCACAAGACCATCGGAATACCTCGTAGCCAGCCCAAGATCGACTAGCAGAGAAACAAGACTTTCGGTATTCGGACTAAGGTCGCTCGCCTGGTCGAGACCGGTGTAACCCAAGTCCACGAGTAAATTCTCATCAAGATTTCGTCCGCCGAAACAAAGCCCCCAAACACTGAATAGCCTTTCTAAAAACTCAGGCAAGGGAATCATGCCTTCGTCTTTACGGATGACCGACAAGGTAAGAACCCTCAGGGTGTCAGGCTGCAGTTCAAAATGTTTGGTTGTAATTCGTCCTCCACGCGGCTGAGCTAGCCCTATCCGGAGCAATAGCTCCCGGTAATACTCTTCGATTGGCGGTCGTCCTTCGTGTTCCTTTATCACATATTCCCAAGCTTCGAGGCATTCATCAAAGCGCCCCATTTCCGCCCATCGGGCAAAGCTGGCAACAAGGGTTTCCCGAAATCTCATGAGTGACCACCTACTTTGTTCTCTCAATCGCTGTGAATCGCCGTTTGACATGTCACACAGAAGTATGAGCTGCGTATCAAACGTTTCGGCTGCACATTTGCGCAAATATGCTGAAATCCAGCAACCTAGACTAATCACGAGAAAACGAAGTCGAGCTTCTGTCGGCATGAACTCACAATTCTGACAAAGCCTCAGCACAGCTTGAGTCTCTTTACCCAGAGAATGGGCTAATTCGCCAAAGACTTCTTCGTTGAGCTTTCCAAGTTTCGCCTCATGCTCATCAGATAAATCGGTTTCTTCGTGCTCTTCGTTCAAAAGCGGTGCTAGCAAAGCTGCACTCACGGAATCGGCTTTATAAATCCACTGGGTCACAAGGCTAATTACCTTTTTCCCATCAGCCGACTCCAACAACACTGAATTGACGAATTGGCCAGAGAATCCATCGTTGTCCTTCAGGCGACTAATCATTCTAGGGTCAGCCACGGTGTAGTCCGCTCCGAAACCAGCTTTTTTTCCGAACATCGCGTAAACCGCGTCATCGTTGTCGCCGACTGATTGAAGGTGAGTGCGAATCAGGTGAATGTCTCGGACCGTGATGGCTTGACCCACCAGGCCCTCGGAAGAAAGGTGATCCGCCAAGTCTGAGAGACGATACTTGCCCTCCGGCTCCTTCTTCGCAGGTAACGCGATCGTGTAGTTGAGACTTCGTTGCTTGTAGTTTTTCCCTGTCAGCGCGAGAAAAAAGCCAGTCGCGAAATGGGCAGGTTTAACACGCCGGTGGGTGTTAAATCCAAAGGCGGCACCATAGAGCTTGGCAGGATTGGGTTTAGGCATGAGGCTACGAATTTACTGGCTGCCGCACTGCGGTATAGGTTTTTGAGTCGTCGGTCAGAGTGATCGCGATGGTGCTTCTGAGATCATGGCTGTGAACCATGAATTCCTGACTCGCGGGAACGCCGGAGCATCTCAACGCTTCGAGAAATCCGTCCAGACGGTTCAGCTCGCGGTCCGGGAGCAGTTGGCGGGGCAGTCCGGCGTTGAGCTTTTCAAGCGCCGCCATCAGCTGGCAGTCGATGCGCAGCTTAGTCTTGGAGCCTAAGGCGGACGTGTAGGACATCAAGAAGTGATCCGGTTGGTAGGAAAAACCGCCCCCCATGCGTCCGGGCAGCCGTGGCGTGGCGAGCTGGAATTGCGTCTCGGGAATGCTCTGATTGGCCACATGCGAATGCGACGGCTGCTCATGATAGCGGTGCCCCACCCACAAGTAGAGGCGAGTGGACATTTCAGGAAACAGGTCACTGCAATAGGCCCGATTGATGGATTCAATCAGCCTGCGCTTGAATACCTCAGCGGGCGTTTTTCCGGATGCCAGAAGTTCAACCAAGCCACCGCCGGGAGCTGGATTCAAATCAAAGACCTGCTCCCCGTGTTCATGCTCGAAGTAGAAGCGGCGTTTAAGGGCACGGAAGTTCTCGCTCTCCATTCCCAGTAGCTGAGGGGTGCCATCAACCTGCCAGCCGTCCCTGACTTCTCCACTCTCCAGCCGCCAGTCCCATCGCGGGTGACTGAATGCGGACGGGTCCGCCCATTCCCGCAAAATGCGGCTGAGAATAAATCGTTCATCCGTCTCGAACAAGCGGGTCGCATACCAACGACCGGGCGAACGGGTCGGGCGGTCAGCGTCATTCCCAGTGCCAAAGAGAAGGCGGGCAAACCAGATCAACAATTCCCGAACCGGCGCCCGCTCCCCGGCTGCGGCGCAGCGTGCCAGCAATCGGCCAAGACGTTCCTGCACAAGGGGATTCGACAGATGCCGGTGATTCCATGCGAGGTCTGATTCCGGGTCGAGCCGCGCCCCTTTAGTCACAGGTGGTTGTTCAAGAAGGCGGCGCAGCAGCGGCAGCGCGAAGTCGGGATGCAACGGATTGCGCAGGCTCAGGTCCACGACGAGCACTTTCGGCGCGCCCTTCGCTGAAACATCGCAATCATCATCGTAGGCCAGCCTGTGTCGGGCCTGCCGGTCCGCCTCCTCAACCGGCGCAAATCCGTGACCCGCTCGGCGCAGCAAGTAAAAAGGATATTCGTTGGCTGCGAGACAGTAGGGTCGGTTTGCAGCCGTCGCGTCTTTCCAGGCCTTCAAGACCGGGCCGATGTCGTCGGGCTCCATCGCTGCTGTGGCATCCAGTTCGACAACCGCCCCAGCTTTCGTGAGTTGCGGCTCCAACCGGCGCAGCAGATGTGTCTTGCCGTCACCGGCGTTTCCCGTGAGCACGATCGACCAGCCATCCTTGACCCGCTCAATCAGGAGATCATCCAGAGGCTGCGGAACGTGAATGCGAGACAGCACCTCCAAACTGAGCTCGTCCGCGCAAGCCTCCGGCCCGGCCACCGCAAGCTCTTTCCAGAATTCCAAGCTGTCCGCGTTAGTAACCGCTGGTCGGGCTTCAACAGACGAAGGGACGGATGGCTTGCCTTTCGGCTCCGTTTCAGTCACCTCCGCCGATTCGGGCTCAGTTGCTTTGGGCGCGACATTTTGAATCAGTTTTCCCACAAGCGTCGGGCGGTCGTCACGCAGCGCATCCATCGCCGGAACATGCCGCAGACGGCTCGCCAGCCAGCGCTGCCGCCAAAACGCGGCAATTCGGGCCGTCGCATCACGATGAGCCCCGGGGTTCCGCACATAATCGGGAATATCGGTGGATTCTCCGCGAAGATAGCTGTCCGCGCCGGACCACAACGGAATCGCAAACACGCGCCGCGTCTGATCATGCCGCATCAGCACGGTAGGATTGAATCCCAGCATGGCCATTCCATCACGCAATTTTCGGAACTTGGGACTGAAACCTTCCCCGAAGATGCTGTTCACATCACTGTACCGGTGTTGCTCCTGCCAAGCCGCCTCCACGGCACGAACAGTGGCATCCGAAAACTGAACTGTGCCATAGCCCACCGTGTCACCAATCCGCGAATATCGAATTTCCCTCTGCTGTGGCGAAATGATACCCGCGGGAAGCCGGAGCCTCTCGTATTGGCTGCTTCCTTGAGCGAAAAGGCTGGTCGTATTCAGCCAGACCAGCGTGCAGTCTTTCGTGCGATTGGTGTTCTTGAGCTGGGAACTGATGATAGACGGACGTTCGCCGTAGCGGCTCATGTAGTCGTCAGCAACCTCCGGGCTAAGTAGCATCAGCGCCACCAGCTTGCCACCGAGCAGATGGTTGTAGGGCGAAACGGCACCACACGTCGTAATCTCCAGCATGTTGGTGCCGACGCGCTCACTCTTAACGGCAAGTAGAGCGGTATTCATGGCACCCCGGACATCGTCATTCAGAAGCGTGGCAGCGACCTTTTCCGGCTCACGAAGCGCGTCGTGAAAACGCATAAACGTCGCTTTCGCCTTGAGAAGTCGGGCGAGTTCAAATGCGCGCTTCTTGGCCACCAAAAGCCGCCGTGCCTGCGCTTCCGCCGTGCCTTCTTTCGCAATCTTGCCTTCCAGATTAAGCATGTCGATCGAAACAGGGGGGACGTCATAAATCGCTTCGGTTTCCTGCAGTATCATGGGAGTGCCTGCGCGGTCGGCATCCGCGCTATCGCGAAGAGTCTGTTCCCGTTGACTCGCGAATTCGTGAGATTTCCGCTGTAGGCGGTCAATGACATCCTGCGGTGGGTCGGCATAACAGACGGGATCTACCAAACCGGTTGGGTCCACCTCGGTTAGCGCCGCATCGATAAAGCTCATGAGCTTGTCAGACAAAACACCCAGCTCATTCCGATTGGCGGACTCCGAGGCTTTGAGAAAACGCTCAGCATATGATTCGGTGGTCCATCCAATAACCCTGTCTCGGCTCGGAGAAAGCAGCGGGCTGTTGCCGAGGGCGGCGATTCCAATCACCGCATGGCATGGATGCGACCGGTCGCGGATTAAGTAAAACAACTGCCGTCCGGGAATCGGAGTCTGTGGAATCGACCACGTGTAACGGAAGTAGCGCCAGATCGCCGCCAGCCGCAGCCCAGTAAACTCGTCCCGCAGATCTGCCTCTCCCTCCCCTGGAACCAGTTGCAAATAAGGGTCCACAACGCCCAGCAGAGGGTCCAAATCATCGGGTGCGGCAGTTACCGCTGCTTTTTCAATACGAGCACGCAGCTCGGCACCCGAGGCGATGAGCTTGAGAATCGTCTTTGTTTTCTTGGGCGGAAGAGGACATTCGCACTCGACAACGAAAGCCCTTACAGAAGCGTCCGAGAACTGCTCACTCAAGACTGAACGCAGTTCCTTCCTTACCATCTCTTTGGCTTCCCTCACGGCTTCTTCACTGCTGCCGCTGAAGCGCATGCTCCTAGGAGACACTAATTCCATGCCAAAACCATCCGCTTTGACGGTCCACTTCAACGCCCTCAGGTCAGATAGCAAGCGCATCGCCGCCTCGTAGGAATTCGTCTGGCCATTCAAATGCACCGACCGGCGCGCCCATGCTGCCTCCCGATCCGTTAATGCCCGCAAATCTTCCAGATTCGTAGATGCTAGCTCACTCGCAAACGCCATCAGGCGCTCCGCAGCAAGACCTTCGACTTTCGGTTGGATCTCAATATGCATTGATGAATATGAATGAAGAAACGTTCGTAGAGCTGTGACGTATGGAAAGCAACTCTATTAAACTGCAGTCGATGTGATCGGTGGTCCCCTGCATGAGAGAGCCTTCTCTAGATATGACACACCCGAGCGGTAGCTCGCATGTGGGTGCTGACATCTTTGTCAACTTGTTGGAGAGCTTCCAGATGTCGGGCCAGACTGGCTGCTCGGGAACACCCAGCAAGAGGGGCCGATAGAAGCGGACGAGCCTTTGGATGGTCTTAGATAGCAGGAAGGTTTTCTTGCGCGAGCCGACCTCGGCAGCAGTGCGGTTCAACGCGTCGCAGCAACACTTGGAGAAGATGAGCTCCTTGCAGATCATCGCGTCCCTAGCCGCGCTAATGATGCTGGCAACGTCCCCACTCCAAGGCTCCAGGGACTTGGGTATTTTAGGCTTGGAGGAAACACGGGACATGGCAATCGTGCAAGGAATGTTCACAGGCTAACCACACTCCAGGAAGAATCAAGAAAATTGACGGCCAATGTCGGCGAGTGTTCAAAACTAGATTTTTTGTCTGAGCAAAACTAGACAGATGATAACGTGAAATGGCCGAGGACCGGCGGCCATGTTAACTTTGGTGAATGATCGGTGATCCAGAGCTTCTGCCGAGGGTGGTAGATGACGGTTACAACCTTACGAGCGGTGGGCGCGATCTCGTAGGATTGTCCGTCAAATTCGATGTAGGGACCGATGTGGACTTTGCGGGTATCGCGGAGTGATAAGTGGAGATCAAGCAAGGGTGATGGTGGCGTTGGTGCGAGATGAGCAGTGCGTTTGCGAAGTTGTTCGTCCCATATTTCTGCGGGGATTTTGCCAGTGGATCGTTTGATGGCGCGGTTCTGGCGGTTGATTTCCATTTGGAGGATGGGATCGGCTTCTTTCCAATCCGTCACACCGGCGTGCGCCAACAAGGTGACGAGGCGCTTCTGGAAGGTTTGGAAGCTGCGTTCTATTTTGCCCTTGGCTTGTGGCGTGGGGGCTACGAGGTGGGCGATGCTAAGGGCGCGTAGTGCGCGCTGAAATTCGCTGCGTGGATCGGCGTGATCGTTGCTGGAGCTGGGTCCAAATAGGCTGAGTCCATCGGTGTAGATGGCGTCTGGCAGTCCGTGTCGCTCGAAGGCCTCGCGGAAGTGTTGAAAGTGGTTCCAAGTGGTGTCACTTTCGACGAAGCGGCCTGCGACGTAGAGTCCGGAGCAGTCGTCGATGGTGAGGAGGAGGGTTTGTTTGCGCGCAGCAGGCCACCATTGATGGATGGAGCTGTCGTGTTGCCAGAGTTCGCCAATGTGGGCGCGCCGAAAGCGGCGGTAGGTGCGCTTTTTGGGTGGTGCTGTTGGCACTAAAATAGAGAGGTGTTTTTTAATGTAGGATGCCACCGTGGAGCGTGAGCGCTTGAAGTGACAACGTCTCTCAAGTTCATCGGCTACAAGCTGATAGTTTGGTGGACTTTGTAGCGGTAAAAAGCCCTCAAGGAACCGTATGACGTTAGGTGGCCAGGCATGCCGGCGATTGCCGCCGCTTACGTTGGGCTGATAGGCTGATTTGTTTTTCAGATAGTCGGTGCGTAGTTGATAGAGTCTGGCACGACTGATGCCAAGATGGTTCACGGCGGTGGGCGCATCGAGCTTGCCGGAGTTGAATTCGTTGAGGATTCGAAGGATGAATGCAGGTGGGAAGCGGTGGTTGAGTTGTTTCTTTGCACGCCTGGCAGCATCGCTTTTTCGTGTGCCTGCGGCAATGATGGAAATTGGGGGCCCTGCCCCCAAACCCCCGGAGTTTTCCGCATGAGGCAAATGGGTTTTACCTTGCGAATCAAAGATGCTGCGACACGCAATCAACGGTGTCGCAGCATCAAGGTAGGAACCCGATTCGCATCGCACGCCGCTCCGGTTGCCCTCCGGCAGAGCCGTATCCTGCGGACGATGCAGGAGCTTGCGAGACTGGCCGCCCAAACCAAGGAAAAACCTTGCAACAACAAAGAAATCCAGTTTTGAACCGTCGCTGTCTAGTTTTGAACCGTCGCTGTCTAGTTTTGTTCAGGCACCGACAGAAAATTGACGGCCAAGAGTAAATGCGGCATGCTTGTCCATGATTACCGGCGTTACCAGAGGTCCGTGCCCAACGCAAACCGCAGTTCCCCGGCCAGTCCGCCGCCGCTTTGCCGAAGAAGGAGCATTCAAGTGCGACTTCTTCAGCGTTGGATTCGTTGCTGTTCATTTTTTCGGGAAAGTCATCCGGTGTGTCTTTTGGATTTTTTCGCGCCAGTCGTCGGCGAGCCGCGCCTCGGCCGCAAAATCCGGCCAGCATTGCACCGCCGCCCGCACTTCCTCGATGATGGTTGCGGCGCGTCCGCGTTTCATCACCGCCGCTTTCGCGCAGGCCGCAAAATCTTCCTGCACAAAACCGTCGCGCTTGCCGTTCAGAGTCATCTGGTGCGTGGCAGTCCACAAACCGGTCGGATTGAAGCTGTAGGTCACATCGAAGGCCGGCGCGAGCGACCATTCGCCCTGCCGGTTCATCAGAAACGCGATGTTCTTCACATGATCATCCTGATTCCGCGCCACGATGTTGAACACCATCCGCCGGAACTGCTGTTCCACTTCCGCCATCGGCAGCTTGAGCTGGCGAACCGTCAGCAGCGCCTGCTCGTAGGCGTAGGCGCCAGGCTGATTGAAATCGAAATGCGCCAGCGCACAGAGCGACTGCATGTGCAGCTTCGCCCCGCCGGCTAGGCGATCAAAGCGGCGCGTCATGAAATGCCGCCGCCCGTTTTCCTCCAGAAGGCGGCATTCGCTCATCGAGATGCCCGCCGCCTTCGCCATCAGGTAGTAAGCATACTCGATCGCACCGTAGCCCTTCGGGTCTTCGAGTTCCTTGTCCTTGTTGCCCGCCACGCCGTCGAATTTCAGCAACCAGTAATCGAAGCCCTCGCCCGCAGTGATCTGGCCGGAACGCACCTCGTTTGTCGCGCGATTCCACGCGATCACGGCCTTGGCCCGCGCGCCACCGGCTGAAGTTCCCACCTGCAGAATGTCGCGCAGCGCCTTCTCCCTCCCCGCCTCGTGAAAATGCCCCCGCACATCGCCGCGATGCGTAAGCACCTCGCTTGCGAGCCGCACCAGAGCGTCGATCTCGATTTTCGATGTCGTACGCGACTTCGGCCCCTGCACCGGCGCGAACTCCAGCGCGCCCATTCCCCGCGCGCCGGTATACCAAATGCGCTCCACCGCTTGGAAACTCTCCGGCGTCCGGCCCTGCGTGGCCAGCCAGGCATCGATCAAGGAGTTTCCGAACTTGTCCGGCAGCGAATCCGCAAGCAACCCTGGCAAACCGTGTAACGCGCTCCGGGACAACGTGGGAAATTCATACACCTG
>Ga0114968_10003606_pt1 | contig 11590 bp, 7 predicted proteins | sample M_130807_EF_Meta_FD_87020 | JGI IMG/M metagenome (GOLD analysis project Ga0114968, IMG submission 87020) | Freshwater microbial communities from Lake Montjoie, Canada to study carbon cycling - M_130807_EF_MetaG | ecosystem: Environmental > Aquatic > Freshwater > Lake | place: Lake Montjoie... | reverse complement strand
TCCAGCTTCGTCAGCCGACTATTTGTTGATCACCACTTGGAATGCTATCCTCACCTTGGTGCACATCCTCGTCCGTCACATCCCGCTCTTCGGCTCTTTCTTCCGTACCTTGTACAGGATCGGCAAGATCCGAACAAGACAGGCTGAACTGCATTTCGAACGCTGCGAATTTAGAGAGCCAGGCACCTTTTTCTGGGTAAGGAATAAATGCAGGCTCCAATTTCGAAAGTTGATGAGTCAGTTCGCGGGTGCACCATTCATGCTGACATGCAAAGCGGAAAATTTCATGTGGTCGGTATCGACGGACCTCGTTTTTTCCAGAAACCTCAACCGGAAAGCACCAGTCCAGGAACTTGCTGTTTGATACACTTTCAAAATAATATTCGCCGGCGGAAATTACCGAGTTTGCCTTTTCTCCACCATAAAGTGCAGTTGCAATGAAGCTGTCGACAGCATCCTTCAGAGACGGGTAGGACCTGAGAAGGCAGGAGTCTTTACTCAGCCACTTGATAACGCCCATGAACCTCCGAACTGAGGGCACCAAATTTGGAATGCCTTCATTTCTCATGTCGCCAAAGTAGCCCTCCATTTGGTCCTTGAGAGAACCGAACAGCTTCTCCACGGGTATTTTGGATGAAAGCCCTCTCCAGCCAACACTCTTGAGTTCGTTAGCGACCTCTTCGGCCGTGAATAGCTGTCCTTCCTTAAAAACCTGATAAGCGTGGACGTCATGATCTCGCTTTAGCGCGCTACGAATCATCATCTCCGCACGCTTACTGGCTCCCTCGAATTCCAAATCCCACATCGGGTCCGACAGATCACGAGGAAGACCAGCACTTTTAAAGTGCTGCAAACGCTGAGCCATGAGTGTGGCTGCGATCTGAGCGCGACGGTATGCCATCGACTCGGAAGCGCCGGAAGACTTGGAAGCTTGGCTGCTATTTTGTGGTTCAGTGGCGCTCATGTGTTTGCCCCATTAGCGAGGGACTGATGACCGGCATGTCGGTCAGGCCAGCATAATAGGCTGCAGTCACGTTCGGGCTGCTGTGACCTAGAAAGCGCTGTGCGTGAAACAGGCCGAAGGTGGTAGAGACATAGGAACCGAATTCCTTGCGCAGGCGATGGCAGGGTTTCGGATCGTCAACCCCTTGCTCGCGGAGCCACTGAACCAGAACCCGGTGCCCACGGTCGCATCGGTAAACGGCAGACTTTGTCTCATTGCAAGATTCGCGAGTACGAGGGACGCCCCCTTGGACCACAAATCTCTCGTCCGTCTTGGCAGCCTTAAGGGCAACCCAGAGGGCCTCCTCAACGGGGACGATACGGGACTGCTTGGACTTCGGCAGGAAATAATCTGTGGCGCGCACCTCAATGAATTGCCGCCCCTTGGAATCGCTATTGAACCAACTCCACTCCGCCTTGTCTGCTTCATTGCGGCGAAGCCCTAACCCGAGTTCAAGAAGGAGCAGCACGTACGCATCCCAATGAGGTTCAGAAAAATCGATCTGTTCACGTGGGGGAAGGGATTCATCCACAGGCAATGCAGAAGGTTCTCCATCACGCAGGAGTTGAGACCGCGTCCATATCTGCTGAATCATGTCGCGTGGCAGCGGGGAATAAGACGCAATTCGGACACCGCGTATTTGGCTCCCTTTGAACGGACTCTCCAGGTTCATTCCCAAACGCCGATAAGACTGCAAGGCTTGAGCGGAAAAGAGCGCAGCGGCATTACGCAGCACGCCATTCAGCGTCGTCCGCATGCTGGTCTCGCTCCGCCCTTTTTCCCGTGCCTCACGCAAGTAACTCTCCTTGAACGTCTCGATCTTTTCGGGCGTGATAGCTGAAACCCGACGGGCGCCGACCGATTCGCCAATTCTGACAAGACACCTGATATAGCGCTCGGCGGTGGTATTCCCCGGTCGCTGATCAAATCCGCTGGCCACCTTGCGGTAGAGATCTCCAAATTCATTCAGCGTTGGATCGCTCGGGGTTTCGTCACGACGGCGCGCATGAAGTCTGACTGCTTCCTCAAACCCCTTACTCTGAATGTCCGCCATTATGGCACGCGCTTTCGCCTGCGCCTGCTTCAAAGCGCTCTCACCCGTGGTGAATCTGCGACGGCTACCAAGGTGCATCACCCGCATGCTGAAGTAGCGACTGCCACTCTGCTTGAGGAGGTGGAATGAGTTCGCCCTTGTTGATTGCTCCTTGGAATTCACGATTGCCCTACCCATACGCCTAGGGTAATTATAGGGCAATCCAGAACTCACAAGAGTGCACAAAAATCGATATGAATCGACTCTAAATCTCACACAGAAATCTCATCACCAGTCTTTTATGGTGCATTGTGGTGCAATTTGGCCGAGCATCGTTTAGCTGGCAAAAACAAACTCATAATCCCTTGGTTGCGGGTTCGAATCCCACCGGGAGCACCACTTAAAACATTGCAGATAAATTGTTTATCGAGAAACCGCTCTTTTACCAGTTTCCCGCATCGGAGTGAAGCCAGCCTTTGCGAAACTTTCCAAGTGATGTGGACTCCTCAGGTTCGTCGCTCGTGCCTTTGGCCTTCTCAATGTTCACACCTCCAGAAAGTAATCCGCAGGCAGGGCGAAGTGACGGACCAGCCTGCGGATGTGCGCCGTTGTGAGCTGCCGAGTGCCGTTGACGATCTTGCTGCCCATGCTCGGCTCCAGTTCCAGCAGCCGCCCCAGATCCGCCGCCGTCATGCCGTGGGCCTCCAACAACCCGGCGAGGCGTTTCGTCACAGGCAGCGGCCGGGGCTTCTTCTCGGCGCTGGCTTCATAAGCGGCAATGAGGTCCGCCACCACTTCAAACCAGTCGGCTTGATCCTGATTCATGGCCTTTTCATGCCCCCACAGCGGTTCGATGGCCGCCAGCGCCGCCGCATGGTCCGCCTTGTCCCGGATGGGCCGTGGCAGCCATACCGAGCGGCAGAGCGTGACGTAGTCATGGGGCAGCGTCTTGAAGGATGGAGCGGGGGAAGGGGCGTGAGTTTTCATAGCGTGTTTTTCCAACGGTTTTTGGAGTATTCAGCGTGAGACATGAAGGCCAGGGCATAGACGAGTCCGGTGTTGAAATGGACGGCGGCAATCAGCCGCCAGGCATTGCCAGAAATATTGAACACGATCACCTGCCTGCCGCTGGCCGCCTTCACCGGATCAGCGGCCGGAAAGGTGCGCCGCAGTTCAGCCAGGTTTCCCCACTTCGCCTGTCGCACCACGTCCAGCCACCATTCCAGACCGGGCTTTGCAGCCGGATGCACCCGCATCCATCCGCGCACCGTGACAGGCTTTATGACTCGCATGGACAAAAATGCCCTGCAATGGACAAATTGTCCAGCCTCGTTTTGGGGCCTTGTTGAAGGTTGCGAGAATACGCCAGACATGATTGGCTCGCGGTTGAGGGGCTTTGATCGTTAGCTTTGGAGGTCGGGCGGCGTCTGTGCGGCGGAGCTCATTGCAGACGCTGCTGGTCGGCATTGGGTGTAGCGGAATTGTGGGATTGCTTCCCAGTCATCCTGGCTAAAACCCAGGGGAGCCTCGCTGAGGCTCGGCACCGCCTGGGCTATAATCCGCAGCCCCGTTGGGGCTGGCGTATGGTGGAGCGAAATTGCCGATGACGGTGTGTTTCTGACAAGGAGCCTCATGGTGCGGGCACAATGCATCGGCAGATGAAAAACGAACGACACCCCGCCTTAACCGAGCGCGCGATCTTTATACCTTGGTTGCGGGTCCGAACCCCCACCGGGAGCACCATTCCAGGCAAGAAGAGCAAGCGGGTAGCGCTGCCCCGGTAGAGTCCGGGATCTTAATGCGCCGACAGACTGCCACAGATTGCTGCCGAAATGGCAAACGGAGTGGAAGTTTTACAGGAAATATGCTAATCTTGAAAAATGTCTGCCCCAGCCTTTGGTCGTTTTCATCGTGTGCATCTGGCTGCGTTGTTAGTGGCGTTTGGTTGCGCCAGTTCGCTCCAGGCTGGCTTTACCACCTTCTGGTCTCTTGGTGTGAATGACAGTTCGGCGAATGAATTCGCCTATGAGAGCTACAACAGCAATGCACTGCCGGGAAGCGCGACGCTGAAGGATGACGATTTCTATTTCGCAGGCACGTACCCGGCTCCGGTTGGCGTGGTTTCACTGGGTGAGAATCCAGCGACGAATTTTGAGCGCGCGATCACCACGAGCGATCCGAATGACCGTCTGCATTTCATTCTCAGCGCGGAGCAGGCCGCCAGCACGGCGCGCTACCGGCTGACGTTTCACCTGATCTGGGGCGGCTGGTGGCTGCCGGAGCAGGGCACTGGCGGGAAAGGTTACGGCACGCATGAGGTCGTGGTGAAAATGAACGGCGTGGTGGTGGGCACCAAGACCTTCACGCATGATGACGGCCTAGTGCTGTCTTTCAATGCCAGCCAGGTGGGTGCTGTGGCCGGTGCGAATGTGATTGAGATTTCACGCGCGGGCGGCTCGACGGATGCATGGATCGCCTTTGATGAGGTGGCGTTTGAACTTAACCCAACTGCGCTGGTGGATGCGGATCATGACGGGATGCCGCAGTATTGGGAGGAAGAACAAGGACTGAGCGACAGCGATGTCACGGACGCGGCCAAGGACAATGATCATGACGGCTTGACGGCCTTGCAGGAGCACCCCCTCGGAACGGATCCGAGCAATGCCGACACGGATGACGATGGACTTAAGGATGGGGAGGAAGCGACCACCTTCCACACGGCCCCGCTGCTGGCGGACACGGACGGCGATGGAGTGACCGATGGGGATGAGGGCAAGGTTTACCACTCCAATCCCCTGCTGGTGGACACGGATGGCGATGGTGCGCCGGATGGCTGGGAGATACGCACGGGCTATGATGCCAGCGGTGCTGCGAGCAAGCCCCCACCCTTCCCCAATGCCATCGGCTTTCATTTCGCCACGGATCAGAATGCGAACAATGTGATCAAACCGCTGGAGGTGACCGGCTACGCGCCGCAGATGGCCTGGAACGAGACCCGGCTGATGTCGCCATGGGGCGGCGTGAACGGCGATGTCACGGACGTGGCCTCTCCGGCGCTAGGCAAGCTGGTGGACAGCTCCGGCGCGAATACAAATGTAAACATCGCATGGACGGCCAGCGGGATGTGGTTCACCGGCAACGATGGCAGCAGCAACCAGAGGCTGTTCAACACCTTCCTGAACGTGGGCGATGAAACGCCGGTGAGCGTGACACTGAGCAACATCGGCTTTTCTCACTATGACGTCATCGCTTATGTCGGCAGCTATACGGACGGTAATCACGGCTATGTGCGTCTGAATGATGATGCGGGCACGGACCGGCATTTCCTGGCAAACTCCACGCGGCCCCAGTCGGAGTTTGTTGAGCCGGCCTTGTCCTCGGAGAGCAAACCGTGGCGGGGGAATGTGGTACGTTTTCGCAATCTCAGCGCCTCTTCGTTCAACCTCAAATTGTTCCGCTACGGCACCGACAACGTCGGGCTGCATGCGATCCAGATCGTCCATGCCACGGCAGACACGGATGCTGATGGCATGCCTGACTGGTGGGAGCTGAGATACAAGCTGCGTCCCGACGCTGCAGCGGATGCCAGTTTGAACCCTGACGTGGACGGGCTGACCAACTTGCAGGAATGCCTAGCGAGCACTGATCCGCGCAATGCGGATACCGACGGCGATGGATTGACGGACGGAGAAGAGGTGAGCACCCACCTCTCCAATCCGCTGCTGTCAGACACGGATGGGGATGGGCTCACCGATGGAGATGAGGTGAAGATCAACCACACGAGCCCTCTAATGGCTGATTCCGACGGTGATGGCCGAAAGGATGCGGAGGAAGTGAAGATGGGCAGCGACCCGGCCACAGCGGAGGCTGCTACGTATCTGATGCCAGTGGTCACCACCTCGCCACGCACCTTTGACTGGTCGTTGAACAATGTGCAGCTGGTGTGGGATCACGGTCAGGGTCAGACGGCGGTGGGGAGCTGGGAGGACATCCTTTTTACCGCAGCAGTGACGAACTCGGCGGCTCCAGGTGGGGATTCACTGCGCGTGGGACTGCGCTGCACGGGGAACCGCGTGGCACGTTTTTTGTATTCGGGGGTCGCGGGTGCATTCAGCTACTCCAACAACCCGACATGGGACATCTGGGACACGGACTGGAACTGGTACGTGCAGGACCTGCGCGCGGCGCTCGGCTTCAGCGGCTATGGAAAGGTGGACATCTCCCAGCGGCTGCGCTTCCGGGTGTACGGCACCAACGCGGGCAACGATCCGAATGCTTGGACGATGACCTTTGAAATTCGCAATCTGGACACGAACCAGGTGGTGGACAGCGTGACCTTTACAAACTGCACGCTGGCTCCAAGTGCGCACAGTGGCACGGCGACGTGGGGAAACAATGCAGACCCGGTGGTGGCGAACCGGCTTTCGATCGACACGCGGCCTGGAGTGCGTCTCTTTTTCCGCCCGACGGCGCTTGCCGACACGACGGCCTTTGCCGCCTACAAGGACACCCTCAAAGATGGCATGGCCGATGCCTGGCAGGATGCGCATGGCCTGAACAAGAATGACCCGGCAGACGCCGGGCTGGACCCCGACCATGATGGTGAAACCAACCTGCGGGAGTATTTGCTGGGCACGGATCCGCATAACGCAGACACGGATGGTGATACTGCACCGGATGGCGTGGAAGTCGCCGCCGGCTCTGATCCCTTGAACCCGCTGAGCAAGCCGCCGTATTACTCAGGGCTGCCCGCTGGCATCAACGGCGTGGATTTGAATGGCAACGGCATTGCCGATGCCTTCGAGCAATGGACGGGCAGCTTCAATCTGCAAAGCGGGAGGGACAGTGATGGAGACGGCTTCACGGACGCGCAGGAGGCCACTGCGGGCACGAATCCGCTGGACCCCAAATCCCACCCCTGGCTCACTTTCCTGAAGAGCGGCAGCGACTTCACGCTGCGCTGGGGGCTCGCGGCCAACAAGCAGCATCAGGTCTGGCAAAGCACGGATTTGCAAAACTGGGCACCTGCCACCGGCACGCCATCCACCATGGCCACGGAGATGCGGCAGACTTTTGCCAATGCACTGGGCGGCGCGCGGAAGTTTTACAAGGTGGCGCTGAATGATGTGGATACAGACGGTGATGGTGTGAGCGACTGGCTGGAAAAGAACGTCATGCACTCAGACCCCGCCAGCGCGAACAGTCTGCATGCGCCAGTCACCGTGACAATGACGGTGAGCGGCAGTCCGGTGACGACCACGATCAGCGGTGACTACTATGCGTACATAGAGCGCTACCAGGGCGGCGCGGTGAATGGCGGCTTTATCAGCACGGACAGCGGTGGTGGCACGGGCAGCGGCATCTCCCGTGCGAATGCGGCACTCTTCCTCACGCAGGCCACTTTTGGTCCCATCCAGAGGGACATCGAGCGCCTGCAGAGCCTGGGGTATGCCGCATGGATCACCGAGCAAGTGGGCAAGGCTCCGACGCTGCACTCAACCTACATCAAAAAGATCTTGGATGATGTTCAAGGCGCGCACACGGACCATCTCTACAACACCAACGATTCACTCCTCCTCTTTGGCAACAACATGATGAGCGCCTTTGCGCGCGCCGCGGTGCAGGGAGATGACCAGCTCCGCCAGCGCGTGGCGTATGCCCTGAGCCAGATCCTGGTGGCCTCCCGGCATGATGCCAACCTGACGGAAAAGCCGCTGGGGATGGCGAGCTTCTACGACATCTTTGTGAAGAACGCCTTTGGCAACTATTACGACGTGCTGTGGGACGTGACGCTGCACCCCTGCATGGGACGCTACCTGAGCCATGTGGGGAACCAGAAAGCGAAGCCGGAGATCAACCAGTATCCGGACGAAAACTTTGCGCGTGAGGTGATGCAGCTCTTCAGCATTGGTCTGTGGGAGCTGAACCCGGACGGATCGCGCAAGGTGGATGCAAATGGGCAAAACATTCCCACCTACACCAACACGGACATCACGCATACAGCACGTGTCATGACCGGCCTGTGGTTTGGTGGCCGCGACTGGGGAAACGGCGGCTGGACTGATCCTGACTACAGCACGCCGATGACCATGCACGCGGAGTACCATGACTTTGCCCCCAAGACGCTCGTGCGCGGCCTCGTCCTGCCGCAGCGCCCGATGACCGATGAAGACGGCATGCGCGATGTGGCGGAGGCGATACGCAATCTCTTCAACCATCCGAACTGCCCGCCGTTTATCAGCAAGCAGCTCATTCAGTTCCTCGTCACGGACAATCCCTCCCCCGCCTACGTGCAGCGGGTCTCGGCGAAATTCACGGACAATGGCAGCGGCGTACGGGGTGATCTGGCCGCCGTGGTGCGTGCGATCCTGCTGGACGATGAGGCGCGTGATCCGCGCTACGCTGAAAATGTGGCGTCCCACGGAAAGCTGAAGGAGCCCGTCGTCCGCACGATGGCGCTCGCACGGGCCTTCGGGATTCGTGATGTGGCGAACTTTGTGTGGTGGGACTGGGGCGACTTCTACGAGAGCTCACGCCAGGAGCCGACGAACTCGCCGAGTGTGTTCAACTTCTACCGCCCGGAGTACCGCGCGGCGGGGCTGCTCACGCAGAACAACCTGGCTGGCCCCGTCTTCCAGATCACGGACAGCTACTCATCCATTGCACTGCCAAACAAACTCTGGAGCATCATTGACGACGGCTTCCGCATGTCAGGGGTTTATCATTTCCCGCTGGACTACACGTGGGCCGCCACACTGTCTGGAACACCGGAGCTGCTGGTGGATGAGCTGAACATGCTCTTCTGCGGCGGACGAATGGGTGCGACCACACGCGGGATCATCCTAAATGCGATCAACCAAATCCCGGCGGACCAGCCCACCGCCCGCGCCAAGGTGGCCGTTTACCTCGCGGTCGTCTCACCCGAAGGCGCCGTTATGAAGTGATGAAACAACCGTTTGCTGATGCCTCTATGAAACAGACCCGACGCCGCTTCCTTGGAGAAACAGGTTGTGCCGCCATGAGTTCCATCTCGATGGTGAACATGATGCTGAACCTCCGTCTGGCGACGAGCGCCGCCGCGCAAGGTGTGCCGACAGACCGCAAAACGCTGGTGTGCATTTTCCTGAACGGCGGCATGGATTCCTTCAACGTCCTGGTGCCGCGGGATGACACCCGCTACGGGAACTACGCCACCTCACGCGGAAACCTCGCGCTGGACAGGTCGTCCTTGAAGACGCTGAATCAGATTGCGGGAAGTGACGGTAATCTTTATGGGCTGCACCCGAGCTGCGGGGGCTTTCAGGACCTTTTCAACGGCCTGGGTGGCGACACATCAAAGCGCAGGCTGGCGATGATCTCGAACATCGGCACGCTGATCCAGCCAACGACCAAGGCGCAGTATGTGGCAGGCAATGCGCCGCTCCCCCGCGCGCTGTTCTCCCACGCGGATCAGATCGACCAATGGCAGACTTCGGTGCCGCAGGGCATGGCGCAGGTCAGCGGCTGGTTTGGCCGCGCGGCGGATATTCTGCACGGCAGTGCGAACAGCGGAGCGACTGCGATGAACATCTCGCTCAGCGGGAACAATCTCATCCAGGTTGGGAACAACACGCAGCAGTTCGTCATCACCGACTCCGGCGCGCTGGCGCTGTCGCAGCCGACGGACAGCAATCCTGCGAATCCGGGGGCATGGAAGAACAGCGGGCATCGCAGCCTGCTCGCCCAGCACTACAGCAACCTCATGCAGGAGTCGTATTCGCAACTGACGAAGACGAGCATGGATTTGCAGGAAAATTTCCAAACGATCTTCAGGGCCTATGACGACTCGGCCATCTCTTCGCTTTTTCCCGACACGTATTTCGGCGGGCAGATGCTGGCGGCAGCAAAAACCATCGCCATCCGGCAGTCGCTCGGGCTGCACCGGCAAACGATCTTCCTTACCTTCGGTGGCTGGGATCATCATGATGAACTGCTGAAAAACGAGGCAGGGATGCTCGCCGTGCTGAGTGGCGGCCTGACGGGATTTCAAAAAGCACTGGAGGCCCTGGGGTTGCAGAATGACGTGATCACCTTCACGGCTTCGGATTTCGCCCGCACGCTGCGCAGCAATGGCCGCGGCACGGACCACGCCTGGGGCGGCAACAACTTCGTCATGGGCGGTCCGGTGCAGGGCGGGAAAATCTACGGCACCTTTCCGGACGTGACCCTCGACAGCAATGACGACGTGGGCTACGGCGGACGCATGATGCCCACGACGAGTGTGGACCAGTTTTTCGGCGAACTGCTGCGCTGGTTTGGTGTCAGCTCAGCAGATTTGAGCTACGTGCTGCCGAACATCACGAACTTTTACAGCGTGAATTCCAGCACGCTGCCGATTGGCTTTTTACGACCCGGCACATGGAGCTAGCGGATCATCGCTTGAAGATCCGGAACCGCTGGATCAAAGCCATCCTTGTGTGTTTCATCGGTGTGGGCTGGTTTCTGTCGGAGGACAGATCGGGGCCGACTGTACGCCACGACAGTAAGAACCTGCCTTCCACCATTGAGGTGACGAGCCAGAAACCGGCGGTGGAAAAACCGCTTGTAGGAGAAGGCATTCTGGAAGGCTATGCCGCTGCCAGCAGCACTGTGCGGCAGGACCTGACCCTTGTATCTCATGTGCTAGAAAATTTCGCGCTGCTGGTGAAGGGGGATGATCCGCTGCCGCTCGGCGCGAACGAAGAAATCGCTGCGGCGCTGCGCGGGCGCAATCGCATCCAGCTGCGCTTCGTGCCGGACACGAGCCCCATTTTTAACGCGAAAGGGCAGATCGTGGATCGCTGGGGTGAGCCGCTCTATTTTCATGCGATTTCGCGCGACCGTCTGGAAATCCGCAGTGCGGGCCCGGACAAGATCATGTGGACTCCGGATGATGTGCAGCGACAAAGCGACGGCTCGTTTATGAGCGCCGAAGGAATGCAGGCACCGAGCCTCCTGGAGGAGTCGTTGCAGCTCCGGGGCAAGGGAAGGAGATAGCGCAGCCAGATCAGTCGTCCTGATTGAAAAAGCGGCCGATGGATTTGCCGGCACGCTGCAGGAAACTGGGATCTTCTTTGGGTACCGTCCTTCTGCGGAAACCCGAACCAGACTCCGCAGACGCGGGCGGCGCCGGTCTCCATTCGTTGTCATCGGGCCGGTCCATCAGAGACAGTGAGACAAGCGTGGGACCATCCAGCAGGCCGTTGGGCACGAGGCCGTTTTTGGCCTGGTAGAGAATGATGGCGTTGTGAGTGCCCTTACCTTCCTTACCATCCTGCGTGGAGCTGTAGAGGGACTTCTCTTTCAGAATGCGCTGCACTTCAAAGATCAGGCGGCGGCGGCCGCCCTCAGAGTAGGTGGCCTGCGGCGGGGTGGGAAAGATGCGATCAATCGACCAATAGCCTTCACGGGGCTCGGAGACGACCGGCTGGATCATCGCACCGGGGGGGAGCGTGGCGGCAAGCGCCGGCATGGCAGCGGCGGGCGCTCCAGGCATGGTTTGCACCACTGGAGCCACCGCACCAGGAGCTGGTGGC
>Ga0114968_10003604_pt1 | contig 11592 bp, 10 predicted proteins | sample M_130807_EF_Meta_FD_87020 | JGI IMG/M metagenome (GOLD analysis project Ga0114968, IMG submission 87020) | Freshwater microbial communities from Lake Montjoie, Canada to study carbon cycling - M_130807_EF_MetaG | ecosystem: Environmental > Aquatic > Freshwater > Lake | place: Lake Montjoie... | reverse complement strand
TGTTCCAACTTCTTGAAAATGATGTTTGCACTCCCTGCAGAGCGTTATCAAGTAGATCCAGTGGTTGCCAAAGCACTAGACGTACTCTTGATTCTTCATGCAGACCATGAGCAAAATTGCTCTACCTCTACCGTTCGCATGGTAGGATCTTCCCAAGGACCAATTTATGCCTCTATTTCTGCTGGCATCAATGCACTTTGGGGACCACTTCATGGTGGAGCCAACCAGTCGGTGATTGAAATGCTTGAAGCGATTAAGGCCGATGGAGGAAATGCTAAAAAATACCTAGATAAAGCAAAAGACAAAAACGATTCCTTCCGATTGATGGGATTTGGTCACCGCGTGTACAAAAACTTCGATCCAAGAGCAACCATCATCAAAAAGGCTGCTGACGACGTACTGACCAAGCTTGGGATAAAAGACCCAGTTTTGGATATCGCAAAGGAGCTTGAATATGCAGCCCTGAACGATCCTTATTTTGTTGAACGGAAGTTGTACCCCAACGTAGATTTCTATTCCGGCATCATCTACCGAGCACTCGGAATTCCTACGGATATGTTCACGGTGATGTTTGCCTTGGGCCGTCTACCTGGCTGGATCGCTCAATGGAAAGAAATGATTCAAAAAGGTGAGCCAATCAGCAGACCAAGACAAGTGTATACTGGCGCTACAGAAAGAGATTACGTAGCGATGCCAAATCGTTAATTCCTTGAATCATTCATCAGCGCCTTTTTTCTTTAGTTTGTACATCTAGCTAACAAGAAAAAAGGCGCTTTTTTTATTCGTATAAAAACAAATTCAAAGCTTTAGCTCCTAAGAATCGATGACACCACAAACGCTAGAAGAGGCAGTAGCCCTCACCCAAAAATTCACTTCCCGCCCATCCAACGAAGAACTACTCCGCTTGTATGGCTTGTTCAAGCAAGCTACTGAAGGGGACAATGAGGAGGAAAGACCCGGAGGCTTTGATTTTAAGGCGGCCGCCAAATACAATGCCTGGCTAACCTTAAAAGGAAAATCTAAAGAAGATGCTGATTTAGCCTATCGAGAATTGGTGGCTGAACTTGCTGGAAAATACATCTAATCGAAACGAGCCCTGAATAAATTTCAGGGTTTATTTTTTTCATAGTACCTCGCTAGAAAACTTCCAAGAATCAATTGCTGCAAATGATACAGCATCACAGGAAGTAAAACCAAGCCAAAAATTGCTGCGCTTGGAAACAATACCTTTCCAATTGCGACTCCATGTACCAAGGATTTGGTCGAACCACAAAAGATTGCTGCAATCTGATCTTCTTTTGAAAAAGACATTGCCCTAACTATCAAAAAGAGAATCCCTACGACTAGGAGTAAAATAACTAGCATTCCTAGAGCTAATCCTCCCAAACTCAACCAGGAGAAGGAATCAAAAAGGCGTTGTGAGAAGGATTCAGAAAAGGTGGTGAAGACAATGGAAAGAATCACCGTCTGATCTAAATATTTCAAACGATTCAAATGGGGCTTGATTTTGGGAAACAAATACCGATGCATCACCAATCCCAAAATTACAGGAAGCACTACTTTGATTGATAAGTCAACAATGGAAGCCCAAAAATCAAGTTCTCCAGCAACATCCCCCCCAGCAACGCTCATCCAAAATGGAGTCATCACCACTCCCAAAAGACTTGAAACACTGGCATTGAATATCGCAGCAGGCACATTCCCCCCAGAAATGGACACCAATACCACCGCAGCACTAACGGTTGACGGTAGTGCCCCTAGGTAGCTGATGCCCAGCGCAAAATTTGGATCTAGACCTGGAACAAAGTTAACTAAAGCAAACACAAGCAAGGGAAAGCCTAAAAATGTAGTCACCTGAATTAACACATGAAGCTTCCAGTTGCTCAGCCCGGCACGAAGTTGAGCTGGATCAAGCTTCAACCCATAAAAAAAGAAGAGCAGTGCAATACCCACTTGAATGAACGGCTTCCAGGGGATGTTGGACTCCATTGAACCTAATTCAGGCAGGATTGCCGCCATTCCGATCGCGACAAAGATTCCAAGTAAAAATCCATTGAGGCCAACACGAGCCAGAGATGCACTTAACTTGCCTTTCATGGGTGGACAAGCCGTTTGAAATTATCACAAAAAATAGCTGTGGCTATCGCAACATTGAGCGACTCTGCATTTCCAAAGCTTGGAATGGTAACCTTACTACTCACCCATTTTTCCACCTCTTTTGAAATCCCCTGGGACTCATTCCCTAACAGAAGTACTCCTGGAGTTGGATTTACAAGTTCATGAATGGATTCTCCCTCCAAAAAAGCACCATATACGGGCAGCTTCCACGCTTGAAATGCTTGGGCTAGATCACCATAATAAAACTGAACTCGTGTAAACGAACCCATAGAGGATTGAATCACTTTCGGGTTGTAAAATTCAGCAGTATGGGTAGAAAAAATCAGTTTTTTTATGCCATACCAATCGGCAATACGAATGATGGTACCTAGGTTGCCCGGATCCCGCACCTCATCCAAGGCAAGGATAAGTTCGCCTTTTACGGGTGTAAAAGCTTGGTTTAGCTTCATTTGAACTACCGCCAAGGCAGCATCATTGCTTTGGTACTGCCCTACTTGCTCGAGTTGATTGGGGGTCACAAAAATCACCTCGAATGCTTTGCCGTTCAATAATGCGGCATGTTTTGTAGCAAATTCCTGGGTGGCTAGAATTAAATCCACCGTAAAACTGGACTGAAGAACCTCAATCACACTTTTCTCTCCTTCTACAAAGAATTTTCCCGACTCAAGGCGGTATTTTTTTTGATGTAAGGATTTTATAAACTTAACCGTATTTTTGCTTAGCATTCGTCCTCCAATTCGAACTTGAAATCTTCCAAATATATACTTTTTCTCAGTCTACTCTGGTTTTGCCTTGGCTGCTCTTTGACTAGAAATTTAGAGGAGGATGACTATGTAGTCTATAACAATGAATTGGTTGGCATCAATATAGCGGATGCGGAGGCTCTTCAGCAACTTCTAGAGCAAGAACCCAATACACGGATTTTGGGAGGTTCTTTTGGTGTAATGCTCTATCGAATAGGAAATCAATTTTACGACAGTAGTAAAGTTGCTGCCAAGCGGAAAAAAGTGATTGACGAATTGGAAGCACTTCAAACCAATGATGCCGCCCAAACAAGTGAATTATCCTATAAACGAAAAGTAGAAAACTTAAAGATCAAGTTAGAGAGCTTCGATAAGATTTTAGAATATGGGAATGCACTGATGCGAACAGGAAATCCTGTAGTCCTTCTCGATAGTAGTTTGGTTGAAAAGTCTAGAAAAAACATGAAAGGCTATCTTATCAATCATGGTTTTTTTGATGCAGAAGTTGACTACAGTATTACATCAAAAGATAAAAAAGCTTCCATCACCTACGAAATCGAAGAAAATAAGCCTTATATCCTTGATTCGGTGTATACTCGTGTTGATAATCCGGAATTACAAAAACTGATATCTAGCTTTTCTTCCAATTCCTTTCTCCAGAAAGGACAGATTTACAATCAGGACAACATCACCGAAGAACGAAATAGATTAGAGGAACTCCTCAAAAATGTGGGGTACTACATGTTTTCGAAGTCCTACATCAATTTTATCGCTTACCAAGACACTGCGGCGAAGTCCATACGGATAGAGCAAGTAATCCAAAAGCCTACCTTCGCTGAAAGCCATCAGGTATACACGCTCGATTCCATTAGCCTACGAATCAACCCTCCTACTGATGAGTTTGCTGATCGACAAATTCAAACCCAATACAATGGAATTGACTTTTCCTTTTATAGAGATCGGTATTCCGCCAAAACCCTAGCTTCAAGGATTCAATTGCAAAAGGGAAAGCCTTACAATAGGATTGATGCACTTGAAACGCAGCGATTGATAAATAGTCTCGATCTATTCCGGTTTGTTAATATTACATTTGATACGCTAGGAACCTCCCTGACCGCCGCTATTTACACACAACCCAATCAAAAATACCAGCTCACCAATCAGCTGGGGATGACCATCACTGAGCAGCTTCCAGGACCTTTTTTCAGTACTGCACTGCGAAATCGAAATTTCTTCCGAGCAGGAGAATTGCTTGAACTTAATTTCAGAGCTGGCCTGGAAGGTGTTGCTTCTGCCACTGGCCAGGGTGTTTACCAAAGCAGTGAAATCAATACTTCGCTTTCTGTGATTTTTCCCAGATTCTTAATTCCCTTTTCCCCAAGGACTCTTCAGAAATATGGAAAGTACAACCCAAATACACGTGTTCAATTTGGATATTTGAGTACCAACAGGCCCGAATACAATCGAAATGCGATCAATGGACAGCTGGGATACACCTGGTCCACGCGAAATAACCGTCAGTCCTTTACCATCAATGCAGCGGATGTCAGCTACATCCGAACACCTTATATCCAAGATGAGTTTTTGGGTATACTTGAAAATTTACAGAACGATGGCAACAACCTGATCTGGTCATTTCTACCCTCACTCATCAGTAGTTTTTCAGGTCAGACCTTGATCAATTTTAATCGATACGGTGATTTTTCCGCACGAAAAGCTTCCCTACTCCGGATTTTTGGAGAAAGTGGTGGGACAACCTTGAATTTGACGAATGTTCGGAGAAACGATTCACCAGAAATCAACTATGCCAATTTCCAATGGCTTAAGGGACAAATTGATTACAGACGTTATTATCCAATTAGCAAAAAACAAACCCTTGCCTACCGACTTAACTTTGGGATGGCACGTCCTTACGGGGTCAGTGCGGGGATTTTGCCCTATGAAAAGTATTTCTTTGCAGGCGGTGGTACCAGTATTCGTGCTTGGCAAGCGCGAAGACTTGGGCCTGGAAGTTCTACCCCCATCACTGGACCAGGTGGAAATTACGATTACCGAAATGAGCAACCAGCAGAAATGATTCTGGAGAGCATGTTTGAGTACCGAAGAAAGTTATTCAGCTACTTCGATATGGCAGTTTTCCTAGATGCAGGTAATTCTTGGATGATCGGCAGGGATGATGCTCGCCCTGGAGCAGATTTTAGATACGATCGATTTTACAAGGAGATTGCGGTAGGAACTGGAGTAGGATTACGAATGGATTTTGACTTTTTAGTCATACGCCTAGACTTGGCAACCAAAGCCCTAGATCCAGCACGCCAGGAAGGAGAACGATGGATTCTTGACAACATTCGATTCAATAGACCCTTGGGGGAAAAAGGACAAACCGTGTTTAATTTTGGAATTGGATATCCATTCTAAAATCAAAAAACCAATGAGTAGGAAATCAAAAGAAGAAATCGCAGCCATTTACAAGCAAATGCAGGAATACATTTGCCAAGCCCTTGAGGCTGGAGATGGAGCAGGCTCCTTCAAAGCAGATAATTGGGTTAGAGAAGAAGGTGGTGGAGGTCAAACTCGGATTTTTCAAGATGGAGCCATCCTTGAAAAAGGTGGAGTAGCCTTTTCAGCTGTACATGGGCCCACTCCCAAAAAGATTTCAGATAAACTTGGGTTGGAGTCCGGTGTTTTTTTTGCGACGGGAGTGTCTATCGTTTTGCATCCCTTCAATCCCATGGTCCCCATCATCCACATGAATATCCGATACTTCGAGATGGAAGATGGCACCCATTGGTTTGGTGGAGGGATAGATTTGACCCCTCACTACATTATCCCCGAGGATGCGGCTTACTTTCACCAGAAATTAAAGCAAACCTGCGATTCTTTTGACCCAAGCTACTATCCCAAGTTCAAAGATTGGGCAGATGAGTACTTTTTCATCAAACATCGTCAAGAGACCCGTGGTATTGGAGGCATTTTTTACGACCGACTGAGCGCCACCTCGGACAACCATTTTCAGGAGATTTTGGATTTTAGCCTTGCCTTAGGAAGACTGTTCCCTGAAGTATATACCTATTTTATGCATAAAAATGCGCAGCTACCCTTCGGAAAAGAAGAAAAGGCTTGGCAAGGGCTACGTCGTGGTCGCTATGTAGAGTTCAATTTGGTTTGGGATGCAGGAACCAAATTTGGTTTGGATACCAATGGACGAACAGAAAGTATTTTGATGAGTATGCCCCCACAAGCAGAATGGACCTACCTGTATGAACCGAAGCCAGCAAGTGCGGAGGAATATACCTTGGCTCATCTGAAAAAAGGGATTGACTGGATTTCGTATACCGCATGATAGAATCTATTAGGGATTGGGACGAGAAGGCCTTTCTATGGCTAAATTCCTTCCATTCGGATGGTTTGGATCCTATCGTCTTGCAGCTCACGCAAACGATCACCTGGATTCCCTTGTACCTTTTGCTTCTCTATTTGATTTACCGCAAAGATCCTAAAAATATGGTCTGGGTGATTGGAGGAGTCATGCTCACTATACTACTTGCCGATCAAGTTAGTTCAGGATTCTTGAAACCCTATTTCGAACGACTCCGTCCCTGCCATGATCCACAATGGGTAGGACTCATACACAACTATGGGAGATGCGGAGGCCTATATGGTTTTGTTTCATCTCATGCTGCAAACACCTTTGGGATGGCCACATTTTTAACACTTATCCTGCGGAAAAAGCAAAAAGGAATCTATTGGCTATTTCTTTATGCTTTGGTAGTCAGTTATTCCCGAATTTACCTAGGGGTACATTATCCTTTAGATGTGTTTTTTGGTGCTTTGGTCGGCGTTTTATCCGCTTACTTATCTTGGGCTATTGTAGTCCTTCTAAAGCGAAAAATCATTAAAAAAGTATTAGAATAATTTACGCTCAACACCTTCCAGGTGCCTCCATAACTTCTATCTAGGGGTTTCCCAATTTCCTTCCCGATTGTATTGAATTTCCCCAAATTGCACAACTAAGGGAGATTCCAAGTTGTTGTCATAAAGTTTACCAGTACCCAAGCCTTGTGGGAGACTTGGTGAGTAGGTTGAAGTAAGTTGAGAGATGGCATTGAGGCCAATCGCACTCTCCAAGGCAGAGGTCATCCACCACCCAATACCCAATTTTTCTGCTAACTGAATCCACTCGCGCGTTTCCAAAATCCCTCCTAAAAGGCTGGGTTTTAAAATTAGGTACTGCGGCTGAATGGAATTCAGTACTTCCTCTTTATCTAGTTTACCAATAAGTTCCTCATCCAATGCGATTGGAATTGGACTTTTTGCCGCCAACTCCCGCATTGCTTTCCACTGACCCACGGCAATGGGCTGTTCGATGCTATGCATTCCAAAATCTTTCAATAGCTCCAATTTGGTCATTGCTTCTTGGATTGAAAAGGCACCATTTGCATCCACGCGCAGTACAAGATTTTTTGCAACTTCCTGCTCTCGGATGTAGCGCAGTAGTTCAAGCTCTTGATCAAAGTCAATCGCTCCTATTTTCATTTTTAAGCAAGCAAACCCCTCCCCTAATTTTTGATTGATCTGATGAAGCATAAATTCTTTAGTCCCCATCCAAATCAATCCGTTGATTGGAATGGGTGCACCCTGGTCAAAAAATGTATTTGCAAGGATTCGCTTTCGTCCACCATTTAGAAAATCCAACAGGGCCGTTTCCAAGCCAAATCGGATAGCAGGAAGTGAAAATGGCACTAACGCTTTCACTTGCTGGAGCAAGCTCTCCTCCTCCATATCCCAAGACCGTTGATTTGCCTGGACTAACAGTCTACCTAAAACTTCTTCAAAATCAGGCAAGAAGTCTGGACTTAGGCCAATCAATGGAGCAGCCTCTCCCCAGCCAACTTGATCTAAGTCTCCCATACGGTGTACCTTGATCCAAAAGACGTCCCGTGTATGCAATACCCCTCTAGAGGTCCCGGCCTCAAATCGAAAAAGAAGGGTTCTTTTGAGGTAAGAAAAAGTAAGTTGAACAGCTGAAGTCATGAAGGTGTAACCAAAAGGAGTTGACAAGGGTTAACTATATTTGCGGTTAAATTGCTCTATTTATGGAAATCCAGAGTATTGATCTTAAAGAGTACGAATATACTTTACCCGAAGATCGAATCGCTAAACATCCCTTAGAAAAACGGGATCATTCCAAGCTTCTGGAATACAAAAATGGAATCCTCCACCACCGCCATTTTTTTGACCTTCCAGCCCTTTTGGATTCCGATACCCTCCTAGTTTATAACAATACCAAAGTAATTCCTGCTCGTTTAATTTTTCAACGTCAAACAGGAGCTCGGATTGAAGTATTTTTACTCCAGCCTGTGACTCCATCTCGAGTGATGTCACAAATTATGGCTTCCAAGAAGCCGGTGGTTTGGGAGACGATGATTGGTAATGTTAAAAAATGGAAAGAGGGTGAAGAACTTCAAGGGACTGTTTCTGTAGCAAATCGACAAGTGATCCTTACAGCCCGCCTTCTAAATAGAGAACTAAAGCAAGTCGAATTTTCATGGTCAGATGAAGAAATTGCTTTTGTCGATTTGGTGGAAGCCTGTGGAGAAACACCCCTACCTCCCTACCTCAACCGAAAGGCGCAAGAAGAAGATAAATCGCGCTATCAAACCGTTTATTCTGAGAAAGAAGGTGCGGTAGCAGCGCCTACTGCTGGTCTTCATTTTACAGAGGAGATTTTTTCGGGGTTACGAAAAAAGGGAATTCAAGAAGCTGCACTTACGCTTCATGTAAGTGCTGGGACATTTCAACCAATCAAAGTAGAAACTGTAGAAGAGCATCCCATGCACAGTGAACAAATGGAAATCAAGTTAGAAACCATTGAAAAGCTGCTCAAGCATGAAGGGAAAATTGTTGCTGTGGGAACCACTTCAGTGAGGACCTTAGAAAGTATGTACTGGTTTGGTGTTCAATTGCTTGAAAATAGAAGTAGTATTTTTCAAATTGAAAAACTCGCTCCCTATGCTCGACGCGAATCTTTACCCACAGGCAAAGAGGCCTTGGAAGCAATTGTGAAGGAAATGAATGCTAGGTCGGTGGATTCACTATTGGGGACTACCGAGATTTTTCTATTCCCAGGGTACCGATTTCAGCTTGTCGATGGATTGATTACCAATTTTCACCAACCTGGCTCAACCCTTGTACTATTGATTGCTGCGCTTTTGGGTAAGGACTGGAAAATGGTATACCAAGAAGCTCTAGCTAACAACTATAGATTTCTTAGCTACGGAGATAGTAGCCTACTTTGGGTTTAATCCCCTAAGCTTCCGAGTTTTCGAATTCCCCCTAGGAGTTGATGGTAAAATGTGCGCCCTACAGGCACTAGATCATTGCCGATTTTTACTTCCTTGGTTGTGATCGAAAGAATCTCTGAAGCTTGAACAATGTAGCTTTTGTGAATGCGGATAAACTGACTCACTGGAAGAACCGATTCAAATTCCTTTAAAATATTTCTGACAGAAAAAACAGCGTTCTTTGTAATCAAGGTGGTGTAATTGCCATCACCCTTTAACCAAAGAATGTCATCAAATTTGACCTTGACTAAGCTACCCTCGTGGCGTACGAATACCGCATCTTTAACGAGTAGTTTCGTGTCTTGGAAAAATAACTTCTTCTCCCCACTTCCGTTCCCGTTGGTCTTTCGTACTTCGAGTAGTTCTTTCATAGTCAGGTATATTTGTAGTTAACTCCCTGAAAGAGACTATTGTTTGAAAAAAATTTTAGAATCTAGATTTTGCCAAATAAACCCCTGCATCTTTCAAGTTTAACCCATAAAAAAATCCTTAGAACTGCCTAAGTTCCAAGGATTATATATTCTAGTTTCAGTTTAACCGAATGGGACGCCTTATGGATTTACCGCATTGCTTTGTAGGCATTGATCAGTCCATTGGTAGAGCCATCGTGCGTATTGACAGTAGCTTCTCCTGCCAACTCTGGAAGGATACCATTGGCAAGGACTTTTCCCAATTCCACTCCCCACTGATCAAAACTGAAAATATTCCAAATGATGCCTTGAGTAGCAATTTTATGTTCGTACATCGCTACCAATTGCCCTAGTGTATAGGGCGTAATTTGCTTCACCAAAATGGAGTTGGTAGGTCGGTTCCCCTCGAATACTCGATGAGGAGCAAGACGTTGAATTTCATCTTCCGACTTGCCTACTATTCTCATTTCTGCTTCTACTTCAGCCAGCGATTTTCCCTTCATGAGGGCTTCTGTTTGCGCAAAAAAGTTGGAAAGTAACTTGACATGATGATCTCCAATCGGGTTATGGGACTTTGCTGGGGCAATAAAGTCACAAGGAATCAGGTGCGTGCCTTGATGAATCAATTGATAAAACGCATGCTGTCCATTGGTACCTGGTTCCCCCCAGATGATCGGGCCTGTCCCATAGTTTACCTTTTTTCCATCCCTGCCTACATACTTTCCATTGCTCTCCATATTGCCTTGCTGGAAGTAGGCGGCAAATCGATGTAAATACTGGTCGTAAGGTAAGATGGCCTCTGAGGTGGCTCCAAGAAAATTGGTGTTCCAAATTCCTACCAAAGCCAAGATTATAGGAATGTTTTGATCTAATGGGGCACTTTTGAAGTGCTGGTCCATGGAATGAGCTCCGGAAAGCAGTTCCTCAAAGCGTTCGAATCCAATGGCACAGGCGATAGGAAGACCAATAGCAGACCAAAGGGAATACCTTCCTCCTACCCAATCCCAAAATGCAAACATATTTTGTGGGTCGATTCCAAAAGCACTTACTGCCTCTGAATTGGTTGAAAGGGCCACAAAATGCTTAGCGATCGCTTTTTCATCTTTTGCATGCGTCAAGAACCAAGATCTAGCAGTATGCGCATTGGTCATGGTCTCCTGCGTGGAGAAGGTTTTGGAGGCAATAAAGAAAAGTGTGGTTTCCGGATCAACTTCTTTTAACGTTTCAGCGATATGGGTCCCGTCCACATTGGATACGAAAAATAATTTCAAATCCGGGTGCTGATAGGCCTTCAGGGCTTCTGTCACCATCACAGGACCAAGATCCGATCCACCAATGCCAATATTCACTAGGCTGGTGATCGGCTTCCCAGTGTATCCCAACCAACTTCCTTTATGAATTTGAGTAGCAAAAGCCTTCATCTGAGCCAATACCGCATTGACTTCAGGCATGACATCTCGGCCATTGACAAGGACTGGGGTGTTGGATCGGTTACGCAATGCCGTATGTAAAACTGGACGGTTCTCGGTTTGGTTGATTGCTTGACCTTCAAACATGCTTGCGATGCCATCTGCTAGAGCTGTCTCACGGGCTAGATTAAGTAGTTCCGCAAAAACTTCGTCAGAAATTCGGTTTTTAGAAAAGTCAACCAAAATATCTTCTAGCTTTCTGCTGTAGCGCTCAAATCTAGTTGGTTGATCAAAAAGTGCTGCAATGGTACTAGTTTGGTTTATTTTTGAAAGTTCAACTAGCTTCGACCATGCAGAAGTGGTGGTTGGATTGATAGCTTGCATAGCTGGGTAAGCAAATTAGGTTAGAAAGTATGCGTTAAAAAGAATTGAGTTGTAAACCCCAAGGAATGATTCGGCTTGCTACTCTATTTCAGCGATTGGAGGTGTAAATCAATTCCCTCCTTCAGCCTTGACTTTTCTTTTGAAGCCTTTATTGAATGGCCAGGTGTATTCCAATGCTTCCATT
>Ga0114968_10003598_pt1 | contig 11597 bp, 10 predicted proteins | sample M_130807_EF_Meta_FD_87020 | JGI IMG/M metagenome (GOLD analysis project Ga0114968, IMG submission 87020) | Freshwater microbial communities from Lake Montjoie, Canada to study carbon cycling - M_130807_EF_MetaG | ecosystem: Environmental > Aquatic > Freshwater > Lake | place: Lake Montjoie... | reverse complement strand
TATATTCATTTGTAGATAAATGGATCTCGCTTGCGTAACTCTCGCAGTTTTTTACGATAACGTATTTCTAGTGTGACGCGATTCCAAAGTCTTTTAATCCAGTTCATGGTTGTTTCTCATTTAGGTCAGGGTCATACAAAGGAACAGCACAGAAAGTCACAGTGCCCTTTGCAACAGTGACGCTTCGTTTGAATGCTATCACTGTTTCCAAGTTGTAGTAGTTGTAATTATGATCAATGGACTGCGTCCATTTTAATCCGGACCCAATATTGGTACCATTTTGTACGTCATAATTGGGCTCTACTGTGCCGGCAAATTCATTCCAATCGCTTGACCAGTCCAACAAATAAGGCAAGATCAACAGGCGCCAACCAGGTGCCATTCGTGCTCGCCAAGGCCAATGTAGCAGTCTAATACGATATTCGTATAAACTTGAGTCATCTTCAGCCCAAGGTTCAGTGCCTGTGTTGGCCCATTTGGTACCATACAGCATTTCAGGGTGCAGTCGGCCACGACTGAAGTAGGTATCATATCCATCAAGAGTTTCGGGCAAAGGAATAGTGTAGCCCAAGGCAGCGATCCCGCGAAATCCCAGGCAATTTCTAATGGTCAATTGATCAGCCACCATAGACGATTCCCTGTAGTAATCTGGATCAACAGCATCACGCCGCTGTTTAAGATTTTTAAACCAGTCAGGCATGTGATTGCGCATGGGCATGGGTGGATCACATGCTAGATACTGTATGTCAGGATCGGTGCAGTACTCCCATGTCAAGTAATCATTGACTGTTATATCTTGCATTTAATGCCTGTATTTGTTGTTGATCGTAATCTGCATCGCTCCAGTGGTAGTCATAAGTGGCCTGAGCACTTGATGTGCGTATTTGATACACATCCAACCGCGCAGATAACTGAGCCCATATTTGATCATAAGATCGGGCGCCAAATGACCTGGAGAGATCAACCTGCCCGATTTGAGGATGGCCGATTGTGAGCGCGGGGTCATCTGGGTCAAACCCATTCCGGGCAAGCCATTCGCGAAATTCGGCCAGTTGTTGGATTTGCCAATGGTATGCGCCGGGATCACGGGCCCATTCAATATCAAAGTCGCCAGCCGCTTGAGTCTGTGTGCGTAGCCCAGTTGTAACCAGTTCGGAAATCCTGCTGTCCCTGCCCTCATCTTGAAACACCTCCCAGTGATGTTTGCCCACTGCTTTATTTACGCCCACATATACACCGCCCATTTTTCTATTGATTGTGTCTATACCAAACAGTTCCAAATCCTCTTCATCTAATTCATAGCGTGGTGCATTTAACCAACACATGAGTTGACTGGGCCTGCGCCATTCAGGTGCCTGCACCGCCTTGCGCATGCTCAATACTAGACTTTCTAGTTCGTGACACAGCAAGTTCAATTGACGTATGTGCCAGCGTGTGTGATCATCTGCGGCATCATAATGCGCACTCATGGCCCCGGCTGTGCCCTGCAAGTCTTCAAAGTATCTGTGCAGTTGATTCATTTTGTCATGATTGATGTCTAGATCTGCTTGGATCACCGTGCCCGGGCTAAAGAAGTCCGCTATGCGATAATCTAGTCCGGAACTGTTGATGGCCTGAATACTTCTATTGATTTGTGTGCATAGGTATTCGGCTGTTCTGGCGCTTTCAGTCCAGCCCAACCAGCAGTAGTTCTTTTCTAAATGTAAATTGGTTTTTAAAATATCATTTAATGCTGCCAGCCATTTACGGCTGAGACTGTTGTCTGCTATGTCTATGTATACTGTAAGTATTTTGTCATCCGAACCGCGTAAGTCTATTTCAATCTGATCAAGCAATTTTCATCCACCATTCTAATACTTCTGGACGTGAGCCCAGGATATCTGTCATTGTTATACTTTGTGTTCTTATTTGTTCTAGTCGTAACACACGGGCTTTGCCTTTAGAGAGCCCCTCTTGATATTGATCCGGCCATTGCTCTTCAAAGCATGGACGGTTCTTTAATTGTAACAGTACATCACGCATGGCACCTGCGGAGCGGCCTGCTAACTCGTCAACCCAAGGATCAAGCACGGCTCTAGGCAATGCTAAAGGACTCATAATGATATCTGGTGAGAAACTGAATATGACCTTGGCCAATAGTTCTACTCCAAACTGTCTTGCCAATTGTTGTATCGCATCAACTTCGAACATTCCGGGCAACGTGAGTGTAAAATCAATACGCATTTGCCTGGGGTTTGTTGCGTACTGTAGTCCGTGTTCAAAATTACGCTTGAACTGTTCATAATCCAATCCTGTACGAATATATTCCCCAATTTGGTTAGTTCCATCCAATGAAGCACATATTTGCCAGTCCCGGACATGAGCGAGAATATCACTAAAAAGATCAGTGCCGCGATACTTAATGCGGCTAAGATTAGTATTATATCTAGCATATAGTCCTGGTCCATCTCCTAGTTCTATTATTCTTCGCATATACCGCCAATGCTGTTCATACATTAACGGTTCGCCGCCAACCCAATATATTTCTTCAACTCGGTGTTGCTCAACAGCTGAACTGAATTCGGCTTCAATTTGACTGTCTTGAAAGTGTGTGATTTCGGCACGTATATCGTTTCGCATCCAAGCATTTTTAGGATTAGCCCAGTCAACCATGTTGTTCTGCTTTTGTTCACTCTCCCACGAACTGGAAAGCATGTCGCCACAGGTTCTACATTTGAAGTTACACAAGTTGCTGAACCTATAATCCCACGACACAGGAGCCATAGTTGTAGAACCATCCTCACTAGTGGATGCAAATACCTCGGGTAATTTGTGCTGAAATAAATGGGTAAAGTATGTTCGGTATACATTGGTATTTAAAAGTCGATCGTTGCAGACTTCGCATTCGGGCAGTGTTTCTCCTGCCATCATTCTACGGCGCACTGATCGCATATGATCGCTATTCCAATGCGCCTCAAGAGTCACGGGTATATATCGTCCTGTCCCTGCGGCAGTATCTATATACTGTTCAAAGTTCTGTGCAGGTTCGCGTGACGCACAGCACATTCTACGTTCTGTTTGCGGGGAGAGATATGTATGCACCCAGGGTGCTAAACACATGGTGTCAGGTGGGTGCATGAATCCATCCTGCATAGTATTCAGCCACGTCGCGATGCACCTGATCATTGGTTATGTGATAATAAGGTCTATGTTCACGTGTGACAGCATAGTCCCATAAATTTCTACCGCTCCGGCTGCTGTGCCATTTTGTAAAGTACTCCTGGGCGCCACCATAACTGGCATGTTCAAATCCGCCCTGATCCCACACAAATGGCCTATCACTATCAATTAGTCGTTGCAACATACTTTCTATTATACACTTGTTTTCATAAATGCACAAGTCTAAATCAAAGAACTCACGTGTGTGACTCTGTAATATGCCCAATTGGTCGGCAGTGAATGGTGTGGTTTGGTCCAGACTGTGTATGCTGTAGGGCACAACTTGGCCATTCAGACGTGTTTGACTTCTGGTACTGGCTGTACACAGCACAATGATATGATCAGCATGGGCAATGGCCTGATCCACTTGCTGACTTATCAACAAATTGCTGGCACACACACGGCTTAGATTGATCACATGATGTGTGGGTATCAGTTGAGCCAGGTAATCCACCCAGCAAGGCCCATAATCGGGATCTGGCACGCCAAAACTATCCCCACAAATGTACAACAGTTTCATGATTCCAAGAACTCTAAAATGGGCTCAGCCACCTGTGTTTGAAATCGAGACTGAATCTCAACTTGATCAAAGAATCTTGCATGATTGTGTGCAAGAATGGCTTGAGTTCTGGCATCTTGAAATACCGGTCCTGCATGTGAAAATTCTTGATACAAGTCTTCTAGTAGAGTCAGTATCTTTTGCAACCTAGTGTGGTAGTCCAGCACCTGGTCATATGATTCATCAATACAGTGTGCAAATGTTTCAAATCCTAGACTGTGCATGTACGCCAAGGTGCCCGGCGTTCCCAGCACTATCATGGCATGATGGTAGGCCAAGGGTTTGAAAATTTTTTCACTTATGAATAGTTCGCGCTGTACCTTGGTTTCTGCCACTAGACTAAAGCAAGTTTGGGTATACCATTCAGCACGGTAATATCGATCATTTGCAGTGCCCGCATCAAATGGGCTGGCAACAAATTCATCATCAGGGAGAAAAATACCACGTTCTACATAACTGTGCAAACTCTGACTCAGATATGGTGCTACAGATTCTTTAAGTTGGTCACGGTGTGCGCGAATGATATTCATTAATAGCAAAAAGAACCTGGACGGTGCGGCGGGCACTCTTGGTTGATGATAATTGAGATAGCGCCAGTGTAGACTTTCCTGAATCCACATCCAGTCCCGAGCACGTAGTGCAAGTTCATCCTGGATGATTTCACTACAATCGTTTACATTGCTGTCCATCAAGTAAGGAAGAACTATCTGATATCCACGCTGTTTGATTTTTTTATAACGCTCAACTTCACCAAAGCGATTATCGGTCAATACCGTGCTGTTGGCCGCATACTGTTGTGCAGGATTGTATATGGCGCAATCAAACCACTGATTGAACATGGACATGATCCAGGGCTGAATCAAATTGGAATCAGCAATCAACAGTTTAGGTTTTGACATAATCAATTAATTGTGCAAACTCTGGTGCTATCATGCACAGATCTTGATTTCTTTTGCGGTCTAGATCAGCAATTTTCATTCTTGTGATAAAGCCGTCTGTTGATGCACCGCCCATCATGAAGTCGCGTATGCGATCAAAATCTTCACGATAAATGGTCTCCACTGAATCCAGATATTCTGAAATGGCCTGCTTGGCAGTATCGGGCAAACAAGCAATTGAAAAATACCAAGCATCGTGCATCATGTTCCAGTACACAAAGTTGAAACTGTCGCGATTGTGTTCCAACCACTTGGCCACTTCGCCCAGGTAACGCACATTAAACACGTTTACAGTGGTGCATACCTGTAGTTCAATATTGGGGTGGATCTCTTTTAAATCGCGGAAACGATCTAGGTTCTCACACACCAGTGCCCATTCGGCATTGCTACGTTGATATTCAAAACGTTCACCTACATCATCTATAGAGAATGCTATTTCTACTGTTCGAAAGTGTTTCCATATTGCTTCTGCTCGCTCAGGATATTGTGTGCCGTTTGTGTTGTAGTGAATTTCAACTTGCGGTGCTATGCCACGCTCCACCATGCCCTGCAACATCTCAAAATGTTCCTCAATCATAAAAGGCTCACCACCGGTGAACTCTATATACCGTATGTCATTCAATACACCGTCAATTTGTGCCCAGAATTGAGGATTTTCCCTGGGCCAAGCACCAGCCCGTAGCATACTATAAGCGTGTGACTTTTTCTGTTCATCACGCGGGAGAAAGCCAATTTCTTCTGCGGCAAATTGACTTGAACTCCAGGATCCGCATATGCGGCATTTAAGGTTGCAAATGTTGCCCAGTTTAAGATCCAGGAACATCAATGGCTTAGCGTCTGCGGTCCATTCTGCCGTGATGCCCATGTGCTTTAATCTATCCAAGGTGTGCATGCGTTTGCTGGTGCGACCAGCACGTTCTTCTGACCAGCACTTGCGACAGGTCTGTGGCTGCACACCGTCCAGTAACTGTTGTCGTAGCCCACGCATGTGATCACTGTTTTGTATGTCCTGAAAGTTGGCATGGCTTAGTTTAAACTTGTTGCCGTCGTTGTCTAGTATTTCGTCATCTGCCAAGCAACAGGGACGCACAGTGCCAATGGGTGAGGCTTCCAGACTGACCCAGGGCAGTACACAAAATTTGTCATGTGGTAGGTTCATTTTAATGCCGCCAATTCTGGTAATGAATTAGCCCAAGATTCATTTCGGATACTATCCAATTCGTGCGTTCGACGCCAGAAAGTGTCAATTAACTGTGTGTTATCTGTTGCGTTCATAAAGGTAATGGCTGATTCAAAGCCTTGTGTGGCACGTTGTAGCGGATCTCTATCGCTCATCCATGACAAATGTTTACGGTATTTCGCTTCTAAACGTTGTTTGTACGCGGCCGGAGCAATGTCTATTCTATAGTGCGCGGGATCTTGCAAGATGTTTACATTCAGATCCTGTGCGCGAATCAATCCGGCAGCGACCCATTCCCTATGAAAGTCCGGCAGGTGCCAGGCATTTAGTATGCTGAGTGTGGGACTTATGTAAAAGTCCACATCGGGACACGTTGCAATCATTCGGTGACGATTCTGTACAACATCATACCATTTTGTGCCTTTTCTAATATACTCAGCAGGGTGTCCCATGCCATCTAAACTGGCGCCCACCGCTACACTCTTGAATTGTTTCCAGTATTCAAATACACTGCGTCCTTTAAGGTCCGTATGTGTGAAGTTAGTGTTATAAATTAGTCGCACATCAAAGCGTTTGCGTTTCACTAGTTCTTCTAATATGTTATAGTGTTCTTCCATCAACAGGGGTTCGCCGCCAGCAAAGTATATCTGCTCTACATAGTCCAAATGGGGCTCAAGCTGCGACCACATGTCTGTTTCCGTGCGTCCTGCATAGTTTAGCACAGTATTTCGATCGCGCCATTCTGTGCCGGCTAACTTCACTTGATCCTGATACCACTGACTACTAAAAATATGCCCGCATGAGCGACATTTTAAATTACATAAGTTGCTGAAACGAATGTCCCAGTAAGTCATTTCAAATCGACTCAGTGTGCCATCTGCTTGTGTTTCATGCACACGATTGATATGATGTCCATGGTGTTTGTTGGCACTGCGACGTCCACTAAAGAAACCAGAATCTTCTTGCTCGTAACAGCGATTACAGGCAGGGTTTGGCTTTTGATTCAGCATGTCCAATCGTAATTGGCGTTGGGCCGGACTGTTCCAGATTTCTTCCAGTGTGTTGGTTCTACAGTCACCAATTGGGTACTTCATTTCCCCATGACAGCATGGATAGGCAGCACCGGTGGGATAGGCATGTAGATGCACCCAGGGATAGATACAAAATGTTCGAGATTTTGTGAGCAAGTCCGATTCGGTCTTGGTCAATTCTGCCATGTCTTTGCGCACAAGATCAGTACTGTTGTATTGATATGTTGACACTGTGTCAACCGGGTTGACTTGGTCTGGTGATTTTGCTATCACACTGTTACTTGTGTAAAAATCAATTGTGATCGATGTTGGGTCCTGATTGTGCTGTTGCTGTATAGTCGGATCATTGGTTAACAATACCACAAAGAAACAAGTTATATCAATTTGAAACAACCAGTGCTGTAGGTTGCGCAAGATCACCGCCGATTCGGTGCAACGAGTCATGGTAAAAATGATACGTTGATTGGGTTGATATTCGGCACGATGCAGGGACTGTACTGTGTCTCGCAGCCAAGGATCTTGTTGATACAGTTTTAGTGTGTGCAGATGATCAAGATCTATTGGCCCCAATACATCATAATTGTTTTGATATTGATTGATTTTTTCGTCAAGTGTCATAATGAATCATACCATTCTTTCAGTTCAGGAAACGCCTGGCCAAAGTCTTTGCCACGACGTTGATCATATTGTGTGTAGAACTGCTTGAAATCATTATGCAGTCGAGGCCGGTCAAATGCTTCCGAGTGCGGGGTTTTGACCACATCCAAATAATCAATCAAGCGTTGTGTGTGATTTACTTCGTGTTCTTGAATGAATTCACTATCTGCCCAGTGCGCCAGCCATGTAGACAGTCGTTGTTTGTATACTGTGCGTGTGTGTTCGGGTAACACCAGTGGGCTTTGAAAACTGGGAAAGCGCAGAATATTCAGCGTAAATGACACAGCATCACGACCGTATTCCAACTTCCAATTCATTATACATTCTAGCAATTGATCTAGGGTGCTCAGGCACAATGCGTTAATGGTACACATAACGTGTATGCCACGGAACTGTCCCGAGTCCAGCAAACGTTCTACGTTGTTGGCCCAGTCGTCCCACACAAGCCCGTCACGTATATATTCTGCCTGAGTTGATATTGACTCATTTGATGTGTACAAGTCGATTGCCATTCCTTTTGTTGAGTCAAGCAATCGGCCAACGTCAACATCGGTTCCCAGGTTACTGTTGATAGCCAAGCGTGTGTGACTCTTGCCCGTATTCGTTTTAAACCAATCAATAAGGCGCCAGGTATGGTGGGACATGAGGGGCTCGCCTCCGGTAATTCTAAGTTCTGTGAGGGTATGATGTAGATCTGTTTCCCACCATGCAAAAAATGCATCAACATAGGGATTACTCTCTGTGATTTTAAACAGTTGACTAGCATCGTGAGTGTGAGTAAAATGGTTACGCCCGTCACTAACAAGACCAGTGTAGGGTCCGTTATGTCGAATATCATTAACCCAAGTTGTGCTAAATGCAGGGTTACAGTAACTACAGGCAAACTGACAAGTGCGGTCAAAAGCAATTTCCAGTGTACGAAGATTGACGTCCCGATCGGGTGCAGTATTAAATGCTTCATGTAATGCCTCTATAGGATATATCTTGCTTTTGTACACACGGTCGCTTACGGCGTCCCGGCCCATGTCCTCAATCTTCCAGCAGTATTCACAACCTGCGGGACGTTCTCCTGCCAACATCTTGCGACGATCCTCTTTCTTTTGATCAGTGTTGTGCAACAACCCGGGGTTGGCCTGGACTTGATCCGGGTCCACCCGATGGGCTGGAGGGTGGTGACAACTTGTGGTCATGCCAGAGCCTAGCCAGATGGTAGCATTGTACCACTTGGCCGCACAAAAACTTGCAGATAAGTTATCTAATACTGTGTGTTTAAATTCTAAATCATTCATGGGTGCTTTGTTAAGAAGTCAAGAAAACGAGCAGGCAACTCCTGTTGCCATTTATGACTCACAGTGCGCAGGTGTTGCTGATTGTATTTACAAACACTTTCACACTCCGCTAGTAATTGTAACATATCTTGGTGACAAAGGTCATCCACTACGGCAGCGATGCGAGCGATTCGATCAGCCCCATTATCAATGGAATCAAATGATTCATCTATCACATGTGAAAAGGTTTGAAACCCTAAATTACGCATGTCTCTATAAAAACCTGCGTTGGCCACAGCAATCCAAGGATGACCTTGTGTGAGCGGTTTGGCTATCTTTTCTGTTCTAAAACTGTGTGGGTAATCAAATACTGTTTCTGTTACCACACTAAAGTAAGTGTCAATGTAGGGTTCAGATCGAATGTATATTTCTCCCCACAAGTTGTTGAACAGTTGATTTTTGACAAAGCCCTGTTTGCTGGTGTCCATGTGCGGTTGAAATTGTTCTACTTCGTATTCGGGTGGCAACAAATGAACAGGCCCTGCATGTGCGTCTAGATTTGTCCATAGTGCTTGTGCCAATAACCCACGCTGTTCAAATTCATTTATGAGTGCTCTGCGATGTGGTCTTGACCGTCCATTTAAGAAAAGGAATCGGTAAGGCTTGTGCTTTTTGTCAAATATTTCTTGCACACGATCTGCGGCGGCGCAGTTTTCTTTGTATCTAAATGGTTGTGTTAAAAAGTGTTCGTGCAACATATGCGGGTATGTGTCAGGTACTGCACCACCCACAATCACTGGCAACTGGCCCGACAGCACCAGATCTTCTACACCATACAGTCGCAGGTGCTGTACAAACGTTTCTGATCCCTCGGCGGGATTGCTGAAAACAACTCTAGCAATTTTTTCATTTACTATGCGTCTTATTTGTTCTGCATTGTCACGCAGTTGAACTCGTCCCACTACATAAGTAGCACCGGACTCAATTGTGATCTGATCAAACCCATAGAATTGTTCCGTGGTCCACTGTGCCAACATATCAGCAATTTCACAGTAGTGATCCACGTACAACTTCATTGTTGGGCTCGGTATTCGCATTCGGCCCACCACGAGGCCATTTCAGGAAAGGTCTTTAAGAAATCTGTACCTCTGCGACGATCGTGTTCGTTAAAAAACTTGTAAAAATCAGCACGAGCAACAGAATGATCTTGTGACTGTGCTGAACGCATCCAAGCAATATCTCTATCCAGGCGTGCCACTTCGTAGTCTTTAAATCCGTTGTGGGGATCAGATTCTGTTGTTTTGTGCGCACTCATCCAGTCCCGAACGCTCTCTAGTCGCTGAGCATAAGATTCAGGAAGTAGTTGCAGACTTTGCCAAGCAGGTTGTCTTAACACAGGTGTGTCAAACCACACACGCTGATAGGTTGTTGAATGTTTGCGGCGCAGTTCTAGTATGCCCTCTAGCAGTTGTTGCAGACTGCTCACACCGAGATTGTTCATGGTTATAATAAACGTGAGACTGTTATAACTAGGAACTTGTGTTAGGTATTGATCTACTCTTGACCACACTAGATCAAAGTTCATGCCATGTCGCATGTATTCTGCTTGGGCGCCCCAACCGTCTAGGCTCACATACTGCATAAAGTGTTCTATGCGTCCATCGCAAATGGTTTGGACTGCTGTTAGATACCGGTCAAACAGACTTTGCTCTACACTGAAGTTACTGGTAACATTCAAGTGCAGTTTCTTGGATGGGTTTTCAATCACGTAATCAAACACTCGATATGTGTTCTTGTCCATTAACGGTTCCCCACCGGTCATGCGGAAGTGTTCCAGTTGAGGATATAACTCAGGCCACCATGCCCAAAACGCTTCCACATAAGGGTTATGTTCACGAACTGGAATAGGACGATTCCGTCCAACAAAATGACTAGGATCATTGTGAGTAGTCGAGGTAGGAAATCCTCCCAGTCTATCAACTTCTGCTTGCCAAGTTGAACTAAATTGCGGGCTACAATAACTGCAAGATAAGTTACAGGCATGATTAAAATTAACTTCAACATAACTAGGTACAACATCTTCCGCCCCTGAGGAGTACTTTATTGTTTCAAAGTCTACTGCGGCCCAAGGTTCTCCAGATCTGTAATGTCTATCACTGAGTTTGCCGGCATCTTCCATGTTCCAGCAGTAAGAACATTCTGTGGGACGTTCCTGCCGCAACATAATCCGGCGTTGTTGTTTTTTGTGTTCGGTATTGTGCAAGGCTGCAGGATTGACAGCAATAGCCACAGGATCAATTGGGTGCAAGGGCGGGTGGTAACAACTGTTGTTTAGTCCTGTGGGCAAGTGTAAAGAGACCTGCTTCCACTTGGCTAAACACAATGCAGGTCCTAGAGTTGCCTGCATTTGTTCTGCTGACGTCATAAACACACTTTTCACATTTTTTCCCGGATAATACTTGCCAAAAGTTGCATGCCCGATTCAGTCAAATGACGGTTTGTTTGAGATTGGCAATAGTCGTTAGATATCAATTGCCTAGGGTAAAATATTTTTTCTGAGTTTATGATTGTGCGCGGTTCCCAACTGAACATTACAAATTTTTTATTTTGCTGTTCTAGTAATGCAATAGAGGAATCCACCAGGTAATCACTGCGCTGATCTAACTTGCTGACATCAGAAAAGTAATAGTATAATCGGTGCAATTGCTTTAGTTGTATTTCATCTTGTTCAAACTCCAACACATATTCATCAGTGCTTGAGTATAT
>Ga0114968_10003596_pt1 | contig 11604 bp, 28 predicted proteins | sample M_130807_EF_Meta_FD_87020 | JGI IMG/M metagenome (GOLD analysis project Ga0114968, IMG submission 87020) | Freshwater microbial communities from Lake Montjoie, Canada to study carbon cycling - M_130807_EF_MetaG | ecosystem: Environmental > Aquatic > Freshwater > Lake | place: Lake Montjoie... | reverse complement strand
TAGCGTTTAGTTTAATAAAAAAGTGACCTTGTTTCCCTTGATTCTCTAGACCTATTTCGAGGCCTTATAGTATGTATCAGAATCAGAATAGCTACCGGTATCGCTTATAAGAATAGGTCTGAGATAGCTAGAATATATATGTTGCTATAGAGAATGAAATTCTAGGAAGCTGGGAATTGAAAAATCATGAAAAGGCAAAAATTTCGTCTAGTTGAAACCCCACACTCCTAAAACTCCGTCGGATTTTCTAAATGAAGGTGAAGACGAACGACAGCAGCCATTATAGCTCCGAACCATCCATTGGCATTCCACTCGGACATATAAATCGATCCACCTACAATACACAATATAATATATACGATAGAGTAGGCGATGTAACTGTTTTTAACGATTCTAAAAGTGTTAGGAGTCATGATTGATAAGTTTTGATTGTGAACTAATATCGTTACACCATAAAGATAAGAACCTTTATTCAAACTAACAACTATTTCTAAAACTTTTTTTATAAATATTAGGGTATAGCGATAAGGCTGGAGAATAGTTAACTATAGGGAGAATTTAACTTTTATAGTTTACATATCTAATCTTTTTTAAATGTTTCGTTATAATACTCCATTCCTATGATCTGTTTGAAGTATTCTTTATCGGTAATATCCATCCTAGCCATATATGCATCTAAGATTTCTGCTTTGTGCATTTCCTTGGCTTGATTGTATGCCTCTAACATATCGTTACCAATAAAGTATTGCATTCTTTGAAGTTCATTAAAAAACCATTCTATTGATGTTTGCATAATTGATTTAGTTTATATGAATATATATTTTACTTAGGTCTAGAATTTTGGAATTTCTATGCGCAGCAATCTAGCCTACGGGCCTATAGCATACTGTATATGGGCTATAACTATAGTGGTGGAAACATGACGTCATACTGCCGGCAGTCGGGTGACGAGTGCGGTCAGTCGGGGAAGGAAAAGTTCACGGTTTGGAAAAAGAGTTACCTGTTTTCCTTTTCAATAGCATCGTACGCACCTATAGCCCATAAGACACCTACTACTTTCATTATCCAATGCCATTTCATTGGATCCCATGTGCTACATATGAAACTACCTGTAGCATAGATAGCTCCTGTTATTAAGACGGCTTTTATTAATCCTTTCATTATTATCTGGGTTTATGTCTTGATGTTGTTAAAAGAAAGGAGAAGGCTCCGTAGAGCCAACTCCGTCTTGATGTTCTAGATTAGGTCCTAAGCAAACTCTTCAGTCAAGGCCCAGAGCTTCTGATTAAGCTCAACGTCCTTTAACATATTAGTTATCTTTCTAACCTTCCTCTCCTTCTTATCAGCACCTACAGTCGTAAAGCCTCCTCTTACCAAATGCTCTTGGACTCTATTCATTACTACCCATAAGTTAGCTCCAGCATCAGCTTGTCTAGTAGCCGATAGCACTTGATTGATCTCAGAAGCATCTACTAATCTCTCTTCACCAAAGCGAGCCTGGATAGCCTTCTTAGCAAACTTTCTCATCTCCTTATCAGTTAAGATCTTATTCGACAAGGTATTGATCTTGCTAACTACATTAGGAAGAATATCGATAGCCTTCTCTACTAGAGTCTTAAGCTCATCGAATGAATAACCTAAGTGACGCATATCGAAGGTACCATAGTCAGCAGACTTGATCACCAATCCGTTCGTACATACTAGGCGGAAGATACCAATCTCGAACTTAAACCTACCCCATCCTCTATGATTGTTCTGAATCATGATCTGAGGATAAGCTTCGATACCACCTTGATCATCTTTGATAAAGATCTCTGGATGGAAGAACATTACGATATGCTTACCGTATTTCTTTTGAGTAGCATTCTTCGACTTCATCGTCTTGGCGTCTGCAACTAGCCATCCTAATTTCTCCATGTCTTCAACGATCTGATACGTTGGCAAGAAGGTATACTTATCAGACACCTTATCATGAGGCGCTTGAGTGTAGACCTGTGGAGCTCTTTCTGCGATTTGCTCCGGTGTTAAAGCTGTTAATTGATTCATAACTGATTAAATTTTAATGATGATTTAATAATATACTTAAAGATACGATTCTTATTTCAGACTACCAACCCTAATCCACCTTCCAAGCAAAATTTATTCTTCTCTTTGGCTTATCAGTATGGTCAACAATCTCTCCATCGATAACTGCTAGAGCATGTCCCTTAACCAAGATATAGAACTTACCTCTTGAATACTTCCTAGCGAAAGTAGATAAGGTCATAGACCTAGTTCTGATAGAGCCATCTGGTTGCTTGTAATCCTGCTCAGCTTTCATTCTAATCACATCCTTACCCAACACCTCCTTAGCTTGAGAGATACCTTCTGCTTGAGGAAAGGTCCTAAGCATCTTTAAAGTAGATACTCCTCTACGTCTCCTTCTCTCCCAAGCCTTAGCTGCATACTCATAAGCTTCATCAGCTGATATGCTGAAGGTAGCAGAGAGAGCAGATACAGTACAGTAATTAGAATCGCCTACGAGCTTAGCTGTAGAGCCGTTTGCCTTGATAACGTTGGAAATGTGCTTCATAACTTTGATGGATTTTTGATTATACCTTAAGATAGTAATAAGGCTTCAGACGAGCAACTTTATTTAAAAAAAAATAAAAAAAAAATAAAAGGCAACCTCCGTCTGATCTCTCCACCCTTATTATCGGGCGCCTGTCTCTCTTGACGACCTTAAGATAAAAAAAAGGCCCCGAAGGGCCAACTCTACTACCATCTTTCTTTTAGTTATTTTTAAACCTAGCCTTATAACTCTCTACTAGAGACTGGAACTGGATTAAACAATCTCCGGCTGATTTCCCTTTTAGCCCGTAGTAACCTTTCAAGTCCTTCAACTTAATCCCTCTACAAGTCATTCCCTTAGACATAATCTTAAGATTGAATTCATGAACTGCTAACTGATAACCGAAGTAATCGATATTACCTTTAGAAGTTGATACTATAGGAGTGCTCAAGGTTCCCATTTCTGCTGCTTGAAGAGCTTGTTCGAATTGTGTCATAATTGTTTCGTTTTGATTATACCTAAATATAGCTAGCCTGATTCAGACTACCAACTTTATTTAGCAGCTGGTATGAAATGTTTTGTAAAATCCTCCTTGTTAATAGCTATCAAACGACCCTCTCCAGACTCCCTATCGAAGTAATAACGCTCCTCTCCTGCCCAATAAAACTTCACCCTAGTCCCCTTCTTAACCTTCTGATGATGCCAATCTTTACTTCCGTAATACCATTCGTAAATTACTCTCTTTCTTGGTTTAATATTCATAACGTTTAATTTTTGATTATACCTAAATATAAGATTCATTTCTCAGACTAGCAACTTTGATTTAAAAAAAGATCCCACTATTTCTAGCAGGATCTGTATAATCAAAATCAACAATCTATTCACTCTCTTCATCAGCTTTCAAATTCTCAAAGAATGCTTCAATCTCCTCTCCCACATTCTCAACAACTGCATCCTTAATTCCCCTAGTGTAAACATCAATACTACTTAAGCTAATTTCATTTCCATTCAATTCAAATTCAGCTGAATCTACATCACAAACATCCTCTGTTTGTAAATTCTCAGCATTACTCTTAACCTGATCAACTACAACTTGAACTAGCTGGTCAATTAAGATTCGACTCAACCCGTTTCCGTCAGAAGCTTTAAGGTTAGTAAAGAGATTCAAAACGTCATCTTTTGTAAAGATAGAACTTGGTGCATTTTTTACAGCTGCTACTGTTTGCTCGATTGTTAATTTCATAACTTTGATTTTTTTTTAATGATTGATTAATGATTATACCTAAATATAGCTTCTTTATTTCAGACTTCCAACTAATTTAGAAAAATAAATCTAATATCAGCAGGATAATTTTCTGGTAGAGCGTTAACGGCGATTTTGATTGGATTCATAACTTTGATTTTTAATGATTGATTAATGATTATACCTAAATATAGCTTCTTTACTTCAGACTAGCAACTTTCTTTACAGGTTTCATCCAACCTATATTCCACATCTCCTCCCTACCTCGATCTTCGAATCTTATTATACCACAATTATCTCCACAATATCTTACATATACCCCTTCTCTCCTCTCCTTACTTACAGCCTCCCTACTCGTCTCCGTATGTAAATGTCTCGGAATTGATACTAGGTCTCCTGGTTTGAATTTGTCGTACTGATCGTAATACTTTGCCATAATTTTAATTGTTTTGATTATACCTAAATATAGCTTCTTTGATTCAGACTTCCAACTTATTTATAAAATTGTTTTGGAGTCATATCGTACCTAGGTTGCTCATATTCCCACGTAGAGTATCTCATAGCTTTATTTATCTCCCTACGAGTAGGCTTGTTATAGATCTTAGGTGAGCAGCTAGATAAGGAAGCTGTAACGAGTATGCCTAGCATACAGAGTAAGAATATAATGATCGGTGTCTTGAAATCAATTCTTTCCATAACTAATTGTTTAGATTTGAACTAAAGATAGAAAGAAGGTCCCGAAGGACCAACTTTATTTTTCTTCTGCCTCAAGCAATTCTTTCGCCTCTTCTACCGGTCTACCTTTCGTACCGTAGAGACCTAACTCTAATCCCGAATCAGTTCCGGCATGAAATACTCTTAACACATCCATGTCGCTGTTAACTTCAAACGTAATGTAACTGTAACCCACTCCGTCTGGCTCCAAAACCGTAATCCTTTCAGGTCCAAAGTTAGCGATTAGAGCTTTAACTGCTCTGTCGTTTAATACTAATTTTACTGTCATAATATAATTGTTTTGATTATACCTAAATATAGTATCCTTTGCTCAGACTACCAACTATCCTTCTGGAAATAATATAAACAACATAAAACTAATAGGAACAAGTAATAAGACTGGAGCTACAAATACTAAGAATATAAATTGAGCTAGGTAACTAAAAGCTGTAACAATTAAAGTTGGATCTTCGAGATAGTTACCGACCGAAGCTCCTATTACTACAAATAAAAGTAATCCTAAAGCTCCTATGCCGAATAACTGCTCACCGAAGTCAAACTGCTCATCCCACGTACAAATCCTTCCTTGAACCCTTCTAGCATATATCTTATATAAATGCGATAGGAGTGTTGCACTAAGTATATAAATTAATACAACTCCTACTATCATTCCAGCAAATCGTAATATACCTCTAAACATAATGATTATTTTTAATTATACCTTAAGATAACTATTCTATTTCAGACGACCAACTTTATTCTTCGTACCCTTCTATAGGATCCTCTGCTTCGTAATCTCCATTATCGACATTAGCAGTAAAGATATCTAGATTAGTTAACAGCTCTTCAAAAGGACTTGATATTAGATCAACATAGTCAGCATGCTCTAAATGATTCCAGCCTATATCTGCTACCTCTAATAGACTAAATACTTCTTCTAACTTCTCTTTAGCCTCCTGTAATAATTCAACCTTGCTTGTGTGCTTCTTTCTTGACATGATATATAATTTAATATTTAATGATTGAGTAGTAAAAAAGAGGCCCCTCGCCTAGAAAGACCAGGGCCGTTGTATAATCAAAGTTTATTCGCTCTCCTCGGTGCTTAGCGAGAATTCGTTTCCTTCCTCTTCTCCCTCCTCAACTAATTGTCCGTAGTAAATTTCGTTATTAGAAAGCTGATAAGAAAACTTCATTCCAGCTTGCCCGTTTCTATTTTTCGTAAACATTAAATAAGTTCCTCCTCCTTCTCTCTCTCCCTCTCTCTTCATTTCTAAATGCGCATCCGTAATATGCTTCATTTTATTTGACCCTACGAATACCCCTGCTTTAGTTACCTGCTGAATTAAAAGGAATGAAGAATAACAGCCCCTAGTATTTTTTCCTTCGTTATGGCCAACAGTCAAATCAATCAACCATTTTTCAGCTTCTGATTGAGACATACCAGCATCTTCTTTTACAGCTCCCAACACTTCAACAATACTATCCATCAAAACATAATCGTAACCCTTATGCAATAATTGCTCGATTACATCCTTAGTATTGAAATCCATATAATCGGAAGTAAAGATAGTATCCACATTTCCAAATACCGGAAAACGTTTCGTATACTTAAACATTTGAATCTTAGACATCTCAGCCGAAATAAATAAACATTTGATATCCGGATTAGCTATTTGCAAGCAAGATAAAGTATGGAGTAATAAAGTCGTTTTACCAACTCCAGGATCTCCTGTACACATAATATTCGTTCCTACAGGAATACCTCCCTCGTAAGAGAATAGCTTGTCAATTACTAACCCAGTCTTTTTCTGACTAAGCATTCCGTCATTAATATTCAGGTCTCTTAACTTAGCTACCTTTTCGAAATTAATAACTGGAGGCGGAATAGAAGGAGACGATTGAATCGACTCTCCCATGTTTTTTCTTTTTAGATACTCCTCAAGCGTTACTCCTAACTCTTGAGCTTTCTTTTTTGCGTAATACGTTTGTGTGTAAGTCATAACTTTGATTATTTTTTGATTATACCTTAAGATAGCTTTTATATTTCGAACGGCCAACTATTTGTTAATACTTTTCCATATATTTTTTAACATCATATAAGAAGTCCGACATCTCCTCATCATCCCCTACTAGCCCTAATTGGCTAAACTCTCCCTTTTCAATCGCAGTACATATATCTCCGAAATTTTGATATGATTCGATCTTAGCTAACTCTTCCCCCATATTACTAAAATGACTACTATACTCATTCGATTCAACTTCGAATCTCATATCGACATAGATACTAACAGCTCTTTCGGTTAATACATTTTGTGCAGCTCGTAAAATTTTCATAACTTTGATTTTTTAGATTGATTAATGATTATACCTAAATATAGCTACTCTATTTCGATTTTCCAACTTTGTTTTGATACGTTTCAAGAATATGAACCATACCTTGTACTGCATATTCCGGACATTCGTCAAATTGACCATCACTCCAATTCTGTACGAGTCTCTTAAGCTCCTTATTATTTGAAGTTGTAATCTTGCTCTGAGTAGCATCCTTGAAGTATTTCGAGCAAGGGATGAATGAATTCAATTCTCTGAACATGCTGTCTAATGTAATTGCGTTTGCCATAATTAAATTGTTTTGATTGATTAATGATTATACCTAAATATAGATACTCTCGATCAATTTTCCAACTTTATTAATAAAAAAGATTGCTCCTCTCCATCATAAGTTGTAAAGTTCCCTTTTTGACAAACCTCATCCATAATTTCATCAGTCATCTCTTCTGCATCCTCAGCTCCCTTAGCTACAAACCCTATCATACAATTCCTGAAGACTGTTTTAGGGTCACTAAGACCTGCTTTAAGTTCATGTGATTCACTCAAGCTTGCTTCATACCTGTCTAAGATTAAAAATAAATACTTTTGCATAATGTTTTAATTTTTGATTATACCTAAAGATAGGTTAAAGAGATCAGACTACCAACTCTATTTTGAATAACCTTCTCTTTCTCCGAGAGCGTGTACTACATCAGCCCAATCACAAGTACCGACCAACTGCTTCAACATCTGCCCTCTCATAAACAATTGAGATATAATATATTCCATAGTTTCTCCGTCGAAGTCTTCAATTTCTTCTAATAACTCAATAGCTTTTTTGACGTTGGGATGGTCTACAGGAAGAGGAGCTACTGCTTCTGATACCCAAGAATCGTAAGTTCTAGAGTCGATTGGCATTCTAGATGGATGTGTCATAATGATTGATTTTTGATTATACCTAAATATAGCTATTAGATTTCAGACTACCAACTTTGTTTTATCTTTCTTCCGTATGTAGATTCTAGCTCATGAAAATACTCTCCATACTCTATTCTATCCTCTAGGTGAGTAATGTTATTTATATAGCTATTATACTCCGATTGGACATATGCTTCAAATTCTCTATTAGTCATCGCTTGAAAATCTTCCTTAGTGTACTTATCGTACTGTGTCATAATGATTGATTTTTGATTATACCTAAATATAGAAAGAAGGTCCCGAAGGACCAACTTTATTCTGAAATAAATTCTACCTCAGCATGAATAGTATAAAATCCTTTAGGAGTACTTTGAACAAAACCTGGGCTACAAGGACACATTGAGCATCCGCATTTAGCTCTCCAGCCCCAATTCTCCTTCCCAAGATATTTAGCTTCTTCTGGAAACTGCTCTTCAATTTGCTTCATGACAACCGGAATAATTTCTCTCTTATAAAAGTCATGAGGACGGCTACGACGGTTTTGTAAATTCTCTAGAATAGTTTCTCCTGAAGTCCAAATGTACAGCTTGTTAGAGTACTTGTAAGGCTCTCCTTTACGGCTAGAATAACTTTCGTGGTTGATCTTTAATTTCTTGATTGTAAATTTCATAGTGATTGATTTTTGATTATACCTAAATATAGTTTCTTTATTTCAGACTACCAACTCTATTTTTTACATGTTTTAGAATTTGGCTGTAAGTTTGGCCTTTGGTGTGAATACCTAAGCTGTGGGCTAGCTTGATTAAGTCTTTGTAAAGGATCATAATGTTTAATTTTTGATTATACCTAAATATAGATACTCTAGATCAATTATCCAACTTTATTTATGAATTCCATTGAAAATATTGCGTCAATTCTTCTGCAATCTCTACTAGCTCCTCTCTACTCTCCTCACAAAAGACTCCTGAATTAATTAAGTCTGTAAGTGATTGCCGAATATACTTAAGAGCATGATAGTTTTGCTTAGCTAAATTCTCCTGGCTGAGATCCTCGTAGATAGCTTCAAACTGATCCGATACCGCCCATCCGTGCTTGGCGTTAATAAATGCTGATGCAATGTTCTTTGTCATAACTAATGTTGTATACATATGTTTAATTTTGATTTCACTAAAGATAGATAAAAGGCCCCGAAGGGCCAACTTTATTTTAATCCCCTCCTCTCACTCTTAACCAAACCGCCTCCCCCTCTGCTAGGGTCTTCTTTAACATCTCCATAGCATGTTTAGTCTCCCAAGTCCTATCTTTTGCAGGAATGGTTTCTAGGTAGCGTAGAGTAATCTTTAATGTTCCTTCGTAGTAGCCGATAAGGCCTGCTTTTGATTGAATTGAGTCTAGCATAATTTAATTGTTTTGATTATACCTTAAGATAGCTATTAGCTTTCAGACGACCAACTTTTATTTTCGGTTCTTTTCAACACAAAATGTTCCACTACGATATATGCTATCCCCAGTCTCATTCACATAACGGATCGTTGCGTTACCTGGTAGGTATTCAAATTCATTAGTATAATCTTCATGACTATACTTCGCGTGATTATACTGGATTGTATATTTGTAATTAGATTGCTTATCATCTCTACACAACATAATCACAAGTACTACACAAAAAACTGTTAATACAATTCCTATTACTAATTTCATAATATTTATTTTACTTTTTTTACAATATAAGAATATTTATAATAATGTCTTTCTCCTGGAGTTAGATTCTTCCTCCTGTTCTTAGCATATAGTTTAGCCTCTTCGTGATTATCGAATGTAGCTACTACGTGAACTCGTTCACCTATCCTGCCTCCTTTTTGAATTACTTGTGTCATATGATTTAATTTTTGATTATACCTTAAGATAGCTATTAAGTATCAGACGACCAACTCTAAAAGACAATATAGTTTATAGCCTCCTCCCCTATCCCAATTCCATCTTTAGTAATCTCATAGTTCGGATCCATTCCCGATATCATAATATGAGCAATCAAGTCTCCTAATGTCGAAAATTCTGCTGTGTAGTAAGAACATTTTAAGCTGTACATAATATTTAATTTTTGATTATACCTAAATATAGATACTCTTATTCAGACTAGCAACTTTATTTTTAATTATACCTCAACAATCTGTAGTACTCATCTGCCGTACGGGTATTGTGCGCCCAATGCCATAACGCTTCATCTTTCAGATCTTTCTCCTCAATATATTCCCAATCCTCTTTATCGATCCTTCCCCATAATGCATCATATTCTGCTCTTGTATTAACTGATTGAGCAATACGTCTATCTCTTGCTAATGTTTTTCTAAAATTAGCTCTTGCTTCCTTTGTGCATCCTTTCGGTATATCATAATAAGTCTCACGTACCTTTTTGGGCGGGTCTAAATAAATTAACATACCATCCTTACCTCTATGATGGTACTTATTAACCTCCCTTGTGTATACTTGAATGTCCCATCCGCCAGGCCAAGCTGTGTAGTAACGATCTGTTTTGCTTAAGATCTTCCAGTAGTTGTTTTTAATTGCCATAATATTTAATTTTTGATTATACCTTAAGATAGCTTTTATATTTCAGACTAGCAACTTTATTTTTAAACAAAGAAAGACCCGGAGTAGAAACTCCAGGTCGTTTAATCAATCAAAACAATCAAAATGTCCCTTTTGGGAAGGGATAAGTAATTAGGCCTGAGCTGAGCGAGCTACAAGCTGCTCATTAGTCAAGCGACGGTTAGCCATGCGGTACGCGGCTGAGGTAATAGTTGAATTGTATCTACGGCCATTCAAGACGTTAGATGTGTGTGAGCGAGAGTAACCTAGCTTACTAGCCAATGTCGTAATGTCACCTCTTCTGCGTTTCTGCTGAAACTTTGCTACCTTAGTAACTTCTGTTAAATTCATAACGGTTTGTTTTTGGTTTATTGTTATATAAATAATATAAGAACTTTTTTTCTACTTTCCAACTAATTCTCTAACCTTCTCAAAATGTTTTTCTATAGCGGTAATAAACTTCATGGCCTGAGACTTGGTCTTGGTGTAGGCAAAGAACTGACAGAACTCTGAATCATAACTAACTGTATAGCCTGGAGTTGATATGCTCTCTTGAATTAACTCTTCGAAGTCATATGCTGAATCGAATTCCCTTATACAAAACTCTTTTTTCGGATAGCCTGTAATAGTGTAATCGCTGTCTCCATCTAATCTATTGATAGAGAGACCTAAAGGTGAAGTGTAGATAGACGGCATAACTTATTGATTTTTAAATAGTATTAAAAAAAAAAAGCCCCCCGGGGCGGTGCCTAGCCGTAGGGACCTGTTCTGGCCGTAAGCCGGCTATAGGGCGGTGCTTGCACGTAGGGGCTTTATAACTTTTTTTCTAGATAAGGCCTAGGTTCTTAGCTCTGACATAGCCGACCTCCTTGCCCGTAACGGGGTTGAGATACTTCATCTTAGTCTTAGAAACTTTTCCGCTAGAAGGTTTTTTTGTAGCTACAGGCTCGGTGACTTCAACCGTTAGCTCTTCCGTAGCTCTCTTATGGCCGGCTGGAATCTCAGTTACTGATATAGGACCATTAGTGCGGACGGCAGTATCGTATTCCCAGATAGAAGTAGACCCGTCTTCATTTTGATAAACTTTTTTTGATTTCATAACCTTTATTTTGATTTATAATTAAAGATAAGAACTCTTTTTCAGTCCGCCAACTTTTTTTTGAATTGGGTTAGCAATATATATTTTGATTCGGATCAAGAGAGTTGGAAGTGTGAGAGAAACGAGCTAGGAGTTTACATTTTCGCTAGTTACACTCGCTCTCCTTTCTTCCCTACATTC
>Ga0114968_10003594_pt1 | contig 11607 bp, 11 predicted proteins | sample M_130807_EF_Meta_FD_87020 | JGI IMG/M metagenome (GOLD analysis project Ga0114968, IMG submission 87020) | Freshwater microbial communities from Lake Montjoie, Canada to study carbon cycling - M_130807_EF_MetaG | ecosystem: Environmental > Aquatic > Freshwater > Lake | place: Lake Montjoie... | reverse complement strand
GCTGCATCTGGACATCATTGGCGACGGCCCTGAGCGCGAGCGTCTGCAGGCCATGGTGCAAAGCGAGAACATCACCGCCGGTGTGAGCATGGACGGCTGGATTCCACATGCCCAGCTCGGTGCACGCCTGCGAGAAAGCGATCTATTTGTGTTCCCCAGCATTCGCGAATTCGGCGGCGGCGTGGTGTTGGAAGCCATGGCGCTGGGAATCCCCGCCGTGGTGCTGGATCACGGTGGCCCGCCTGAGCTCGTGCCGCCGGGCACCGGCTACGTGCTGCCCATGACCACGCGTGAGGACATCGTCATGCGGCTGCGTCAGTTGCTGACAGAACTGCGGGAGGATCCTGCGCAACTGCACAGCGCAGGCGAACTGGCCCAGGCACACGTGCGCAAGTTTTACTCCTGGGAGGCCAAGGCGGTGCAGATCCACGAGGTCTATCGCTGGGTGCTGGGACATCGCTCCACCAAGCCCGACTGGGGCACACCCATGGGATTTGCGAGCCCGACAGAAGAAGCTGAAGTGTCGATGCAGCTCATGCCGCAACCCCTGCTCATTCCCGGTCATGGCTTCTAATGCATCCAACCAGGGCGCATTTCACATCCCCTCGCTCGATGGCATGCGCGCCGTGGCCATCTTGATCGTGTTCCTCAGCCATGCTGGCCTGTCCCATGTGGTGCCCGGTTTGTTTGGGGTCACCGTCTTCTTTTTTCTCAGCGGCTACCTCATCACCACCCTGCTGCGCATGGAGTGCGAACGGCATGGCAGCGCGAACCTCCGCCAGTTCTTTCTGCGCCGCACACTGCGCATCCTGCCGCCGTTTTATCTGATTCTTGCTGTCATCGCCGTACTTACCGCCCTCGGTGTTTTGCCAGGCGGCTTTCAAGGCCAGGCATTGACGGCGCAAGCCCTCTTTGCCGCGAACTACTGGGAAATCGGTGGTGGCGTGCAGCCTCCGGGCACGGAGGTGCTCTGGTCGCTGGCGGTGGAGGAGCATTTCTATCTGCTCTTTCCGTTCTTCTATCTCGCCCTGCGGCGTGTGTTGCCGGAGCGCCGGCATCAATTTGCCCTGCTGATGACGCTCTGTGCCGCAGTGCTCGCGTGGCGGATGCTGCTGGTACATCAACTCTCCGCCATTGATCTGCAATCAGGCTCCGCGCACCATCCCCGCACCTGTCATGCCACGGACACCCGCCTGGATGGACTACTCTTCGGCTGTGCGCTGGCAGTCTGGGGCAATCCGGCATTGGATGGGACGCGCATTCGGCGCAGCCACTGGCTGTGGCTGCTGCTGCCCTCCTGCGTCCTGCTCCTGCTGGCCACTTTCGTCATCCGCAGCGTGCCTTTTCGTGAAACATGGCGCTACACCCTTCAGGGGCTTGCTTTGATGCCGATATTCATCACCGCCATTCGCTACTCAGACGCCCTGCATCTGCGCTTCCTGAACTGGCGCTGGGTCAGCCGGCTCGGTGTGCTCTCATACGCGTTTTATCTCACCCATTCGCTGCTCCTTGAACTGGTGGAGCACTGGCTGCCAGCTCCCGCAGGGCTGAGCCATCTTCAACTCATGCTTTTGCGTGGCTCGGTCGCGTTTGTACTGACGCTGGCAGCCTCCTGGTTGATTCATCAATGGGTCGAAAAGCCCTTCTTGCGCCTGAGACGCCGTCTCGGTAGTGGCACCGAATCGACGACGCATAAGCAATCGGGCGCATTGGTGTTGAATCGTGCTTAGCAAAGCCTAAAACTCGATTCATTCTTCGGCCAAACGCCCGTTTCAAAATGACGCGGCTTGCGGTGATCTCATTTCATTCGGAGCTTACTGTTGTAACACACTTCAAGTGTTCCCTTTTGAGCTTCCAAAATCATGAACACCCCACCCTCCATCCGTGTCGCCTGTGTCGAAGACGACCCGCAGTTTCAGGCACTCCTGAAAAAAATTCTGATGCCGGAACGTGGCTTTGAACTGCTGGATGTTTTCAACAACGCCGAGCAGGCCGTGGCATCCATTCTCGACTCGCGCCCCGATGTCGTGCTGCTCGACCTAAAGCTGCCAGGAAAGACCGGCATTGATTGCCTCGGCATGCTTGAATGCCACATGCCCGCCACCGCTTTCGTCATGCTGACCGGAGATGACACGCCGCAGCAGGTTTTCGCCGCCCTGAAGGCCGGCGCCTGTGGCTACGTGCTCAAGACCGCACCAATCGAACATCTGGTCGAGGCCGTGCGTGCCGCAGCAATCGGTGGCGGCCCGTTGAGCCCGGCGATTTCACGCATGCTGATTTCGGCATTTCAAACCAAGGCAACCGCCGTTCAGCCGCGCATCCCCGGCATCACGCAGCGTGAAAATCAACTGCTGGGTCTGTTTGTGAAAGGCCTGAGCGCCAAGGAAGCCGCCTACGAGATGGGCATCAGCTATGAAACCGTGCGGGATTATTTGAAGACGATCTATCAGAAGCTGAAAGTACGCTCACGCACCGAAGCAGTGCTGAAGTATGTCCGCAATCAGCAGGGGCCGGCACTGGCGTTCTGATCAGCGCACACATCTGTTTCCTGCAACGCCCCTCGACTGGTGGTTCATCGAGCGGTCAGTCAGGCCGTTGATGAAAAAATCGGCGTCCTGCTCTTGCGCAGTCGGCCATGCTGCGGGAGCGTACGCTTTCGCTCACCAACTGCAGCTGCCAATGAAACTCCGCCTTCACAATAAAGCCATTCGGGTCGCTTGTGTCGAGGATGATCAAGCCTATCGGGCATTGTTGGAAAAATTGCTCGCTCCCGAGCGGGGCTTCGATCTGATGGGAGTGTTTAAGAGCGCTGAACAAGCGGTGCGACCGCTGCTGAAAGAACAGCCGGATGTGGTGCTGCTGGATGTGGGCCTGCCGGGCTGGACGGGGATCGACTGCCTGCGTGCACTGGGCTTGAACATGCCATCCACGGCGTTTGTGATACTCACCGGACATGACGCTCCTCAGCATGTTTTTGCCGCGCTGAAAGCCGGAGCATGCGGCTACATGCTGAAGACCTCTCCTTTGGAGCATCTTTTGGAAGGCGTACGCTCTGCCTCGTGCGGAGGCGGGCCCCTGAGTCCTGAAATTTCACGTTTGGTGATCTCTTCCTTTCATGAAAAGTCATCCGCCAATCGCAAGCGTGTGCCGGGCATCACCCCGCGCGAGTCGGAACTGCTGAACCTGCTGATGCAAGGTTTCAGCGCGAAAGAGGCGGCGCACGAGATGCACATCAGCTACGAAACGGCCCGTGATTATCTGAAAACCATCTACCAAAAGCTGAACGTGCATTCACGCACGGAGGCAGTGCTGAAATACATAGAGCTGCAGAAGACTGCGGCATTTATCTCGGTGTGACCTTAGTCACATATGCAGGGTATGCCAGGCTGAAATTCAGGAGGATCAAAGCTCTCCCATACAATTGGGGGTTGAGCATGAAGTAGCCATGAGACGCAAACGATTTAGCTTCGGCTAAATCAATGCTTATGCTCACACCAACAGACCTTTCTACTCTCGTGGTCAACACACCCGCTGAGATCACGGAGATCAATGCGGGGGCGTTCAAAAAGCATCTGCAGACAGCCGTTACCAAGGAGCACCGGCAGTTGGAGCTGCACATGGGAAAGACGCATTCCATCGACTCCAGCGGCCTGGGTGCCCTGATTTTCCTACACAAGCTAATGGAAGCCCGCGCCGGTTCCGTCCGCCTTATGCAGCCGTCGCCCGACGTGCAGCAGATTCTGGAACTTACCGGCATCGCCGAGCTCTTCGAAATCCACCGCTAAAAATGATGACACAACCTCCTCCTGATGGCGCAATCTTTGAAAGCGGATTCCACCTGCATGGTGCTCGCGAGCTGGCGCGCTCGGTACGCGTCTTTTTGGAGCGTCATCGGCTTGGCGAACAGGCCGCTTCCGAATGGGAGCTGGTGACCAACGAGGCTGCAAAAAACGCCGTGGAAAAACGCTCCTCCAGCCAGGAGCCGGGATATGACACACTGCGGGTAATGGTCAATGTATGGCCGGAAACCGTGGAAGTTTGTGTGGATGACCACAATACGGAATATGCCCCCGCAAACCAGCCTCCCAGCCAAAATGATATATGTGAATCCGGGCTCGGCCTTTTCATCATCTCGCAGCTCACCGACTCCACACGCTATCTGAACGGCGCTTTCGGCAACACTCTTGTCATGCGCCGCGCCCGCCCGCCCGCCCGCAACATGCTGGATTTGCATTGCGGCGATCACCTGGAGACCACGCTCGACATGATGACCGAGGACCTGGGGGCCGCCTATGAAAGTCTGTGCTCCATCTTCCGGTTCAGCAAAGAATTCGGCGAGACGGACGATTTACAAGGCTTCATCAAACGCTGGCTTCACGAGCTACTGCGAATTACAGGGACAACCTGGTTCGTCATGCGCCGTCATCAGCCCGCAGACAACACACTGCAGATGCTGGCCTGCTCCTTGGATGAAGCGGCTCTCCCCGCCGAGATGCTTTCTCTCTCCCTGGAGGAGCAGCGCATCGAATCAGTGGAAACACACGCCGCTTGCACCCGCAGCGAAGTCTGGTTCGACAACTGCACCAGCACCGCAATGCTCGAACCCTTGACGGAGTTGTTTGAACACCCGGTGTCGGGCATCTCCTGCCCGGTGGATGTAGCTGGTCGTCTGTTTGGCGTGCTGACGCTCGGATGCGCGACAGAGGCCTGCTCGCTCAGCGCACGCGACACCCGGGTGGTCAAAATGTTTGCGGATTACATCGCCCTTCAGCTCAGCCACGAGCAGGCGCAGCAGGAGGTCATGCGCTCCCGCGTGCTGCATCGAGATCTCGCCATCGCCGCTGAAATCATGCGCTCGCTGCTGCCACGGCAACTGCCGAAGATTCCCGGGTACACCTGCGCCGCCTTCCTGCGGCCCGCGCAGTCTGTGGGCGGTGACTTGTATGACTTCCTGCCGCTGGACGACTTGGGCACGCTGTTTGTCATCGCCGATGTCATGGGCAAGGGACCTTCCGCCGCTTTGTTTGCCATCATGTTTCGCAGTCACCTGCACACCCTTGTTCGATTTGCCGCCACACCGGGCCAACTGCTGGAGCGGCTCAACGCATTGCTGTTCCAAGACCTCGACCATTCGGACATGTTCGTCAGTGCCCAGTTGATGTGGTTTGAAAATGCGACGGGCAGCATCACCATCGCCTCTGCCGGGCACTGCCCTGCTCTGATAGTGGACCGGAACGGACGGCAGTTGGTCGAAGCACGCGGCGAGGGGCCGCCTTTGGGCATTGATGTGAATGCCACCTTTGCCGAGGTGACACTCGACGAGCGCCAGGCATGCCACATCCTGATGCTCACGGATGGCGTCACCGATGCGCGCAATCCCCGAGGCGAGATGCTGGGAAAGGACGCCATCGTCTCCTGTCTCATGCAGTTCACCACCACGGGTGGTGACGCAGCCCAGCTACAGGCCTCCGTTCTCGCCGTCATCGAACAGCACGTCCAAAACGCACCTAGTGCCGACGACATCACCCTGGTCGTTCTCAGCCGTGATCCCCAGGCCAAGCCACTTAACCTCAACCCTCACACACCGTGAACCTATCCTCCATTCTCGTCGCAGATGATCATGCTCACGTTCGCCGTCTTGTTCAGCAAAGTTTGAAGCGCGGCGGCTATGAGCGGTTTTCCTTTGCCTCCACCGGCATCGAAACTCTGCTTCTGGCGCGCACCGGGGAACCGGACATTATCATCCTCGATTTCGACATGCCTGAGCTCGACGGACTGGCCGCGCTGTTTGAACTGCGCGCCGACCCTGTTACCGAACGCATTCCCGTCATCATGATGAGCGGCTACGCTGAGTTCCATACCTGCATCGATGCGCGGAGCATGGGTGCAGACCAGGTGTTATCCAAACCATTCGCGCCTTCATTTTTACTTGAAATGGTCAACCGCATGCTGCGCAGGTGACTCACCGCATGCGTCCTGAATCGTCATCTTCGGGGCCTTGGTGGCACAGCTTTGGATAACCGCGCTGCCGCCCGGCGGTTCATCTCCATCCCCGACACCATCCCGGCGAGCATGAGCCAGTGCGACAGATTCTTCGTCTGCGTGAGAATGCGCTCCACCGTCCCATGCAGGTAGCAGATGGACAGCGCCACCAGAATGCCGAAAGCGACATAGCCCATCAGGCTTTTGCCATAAAACAGCCAGGCTCGTACTGCGCACCAAAGCGTGGCTGCCTCAAACAGCAGGAACAGCGCCCAGCCCGTCCACCCATTCTCTGCCAGCAGCAGCCAGTAGAGGCTTTCTGTCAGCGGATTGGCCCAGTAAAGTTCATCCACGATGGCAAAGCCGCGGCCTTCATCCCACTCCTCCAGAACAGCGCAGTATTTCGCGCCCAAAGGACGGCTGTTGGCGATGCCGTAGTTGTTCCAGCCGATGCCCAGCAGCGGGTAGTCATGCAGCATGGCCTGACACTGACGATTGAGCACGGGGCGCAGATCCTCCGCGCTCTTCTCCTTGCTCGCCTTGACCTCTTTGAGGCGTGAGTTGAGCGAATCCATGGCAAACATCATCACCAGCACGGCACCGAACACCCCCATCACTGAGAACAGCGTCGTGCGCATGCCGGGGCCACGCACCCATGCCATCGCCAGCACAATCGCCGCACCAATGGCATACGCGGCAAGCGCCGCACGTGAAACTGACAGCAGTACGCACAGTCCTGCCGCGCCAAACGCAGCCAGGCAGAGCCACAGCAGACGCCCTTTCACCTCCTTGTGCAGCGCGGCGGCAAACACCACGCAGGCCGTCATGTAGGCCCACATGGACATGGGGTTCTGATGCTCAAACCAGCCTTTGATCTGAAAGTAGCCATCCAGGTAGCGCATCTTCATGCAGATCCAGCCCTGCACCACCAGGCTGAGCGCCAGCCCGATCAGGGCGGCACGCAGATCCTTGTCATCCCGCAGATACATGGCCGCGGCCACAAAGATCAGCGTCCCTTTGCCAAACCGCGAAAAGGCCATCCACACCATCGACGCATCCCAGGCATTGGCAATGGAGAGCAGGCCTGCCACCGCCCACAAGGCATACCATCCTGTTCCTGGCGGCAGCCCTTTGCGCGGCGGCACTGCCGGATCACGCGGGCTTTGCGCCACGGCGATGATCAGGGCTATCGCAAACACTTCGATCAGGGATACCTCATAGCCTTTCGTATGCCCGCGGTACTTTTCGATGCTGCCGATCATCAGCGTAAATCTTCCCGGCAGCAGCGACGGCATGAAAAGCATGAATCCAAACAACGCCCGCTGCCACGCCCGCTGAGACGCCATCATCACGCCCAGCAGCGGTGCGAAACCGCCGTAGAGCGCCAGGGCCAAGATGATTTTGAAGAGGTCTTTCAACTCTGGAAACATGGTTTCTGCACCGCCGGTTTCACCCCCCTCAACTGTGGGCCTTTTGAGCCTAAAGGAGTGGCTTACCCTTCACTCGTCAGTCATCCAACAGCCTATGAAACTCACATCCAACAGCCTCACACTCCTGTTCATCCTCTGCGGAATCACTTCCGCAGCATTCGCCGACTCCAAAGAAGACGCCCTGGCCAAAGAGGCCAAGGCAGCCTCTGCGGCACTCGAAAGCTCCAAAGAAGACTCTCTAGCCGAGGAAGCGGCCATGGAAAAAGAAGCTTCCATCGCCCAGGAAGTCTCAGCCAAGGCCGTCGCAGTGGCTCTCGAAGCCATCAAAGCCTCGGAAGAAAACGCCAAAAACCCGTATAAGCTTTCGGCGGCTGCAATGATCCAGCCCCTGGCCTCAGATGGCTCTGCAAAAGAGTTTCGTTATGGGGTCCTGCCCAAAATTCAAAGTCTCCTCAATGAGAAACTGGGCGAGTGGACGAAGATCGACGATGCATCCATGCGTCTCGACCCTTCGAATCTGAAACTCGCCACGGATTCTGACGTGCGCGTCTATTTCATTGGCGAAGGTGCCGGCTATGCAAACTCCCTGGGCCTCAACACCGAAGGTGTGGGTGCCAGAGAGGGCCGTCCGGAGCTGATTTTCGCGAACGCCTCGAGCAATGTCACATATCTCAATCCCAAAAGCACTGCGAAGGAAAACGCCGCCCAACGATCATCCTCCGCACCGTTGCTTCCGGGCGACTTCGTGGAACTGAACACCATCAAGGCCGGCAGTCTGCTCGACTTCTTCCTGATCGCAGATGGTGCCAACGGCGGCAAAAATGTGTACTCCACCACGGGCACGGCAAATCCCGACAAGATCAATCATGTGGTGGCTTTTGCCCTAGCAAATAGCCCCTACCTGATCATGGGCTTTGAAGATTTGTTCGGCGGTGGCGATCGTGATTTCAACGATCTGCTCTTCGCGGTGGAAATCGGTGCCGCCAATGTTGCCTCCCTAATCGCCACTCCTGAACCTGCTGCCTGGCTGAGCCTTGCCGGCCTGCTCGGCATGGTGTTCTGGACCACCGGTCGTCGTCGTAATGGAGTGCACGCAGCTCTTGCCGCATGAACCGGAAACGACTGATCGTTTTGACTGCTGCGACGGTGCTTTTAATGGCCGTCGCAGCGGTGTTTGCTCTACCACGCTGGCGTGAGCATGTGCGCGAGTCTGTCGCGCAGCGTCACTTGCAGGAGGCGCGGACCGCGCTGGCTGAAAGACATTTTGGAGCCGCCATTCAGCTAGCACAGCCCTATCTAGCACGCCGGACAGATGCACAACACTCCGCGTGGATCGCTATCGAAATCGAAGCCCAGGCAGGTCTGCGGCGTGTGCCGCAGCTGATGAACCGCTATGAAACGGATGGTTGGAAAGTAGCGGAGCACTCCGATGCGAGCCTGCTCGTCGCACGTGGTTTCCTGGCTTCGGGCAGAACAGATGACTTCACCAAGATGCTGGAAGCTGGCATGCATGACATGCCTGCTTCAGCGGACTGGAAGCTGCTCAAGGCGGATGCCTTCATGTCTGCGCAGCAGTGGGATGAAGCACGTCGATGGCTAGAGGCGCTGCATTTCTCCGGCAGCGCGGAAGCTGCCAGACTGTGCCGTCTGGCCATGATCAAGGCGCATGACGGTGATCTTTCCGGCAGCTGGGCTTTGCTTAATTCCGCCAATGAAGCAGCGCCTGAAGACGCGGATGTGCACAGCTTCCGCGCACAAATGCTGGAAGCCGCCGGGCGTCAGCAGGAAGCCCTGGCGGAGTATGAGGCGGCCATTGCAGCCCAGCCCTTCAATCCGCTGCTACAAGATCAGCTCGCTGACTACCACCTGCGCTACGGCAGGCACGATGCCGCCTTGAAGGTTCTGCGCACGGCGGCGGTCATGCCCCACCCCGACTACATGTGGCTCAAAACCTTGTTTTGGGGGCACGTCATTGATGGGCGGCAGATCCAATCGGAGAACAACGCCATTCACAGCCAGCTCAGCCCGGTGATCGAACTGATCGAAAATCATTCTGCGCTGGATGCCACCGATGCATTCACACTGCCACAACCGGTGCGCGACCGTCCGGAAGTCTTCTGGCTCACGTTGATTGAACTGCTGCGCCAGCACCGTGAGCAGGAGGCACTGGATGCCCTGCGCGTGTGTCCGGCACAAACCCGCATGCTGGAGCCAGATCTGCACGAGGCGCTGACGATGGCCTGCGAGTGGCGGCTTGCCCGTCGTCTGCCAGGAGAGTTCTCGCAACGCGTCCGCCTTCATCGTTCGCGCCACCAGTTTCTGGACCAACTGCACCAGACGCTGAAAAAGCCGGATGCACAGTGTCTGACCGTGCTGGAAAGCCCATACGTCTGGTCGGCCTGTTTCATGGCCTGCGACTGGCGCGCGGCCGCTTTGCAAGTCCTGCCCCAGCCGCGTCTGGCCCCGAACCCGCCGGCCTGGCTCACCTATGGCATGACCCAGTGCATGCGCTTCAATCAGGGTGCTGAAGCCGCCCTGCATTTCATCGAAAAGCACGCGCTCGCCGCTCCCGAAAACCAGCTGCTGCACGCCGAGCTTCTGCTGCTTGCCGGAGACGCGGTCAAAGGCATGGAAGCCATGCAACGTCTCCAACTTGCCAAAGGGGCCGTGGGCCAACGCGCACGCGTGATACTCCTGGCAGGCAGGCTGCCTGCGATTGCCAAAAATGCCGATCCGATCTCATCGCGAACCCTGCAATGACCATGCTGCGACTGCTGCTAAAACTCATGCTCCTGACATCTGGCTGGATCCTGATCTGGTTCAGGTACTCTGGATCACTGGCAGATGCTAGTGCTGCCATCACCGCGATGGTGGCGCTGCCGCTGGCCATCTGGCTGGGCATGCCGTGGCGTTTTCAAAAGCAGGCCAGTTCCACTTCTCTCGTGTGGCCCATCCTCGCAGTTGCTCTGTTCATCATCGGATGGCTCTCTCATCATGCTCTGCTGCTTGCCTGCTCCTGGACCCTCCTCACCGGGCTCACCTTGTCGCAGCATCTGATGGCACAAGACTGGCGGCAGCGCATTGGCCTGCTGCCGCTGGGTTTGCTGTCTCTGCCATGGCTGGGGGAAGACCAGTCTTGGTTAAGCGCCGCCTTCCGCAGCAGCGGCGCGTGGGTGACTGAGCGCTGTTTTGCCCTGCTCGGATTTGAAGTGGTTCGTGCCGGCACGCGCCTCATGGTGGAAGGACAGGAGATCAGCGTCGAACCTGCCTGCGCCGGCATGCACAGCCTGCACGCCACGCTGGTGGCCGGGGCTGCGTTCGGCTGGCTCAGGCTGCGTGCGGACACCCGCCACCTCTCCCTCTGGCTGCTCGCCCTGCCTGCCATCGCCTGGCTGACGAACACGCTGCGCATCATCACCATCAGCGTGCTGGGTCTGCAGACTTCACCGGAAATGGTGGCTGGCACCACTCATGAGATGATCGGCTGGTCGTTGGTGCTGCTGGTTTTCGGCCTGTGCAGCACCATGCTCGAGTGGCTGCCACACAAACTCCCCCACCCCTCAATCTCAAACCGCACATGAGACACGCGAACAGCCTCCTTGCCAGCAGCGTGCTTGCTTTCACGCTGTGGAAAGCACATGCCCAGTTTGCCGCATGGTTCAATTCACCCTATGACCGCCTGGGCTGGGCGGCCTTTGCATGCTGGGTGCTCGCGCCGCTGCTGGCGCGTGCCGTCAGACCCACCGGAGATCTGCGCTGGCTGACCGCCGCACTCGTCATGAGCATCGCGGGCACGGTCGCTGATCTATCCGTCCTGCACACCAGTGCCCTGGCCATGGCGCTGGCTTCCTGCACCCGGCCAGGATGGGAAAGAAACCTGTGGCTTGCCGGATTCATCAGCTGGACTTCGGCGCTAGGCTGGTTGCTCAACGGCTGCTCCAGCAGTTTGGTGATCGCCATTCGTCTCATCATCGTCGCGCTCTCATGCGGGCTGTGGTTCGGCAACAGGAGGGTGGTGGCATGACGACCCGAAAGTCCATGGGGCTCGTATTGGCGTTGCTCATCGGTGCTTTGCTTCTCAGCCTGCAAGGAGCGCCAAATGCACTGCAGGATGCCAGAGCACGGCTCGCGGCTCTGCCGCTCAACGCCGCTGGATTTCACAGCACCGACCTCCCGCTATCGGCTGCGGAGGAGC
>Ga0114968_10003592_pt1 | contig 11610 bp, 10 predicted proteins | sample M_130807_EF_Meta_FD_87020 | JGI IMG/M metagenome (GOLD analysis project Ga0114968, IMG submission 87020) | Freshwater microbial communities from Lake Montjoie, Canada to study carbon cycling - M_130807_EF_MetaG | ecosystem: Environmental > Aquatic > Freshwater > Lake | place: Lake Montjoie... | reverse complement strand
TCTTTGCCAATCGGACGAGCGCCACTTAAACATAACTTTATGCCGTTATAGGCAGCTGGATTATGGCTGGCTGTAAACATTGCGCCTGGCAAGTTCTTTGAACCAGCCGCGTAATAGAGCATGTCAGTTGATGCCAATCCAATTCGTATGACATTAGTACCGTTGCTGATAACACCTGCCGAGAATGCATCTGCTAGCTCTGGTGATGAAGGGCGCATATCTTCACCGATGATTACAGTGGCTGGCTCTCGCTCGATTTCAAGAAATTTAGCAAACGCTAATCCAACGGCGAAAGCAAAATCTGGGGACAGTTCGTTTTCTACTAAACCACGAATGTCATAAGCTTTAAAAATATCGGGGATATTTTGATTCATGACTGATCGTTCAATTACTTATTTGGTACAGCTCGAAGATGACCTCGTCGACCGATGTGCTCAGAACTCGCAGCAAGAGTTGCTGCTGTTGAATTATCTTCGGCAATTGGAGTTGCAGCTACTTCGCGAACCGCATCAGCTATCGCCATTAAATCATCGTTAGATGGACCACTGTTGCTATCCGCAATTTGAGCACGGATGACTTCCCAGCCATTTGGAACCGTTAAACGTTCTGCATGTATTTCGCAAAGATCGTATGCGTGCGGTTCAGAATAAGTTGCTAACGGGCCAACAACTGCAGTTGATTCGGCGTAAATGTAGGTCAACGTCATAGTAGCCATGCGACGGCAACTAGCGCGGGAACATGCGCGACCTACTTTTAGCGAACTCATATGACTCAGATTAGTGGGCAGCGCCTCAAAATCTTGGGATTTTTATGGATTTAGAACCCGAATGTTTGACGAAGGTATTGCCACTTTAGTCAGTTCGGCACCTGAGGCAATTGGGAAGAAGGCAATCCCGCTTTTAGCAGCAATTAGAGCACCTGCATAATTATCAATGCCGGCACGAAGAACAGTGATCGCGATCGCATTATTTGGCACTTGCCAACTAACTAGATCCGACCCCGTAATGCTCTGTTCCTTAACTTTGCCATTTGAATAAGAAACTTTTAGGTCTACGGCAATGGCATCACCAGCAAAGATAATTTTCGGCAAAAGTCCACCTATCGCTATCTGCATTGGAATCAGAGCTGGCGAAGGCGTGCTCCATACAAAGTCACTGCTGCCGTTTGAGGTAGCGCGAGAGCGAATAGCCGCAACTATCGGTTGATCTGAGATCAACTTAATTGCAAAGGCTCCCTTGGATACCTCTGGTATTAGTTTCAATTCCACAACTTTACCGCTGACCAATTTGCGTTCATTAAATCCAGTCGGAATGAACCGACCATTACTCGAGAGAAGTTCAAGAGTGAAATTTGCATCCGCTACGCCGGGCACAAATAAGCGCAGATAATGAATTGGGGACTTCTTCTTAACTAACTGCTGCGGGATACCGGTTATGACAAATTTTCTGGATGGCGCAGAAATCGGATTAACAGAGTCACCGCCCAACTTCTGCAGGCCCGAAGCTCGCTCATCTACTAAGTAGCTATTGATGCGACCAGATCTAGCAACGACCTTAACCACAATACTTGAATCCCCCGGTGCCAAAGAATCTAGTTTTACCGCAGAACTTGAATTAGCTTTTAAGGAAATAGTCTTCACTGCCTGTTCGCCATTTTCGCTCCACGTGAAAATATCTACTATCGAAACACTTAGTCCACTATTTACTAAATAAACCACGCCTTTACTACTCACATCTGAAGTTCCGCCGACAAACCATTGTGAAGTCGCAGGGGCAGTACATAGAACTGAGCCAGCCCAAACCCCTTTACGACTTTGGAAACTTACTGGAGTCAAACCTTCAGTCTGAAGCAAGATTGGATCGCTCACACTGGAGTATCTAAGTGCTTTGATATTTACAAACTTTGTGCTTTTATTTCCAATTCGATAAAACTCAGTCTTCTTGGACAGAACTGAAGTAGTAGTCGTGACGCCAGCTGGATTTGGTGGGCACACAACCGCAGGATAAGACTTAGAAAACTGACGCGCGCTTGTGTTTGCATCAAATAAATTACTAGAAAATAAAATTAGGGCTATTACCCCAGCTAAAATCGCACCTTTCTGAAACTTCATGAGAGCTCCATCTCTGAGATCTCGCGCTTGCGTCGGCCGGCAGGCAGCGCCAAAATAATCAAAACTACCCAGGCAATAAACTGCAGACTTAGTGCGCCACGACGCAAAGTTCCGTCATGAATCAAGGTGAACTCGCCAGCTTCAAGCACCTTAAATTGCGGCAGTCCCGCTTCATTCTCACTTCGCTCGAGCTTTAGGCCATTCTGCAGAATTTGCCAGCCTAGGTCGTAATTTTCAGTAAGAGTTATAACGCCCGGGCCAGGAACATTCGTAGTAACACCGATGCCGCCGCTGGCAAGCAAGGTGACTTCACCTTTTATATTTGTGAAAATTAAGCGACCAGTTGGTTCGCTAACTTTCCAAACTATGCCATCTGTTGTTGCCGAGGTGCGCGCAAATCCACCCAGTGCATCAATAGTGCGAACTACATCCTTATCAATCGGATTCTTCGCAAATAGATACTTGATTCCGAAATCCGCAAAAGTTTTGCTAGTAGACAAGCCGCTACCATCGGCGAGCTCAATTACCGCTTTAGCAATTGCTGGATCTTGTATAGGGGCAACATCTGGTTCGCCCAAAGTGATATCTGAACCACGAGAGATGTAAAAGGCAAGTGAAGTAATTTCGCGATTTGTTATTTGGCGCAGAACCAGAGTTTTGGCATCCGCTTCAACGCCAAGGTACTCGGGCAAAATATTTACACTTTTTGAATAAACTGGCGAAGCAGATGCCTGCGAAATATTCCAGGTAATCGCAGTTGCCGAATATCCTAAAGTTATAAGCAATAAGCCTGCAGATAGAATATGGCGATAGTTAACATTTGTTGCAATCAAATAATCTCGTAAGTCATTTAGAATTATGGTTCCGACAGTTACCGCGGCCAAAGTTGCTACGGCCAAAAAAACTCCGACCCAAAGCTGAGTGGGTGCGATCGTGCCATTTCCGGTGATTGATAGAGCACTTAAAATTACTGAAAAAAGCAAGAATGTTATTCCCATATTTGCGACCTGCCGCATTTGAGTACTAGCAAAATAGGCAACAATGAGAACCAAAGTGAGCGGACTAATAGCCCACCAAGGGAGTGCTCCTGGGCCACCTGGATTTCCCAAGAAAGCAAGATTCGGACCGCCACCGTTTAGCAAAATTCCGGGTTCATATAGGAAGCGACTTGGATCAACTATTGCGACTAAGGACCATGGTGCGGTCACGACTAAAGGAGTGACCAATAGGGCTATTCGCCGCTTTAATTTTTGATCAAAAAGCTCTTGATTCAGATCTGCGTTAAAGACTCTGATATCAAGTCCTACTCCAATTACAGTAACTACCAATAACGCTAACCAAACCATCAAGGTGAACGAGGTGGCAATCGAAATTAAAAGAGCAACTCCAAAAATTCGGCGCCAAGAAATTTTTTGGAAATCATTAAGGTTGGAGATATTGGCAACAATCCAGGGCAAGAGAATTAGCAGGACCAAAGTTCCGAGCCGACCGGTATTAACGCTCGCAATAGCAACTGGGCTGATCGCGTAAAGCATGCTCGCCGATACTCGCAACCAGGCATTAGCCGTAACAAGTTTCAAGAATTTATATGCTGAGAAAGCCATTAGCCCTGGTGCCAGAAAGATCAGCGATGTTATTAAAACAGCTGGTTTGCCAAAGAAGATAATCGACAGAAGCGAGAGTAGAGCCACCCAAGGTGGCGTTGGTGTTGAGCTTCCCATTCCTACTTGATGCCAAGATTCAATATAACTACGCCAGAGTGAACTGGTGCCATGTGGCGTTGTTGCTAAAGCGCCACCGATGAGCGAACCGAAGCGAGACCTGGAAGAGAGCAAGATAAATACAAAAAGCGAAATTCCAAGAACTACCTGCGGGCGTTTAAAGACACTCCCCCAATTAACTATCTTGGCCGGAGTGAGCAAATCTGCATCATCATTGAACTCTTCATCGATGTCATTATCTGTCGGCAATTTAGCAAAAATTCGATCTCTGATTGACTCGAAAAAATTATTAATCGCATTTCGGTATTGAGTAAAACGAGGTGGAATAAAATCAGCGATTACTCGAGGAGGCAACAAGCGATGAATTCGGCGCTCTTTGCGTGCCGCCCTAAGAATGGCTGGCCGAAAAACGAGCGAAGCGATAGCCAAGATTTCATCTCCGGCGTAGCCTGGTAACTTCGCGATTAGATAGCCAATAGATCTAATTGCGGCGCCAGTTATTAGCTGGATAATTAACCAAGGTAATAACCAAGCAGATGAATTAGCCAATAAAACATAGGCCGAATTTCGACGATCTAACAGCAGTGGGCGGTGCAGAAATGCGCCTTCGACATCTACGGATCTACGTTCTGAAGCTGCTGCCTGGGCATGAAATGCGACAGAATCAGTCACAGAAATAACCAAATGTCCGGCCATGCGAATTCGCCAACCAAAATCAACATCATCGCGAAAGAGCGCTAGCTGTGGGTCGTATCCGCCAAGTTCCTCAAATACATCTCTGCGGATCAGAGCTCCCGCAGTGCTAACAGAAAGAACATCACGTACACCATCGTGCTGTCCTTGGTCATATTCATGGGCTTCCATGCCAGTCCAACGAGCGCCGTTGTTTGTAATGCTCACACCAACTTCGAGTAAATGCGAGCGATCATGCCAACCTAATAATTTTGGCCCAGCCATAGCTACGTTTGGCCGATCTATAAGTTCGGCTAATAATTTCTCGAGTGCATCTGATTTAGGAGCGCAGTCATCGTGAATAACCCAAATCCATTCACTGCGTTCATTATTAGATTTAGGAAATTTTTCAACGGCGCGATAAACCGCATCACCAAATCCAGTATCACGAGGCATTGCTAGTACTGGAATTTTTGCTGCTTTTAAAAGTGAAGCAGAATTGTCTTTGGAGCCAGTATCGACTGCCACAATTTGATCTAATCTGCGCGTTTGCGAAGATAGCGCAGCAACGACTTCAGGTAACCAAACTGCACCGTCGTGAGAAACAATTACAGCTGTAACGTGAAACGGATCAGTAATTTTTGTGGTCGCCATAATGTGTGGTGGCGTTTCTAACTGGTTTCCTAATTAATCGAAATGAATCGATTAAGCAGGTCGACGCTTAAGTCGACGTCGCTCTCGCTCGGAGAGGCCGCCCCAAATTCCAAATCGCTCATCGTGTGCAAGAGCGTATTCGAGACATTCAGAACGAACATCGCAGGAGAGACAAACTCGTTTTGCTTCGCGAGTAGATCCGCCCTTTTCCGGGAAAAATGCTTCGGGATCTGTTTGCGCGCATAGCGCGCGTTCTTGCCAGGAAAGCTCAACGCTCTCGCCACTGGCAAGTTGAATTACGGGACCTGAGGAGGAAGGGTTTTGTGCGGGACGAATCGGCATTAATAACTCTCCACATAAATAGTGGCCCCGCCCTGACGGCGTGTGGCCTTCTCTTAGGTGAATTACACGCGTGTAAGTCAGTTAAGTCAAGCCCAACCAGGCCTAAAAACGGCAAATAGGGCATGAATTAAGCGTAAAAACTAAAGTTGCGGTTGAGGGTTTTTAAAGCTTTAAATCAATTATTTCAGCCCCGGCTAAGTACGCACCCTTGGCATGCGTCTGTTCAACCACGGTCGTATTTGATTCTACAAAAACACTCTCTAATTTAGCGCCTTCAGAAATTATTGCACCATCTCTGACAATCGAAGAAATAATTTCAACGTTAGCTCCGATAGTTACATTGTTTCCGATCGCACTTGCACCAGTAATTTTCGCACTTTCCGAGATTTTAGAATTCTGGCCAACAATAAAATCATGACTACCAACATAATCTTGGGAACCTTTAAGTAAAGCTTTTGGCGTTCCCATGTCTAACCAATAAGAATCATCGACAAATGCTTGAATAACTTTTCCAGCTTTTAATAAATTCGGGAATACTTCGCGTTCAACGCTAACAACTTTGCCTATCTCTAATTCTTGAATTACATCTGGGTTGAAAACATAGCAGCCCGCATTAATAGTGTTCGTAATTGGGTTTTCCATTTTTTCCAAGAAGTCGGTAACACGTCCTGATTCATCAAATGGAACACAACCATAAGGGCGCGCATCTTCGACTTTAACTAAATGAAGAGTCACTGAAGCAGATGAAGATTGATGAAGTTTAATTTGAGCAGCCAAATTGTGCCTACTTAAGACATCACCATTAAAAACTACAATTGGTTCATTCTCTGAAATTTCAGCGAAGATTAATTCGGCGGCATTTCGGATAGCGCCACCAGTTCCTAGCGGCTCTGTTTCCAGAGCATATTTAAGTTCCATCCCCCACTTAGCGCCATCTCCAAAATATGGGGTAAACGTTTCGGCTAAATAAGCAGTGGCGAGTACTACTTTGGTGATGCCAGCAGCTTTTGCTACCAGCAGTTGATGTTCAGTGACTGGCAAATTCGCAATTGGCAACATTGGCTTAGGAGTTTTATTAGTAAGTGGCGCTAGACGAGTACCAAAGCCGCCGACCAGAAGAATTCCAACTGTCATTATTAGCCCTTTATAGCTGTAGTAATTCGCGCTGCGGCTTCAGCGATTTGAATATCTGTTGCCGTCATAGCTATACGGATATGCGACTTGCCAAGCTCGCCATAGAAATTCCCGGGGGTGGCGAGAATCCCCAAATTTGCCAACCAGGAAACGGAATCCCAGTCACTTTCGTTTCGAGTACACCAGATGTAAAGGCCAGCATTTGAATATTCGATTTTAAATCCGACTGCTTCAAGAGCTGGAACTAATTTTGCTCGACGAGCGTTATATCGAGCCCGTTGTTCTGCTACATGAGTTTCATCGCTTAACGCAATTGTCATGGCCTTTTGAATTGGCAAAGGCACCATCATGCCTGCGTGCTTACGTACTTCACGAATACGAGCAATCAAATCTTTATCGCCAATTAAGAATGCTCCGCGGTAGCCAGCCATCGAAGATCTCTTTGATAATGAATGTACCGCCAGAATATTGTGATTGTCGCCGCTGGTGTACTGGAGAATCGAGGTCGGAACTGCGCTGTCACCAAATTCTAGATAGCACTCATCTGAGACTAATACCGAATTATTCGCACGAGCCCATTGGATTGCCGCTAAATATTCTTCATCACTGTGAACGCGACCAGTTGGATTAGCAGGTGAATTAACCCAGGTTAAATCAGCTTGTGGCCACTGTTCTGTACTGATCGCAACAGCAGCCTCGCTCGCACCCGCCAAAATCGCACCCACTCGATATGTCGGGTAAGCAATCTCTGGAAAATTAACTGATTTGGATTGAAGTAATGTAGGCAGCCAAGCGACTAATTCTTTCGACCCAATTAATGGCAAGACATCAAATTCGCCAGTTACTTTTAATTTACGCTTTGCCCAATCGGTAATCGCAGCACGAAGTTCAGGTGTGCCTGCTGTTACTGGATAACTCGGCGAATTTGAACTATCTCTTAGAACCTTTTGAATGAATTCAGGAGTTGGATCAACCGGAGTGCCTTGTGATAAATCAATTGCGCCACCAGGATGCGCTCGGGCGATTTCACCGTAGGGAGCAAGTGCATCCCATGGGAAATCTGGCAGCTTCAGCGGAGAACTTTTCTATTCGGGCTTTGCTGGCAGGGCTACAACGACAGAGTGATCAGTATTGGTCTGGCCAACTTTGCTGGCACCGCCCGGGGAACCAATTTCAATGAAGAATTCAGTATTGATTTTGCCAAACTCTTGCCACTGCGCAGGAACGTCATCTTCATAGTAGATAGCCTCAACCGGGCAAACCGGCTCGCATGCGCCACAGTCAACGCACTCATCAGGTTGGATATAAAGCATTCGAGAACCTTCATAGATGCAGTCAACCGGGCATTCTTCGATGCAGGACTTATCTTTAACATCAACACAAGGTTCGGCAATTATGTACGTCACGAAGATTCCTCCATCTGGGTAGCTACTGCGGTGAATTGTAATACCTGCCGAGGATTGAGTCGCCTTTTAACTACCGTGGTTCTGCTAACTCCTTTTGGAGAGGCATCATTTGCATAGACGATTATCGTTAAGCCATGGAAATCCAGCCACTCCCGCTTGGGCGTATTGGGCAAAGGTTTTCAATTAGATTGCGTGACCCTGAGGGTGGCTATCGAGATGTGGTAGGTCACTTGAAAACCGCAACCAGTTTGATTAATCGCAAAGGTCAGGAAATTTCATTTGACCCTGAGCAGATTTTCGTTTGGCGAGAGATAGTCGATCGTCCGACTTTGGCCGGCAAAGGTGCTCCCCTGACTCTTCGGGTACTTGAACTAGATCTAATCTGTAATTCAACTTGGCCCGCTACTCAGAACTATGAAAATTCTGGTTGGCTTATGCGCGCCGCAAATGGTGTGACCAATCGGGCAAATTCGGTTTTACCACTAGCTGCAAATCTCGAAGGCGGACCGCTTACGGACTTTGCTGAAAAACTTGAAGTAGCCCGAGAGTTTTATCGCAAGGCAAACTTGCCAACGATATTTCAAGTTGCCCTCCCCACCTGGCAAGTTTTATCCGAAAAATTACGCTCTATTGGCGCAACTGAATCTCTTCGCGGTAACACAATGGTGGCCGACTTAACTTCGGATAAACAGATTGTTCCGGCTGGGATTGAAATTGTGGAGTCAGATCAATTCAGTAAAGAGTGGTTAGAAGTACATCCAACGCCAGGAATCGAAAATATCTTGTCTGGGTGTAGAGCAACATACTTAACAGTTGTTAAAGACGGTCAAACTATTGCAGCCTGCCGTATCGCCTTGGCAAATGGTTGGTCTTCGATAACTCGAGTCTATGTACAGCAAGATTTTCGAGGCCTTGGGATCGGAAAAACTATTATGGCTGCTGCGCTGGAAGCTAGTTTCGCGCAAGGGGCCACTAAAGCGGTTCTGCAGGTTGAAGCTAGTAATGCCATTGCTATTGGAGTTTATGAATCTTTAGGATTTAATTTTCATCATGAGTACTCATATTTGGAGTTGAAATAGTAATGCTTAAAATTTATGACACGCAAAGTCGTGCCTCCAAAGAAGTAGTTAACCTTCGCGATGAAGTAACGATTTATTGTTGCGGTCCCACGGTCTACCGAGATGCGCATGTTGGCAATCTACGTACCTTCCTGTTATCTGATTTGATTCGTAGAACGCTGGAAATACAAGGCAAAACTGTCAATTTGGTACAGAACATAACCGATGTTGGGCACATGGCTGAAGATGTAAATCCACAGGACAAAATGCTGGCTCAGGCAAAATTAGAAGCAAGCGATCCATTTGAAATCGCTCGTAAATATGAAGCAAATTTCCATAAAGATCTTGCTCTCTTAAATATCAAACCCGCTCGTAACTATCCTCGAGCCAGCGAATCTATTGAATTAATGCATAAATTAATTACTAAGTTAATCGAACTTAATCATGCTTATGTCGGCTCTGATGCTTCTGTTTACTTTGCCGCTGAAAGTTTCGAGAGTTATGGCGCAATCAGCGGCAATCGTCTAAAAGATTTAAAACCTGGTCATCGCTATGAATACACAGATGAAGGCGGAAAACGCTTCCATGCTGACTGGGCACTTTGGAAAGCAGCCGGTGAACGCACTGAGATGATTTGGGATTCTCCTTGGGGCCCTGGGTTCCCAGGCTGGCATATTGAATGTTCGGCAATGTCCCTTGATTTACTTGGTGATGAAATTGATATCCATGTAGGTGGAATTGATTTACGGTTTCCGCATCATGAAAATGAACGTGCGCAAACTAATTCAGTTACCGAATTAGAGTCAGTAAAACTTTGGGTGCATGGGGAACATTTACTCTTTGAAGGTCGCAAGATGGCCAAGAGCAGCGGCAATGTGGTGTTATTGAAAGATTTGAGCGAGAGAGGGTTTGACCCGCTCTCGCTCAGATTCTGTTTACTAGAAAATCGGTACCGCTCTCAAATGGATTTAACTTGGGACTCGATAGCAGCTGCAAATGCCACATTAAAACGTTGGCGACGAAATGGCTTCGGGAAAGCAATCAATTACTCGCCTGATCTGCCCATTATTGAAGCTTTAAACAATGATCTAGATACTCCAAGAGTTATGCAGCGTTTACGTAGCATTGAAAAAGATTCAAACATAACTGATGCTGAAAAAGCAGAGATATTTACATTTGCCGATCAGGTTTTAGCTCTTGATCTTGGTCGAGATCTCGTCGCGCCTGAACTTCCGGCTGAGTTGGCAATATTGCTGGCTGAACGTGAAACTGCGCGGAGTTCGAAGAATTGGAGCGAGAGCGATCGCTTGCGCATTGAATTAGAAAGCGCTGGCCTAATAATTAATGACACTGCCAATGGGCAGGAATGGGAATTGCGTTAAATCGGCAAGAGAATTGCTAAAACCAAAGCAAAAGTACCTAGCAATATCAGTAATGATCCCGCTAAATCACCTTGAATCAAAAGCTCGCCACCGACTCCTAGGGTCGCACCTTGAACAACTACAACTAACCAAGCACCCGCTGCTAGAACTTTGTACTTTCTTAATCGCCAAGTGCGACCTATTGCCCAGATTCCAACCACGGTGGCGGCAAGCCCGAGTATCAAACCAAGCGGAAATAATAATAAATGCAGCAAGGTGGCGCTTGCTCCGAGAAGTGCGCCAACTACAACGGCATAGATTAATTTCATTCGTTACAAAATTATTCCAGCAAATAAATCAGTCTCGCGTCCATCGGCATTAAAAGGCTCGTGAGCATCACCTTTTACAAGCGAGTAGTACTCATCTCCCCAGACCTGTAGTCCAAGCTGATTTGAGAGTGCGAAGAATGGGCCATCTAGTTCTATTTGCGTCGCATGTGCTGCCATGGCAGCCATCTTTGCATCAACATATTCGTTGCCATCGATAACTGCGGTAACCAGCTCATCAGCTTTGGCAAATGGTAAATCGTCAACACTTTCAGCGCCAAAGAATGATGAGCCAACCTCTTTCATTGCCGCAATTCCATTAGCCAGTACTGACTTAGGCATTGCGTTCCAATAAATCTTTGAAATATTCCACTCGGTTGCTAGCTCTGCCGCCCGCATTGCTACTCGGTGAGCTTGAATGTGATCGGGGTGGCCATATCCACCAATTTCATCGTAAGTGATCAAGATATGTGGTTTTACCTCGTGAATTACTTTGACCAGTAATTCTGCCGCTAGGTCAAGATCAGCTTGCCAAAAACAATCGGCGCGATTATTTGGATCAGTACCCATCATGCCGCTATCACGAAACTTGATTTTTCCATCGCCTAAGAAACAGTGATCAGTTATACCAAGAGCTTTCATAGCAGCAGCTAATTCAAGAACGCGATGATCGCCTAATTGATCAGTTTCATTAGCTGCATAATGTGCTAGTTCCGGAACTAGAACTTCACCTTCTTCGCCCCGAGTACAAGTCACTAAAGTTACTTGAGCACCGAGCGCTGCATACATGGCCATAGTTGCGCCATTATTAATGGTTTCGTCATCT
>Ga0114968_10003584_pt1 | contig 11625 bp, 11 predicted proteins | sample M_130807_EF_Meta_FD_87020 | JGI IMG/M metagenome (GOLD analysis project Ga0114968, IMG submission 87020) | Freshwater microbial communities from Lake Montjoie, Canada to study carbon cycling - M_130807_EF_MetaG | ecosystem: Environmental > Aquatic > Freshwater > Lake | place: Lake Montjoie... | reverse complement strand
TACTGTCCTGGCCAAGGGCTATTTGCACTCCCCTGACGCCAACTACCGCGCCTACAAAGACCAGGCGGTCGCCCAAACCTGCGAGGCCATGGCCGACTTGCACCGCACGACCACGGCACAGCAGCGCAAAAACATGGTGACGGCGTTACAAGGCTATGCGGGCGACGTGCGCGCCCTGATGGCGCAGACCCCCTGAGGTTTCAGCGCGGCGCGCGCACCGATTGCTCCACCGGCCAGGCCACGCCGTAGTCGGTCAGCACCGCATCCAATGGCACATCGTGGGGCTCGGGCTCAAAATCCGGCGCGTAGTTGATGCCAAAGGCCAAGCCCACCGTAAATGGCTTAGGTTGCAGACTGGCGAGCATGCGGTCGTAAAAACCACCGCCATAGCCCAGCCGGTACCCCCCGGCGCTGTATCCGACGCAGGGTACAAACAACAGGCTGGGCGCCACCAGTTCGGTATCTTTGGGCTTGGGTATGCCATAGGCGTCTTCTTCCATCGGGCAGCCGGGGTACCAACTATGAAACGTCATGGTCTTGTGCAGCTTGTTGATCACCGGCAGAGCAATGCGCCGCCGCTGGGGGGCGTCGCTGAGTTCGCCGTCCTCTTTCCATCGGTGCAGCGCCGGGAGGGGGTCAAATTCACCTTTAATAGGCCAATATGCGCCAATGGTGGTGTCGCTTCGCCCCACCAACCAGATGCGCATGACCCGCAGCAGTAACTCCGCACGGTGCAGGCGGTCAGGCAGCGCAAGCCGCTGTTGCATCAAAAGCTTACGCAGTGCCTGCTTGTCTTGTGCTTTGCGGTCCATTGATTTGTCCATAATCAGCCTATGCATTTGTTTAGACTCATTTTGGCAGCTTTGGCCTACAGCACGGTGTCCTGCCTGGCCGCAGCAGCGGCCTTCGCACAGGCCGCAGATACACCCCACAGTGACGAGGCCGTGCTGGAGATGGCCCAAGCCTACAAGCAACAAGACCAAAAACGCTTGACCAATCTGCTACCTGCCGCCAAAGGCTCGACCCTGGAGCCCTGGGCCGCTTATTGGGAGCTGAGCCTACGCCTGGACCGCGCGTCCAAGTCTGAAATTGAGGGCTTTTTTGCCCGCTATGCCGGCAGCTACCAGGAGGACCGGCTGCGCGCCGACTGGCTGCTGCAGCTCGGGCGCAATCGGGAGTGGAGCACTTTTCGGCAGCAATTCGCCCAGTACCGCATGGGCGACGACCGCGCAATCCAGTGCTATGGCCTGTGGAGCGACTGGTCTACCAGCAACGCCGATGTTTCCCGGCAGGTTCAAGAACTGTGGCTTGTGCAGCGGGAGGCCGAGGACGCCTGCGCTGGCGTGGCCGAAGAACTTATCAAAGCCAAGAAAATGCAGCCCCAGGTGGCCTGGGTGCGCGCACGATTGGGGATGGAAAACGACCGCGTGCGGGTGGTTACCCAGGCGGTCGGCGCCCTGAACGAAAAATGGGTCAAAACCGTCAACGCTATCTACCTCAACCCCGGCAAATACCTGAACGACAAACTGACAGCGCTGCGGCCCCAAACGCGCGAGTTCGTGGCGCTGGCGCTGATTCGCCAGGCCTACCTGGAGCCGCAAGATGCGGCCATTGAAGTCGAAAAATTTCGCTGGCGGACCCAACTCACCGCCGAGGAGCGCAGCTGGATTTGGGGCGTGATCGGTAAACGCGCGGCGCAAAAGGGTGAAACCGCGGCATTGGACTTTTATGCCAAAGGCCGGTTTGACCAAATGCATGAAGACCACGTGGTTTGGGCCGCCCGGGCCGCCCTGCGCGCTGGGCAATGGGCGCAGGTACAACAAGCCATCGCCTCCCTGCCGCAAACGCTGCGCGCTGAGCCGGCGTGGATCTACTGGCACGCCCGCGCGGTGCTGGCGCAACGCGGCAGTGAGCCGGTGCGCAATCAGGCACTGAGTGACCTGCAAAGCATTGCGGGGCTGCGCGGCTTTTACGAACAACTGGCGTTGGACGAGCTGGGCCAGCGCAGCACCGTGCCCCCCCGCCCGCCCGCCCCTACCCCTGACGAAAAAGACGCGGCCCGCCAAAACCCCGGCTTGCAACGTGCGCTGTATGCGATTCGCTTGGGGCTTCGGGCGGAGGGCGTACGCGAGTGGAACTACAGCATCAGCCTGCACACCAAAGGTGGCATGGACGACCGCGGTCTTTTGGCCGCTGCCGAGTTGGCCTGCCGCGCGGAGGTGTGGGACCGCTGTATCAACACCAGCGAGCGCACCAGGGGCGTGATGGACTTCGAGCAGCGTTTTCCGATGCCTTTCAAGTCGGCCGTGGTGGCGCGCGCGCAAAGCATTGGTCTGGACCCGGCCTATGTCTACGGCCTGATCCGCCAGGAAAGCCGCTTCATCATGGACGCAAAATCAGGCGTAGGTGCTTCAGGTCTGATGCAGGTCATGCCCGCCACCGCCAAGTGGACCGCCAAGAAGATCGGCCTGACCGACTTCACGCCGGCCAAACTCAACGAGCGTGATACCAATATCGCCATCGGCACGGGCTACCTCAAGCTGGTGCTCGACAGCTTTAACGGCTCGATGCCCATGGCGGCTGCGGCCTATAACGCAGGCCCCAGCCGGCCGCGCAGCTGGCGTGGGACGACCGGTGGGCCGACCATGGAGGCGGCCGCGTGGGCCGAGAGCATTCCGTTTCATGAGACGCGGGATTACGTCAAAAAAGTGCTGTCCAACACCACGCTTTATGCCGCGCTGATCAGCGGGCAACCGCAATCTATCAAATCGCGCCTGGGCACCGTGGGGCCGCTGGACGCAGCGACTCCTGAACAAGGGCTCGAATTACCCTGATGCGCCCAAAGCGGTCCAGATTTTTCAACCAGGAGGCTCCGAATGCTAAAACTATATATCGGCAACAAAAACTACTCGTCCTGGTCCATGCGGCCCTGGGTGCTCATGACGCAGGCAGGCATTGCGTTTGAAGAAGTGATGGTGCGCTTTGACGGTTTTTCGTCCGAGTCGCAGTTCAAGCACACGCTGGCCAATCTTAGCCCCACCGGCAAGGTGCCCCTGCTGCAGGACGGCGCACTGGTGGTATGGGACACGCTGGCGATTGCCGAGACTCTGGCAGAAAAGTTTCCCGAAAAACACCTTTGGCCGCGCGACAGTGCCGCCCGGGCGCACGCCCGCAGCATTTGTGCCGAAATGCATTCAGGCCTGATGGGTTTGCGTGGTCATTGCCCTATGAATATTGAAGCCCATTTGCCCGAGCAGGGCGCGCTGATTTGGCGCGACAAACCGGCAGTACGCGCTGACGTGGCCCGCCTGGTGACGATGTGGACCGAATTGCTGCAAGCGCATGGCGGGCCTCTGCTGTTTGGTGAGTTCAGCGTTGCCGACGCCTATTTCGCGCCCGTATGTATGCGCCTAAAAACCTACGCGCTGCCGGTGCCCGATGCCATTGGCGCCTACGTGGACCGGGTCTGCGCCCTGCCCGGCGTCAAGGCATGGATTGACGGCGCGCTGGCCGAGCATGACTTTTTGGACTTTGAAGAGCCGTATCGGCTTCACCGCTAACTCGCCCAGCCCAGGTCCGGATGCAAACCTATCTTGTTGGCGGCGCGGTGCGCGACCATTTGCTGGGGCTGCCGGTGCAAGACCGCGACTGGGTCGTGGTGGGTGCCACGCCCGAGCAGATGGTGGCGCAGGGCTTTGTGCCGGTAGGGCGGGATTTTCCGGTGTTCCTGCACCCGCAAACACGCGAGGAATACGCACTGGCCCGCACCGAGCGCAAAAGTGGTAGCGGCTACCGGGGCTTTGCGGTCCATGCCGACCCGTCCGTCACGCTGGAGGAAGACTTGACCCGGCGCGACCTGAGCATCAACGCCATGGCCGCGCGGGTCTTGCCCGACGGTAGCAAACTGCCCGACATCGCCACCCTGGTCGACCCCTGTGGCGGCCAGCGCGACCTGCACGCGCGCCTGCTGCGCCACGCCGGTCCGGCATTTGGCGAAGACCCGGTGCGCATCTTGCGGCTGGCGCGCTTTGCCGCACGCTTTGCGGCGTTCTCGGTGGCCGACGACACCCTGGCCCTGTTGCGCAATATGGTGCAGTCGGGTGAGGCCGCGCACCTGGTGGCCGAGCGGGTCTGGCAAGAGTTGGCCAAAGGCCTGATGGAAGACCAGCCGTCGCGCATGTTTGCGGTGCTGCGCGACTGCGGCGCGCTGGCCGTGGTGCTGCCCGAGGTCGATGCCCAGTGGGGCGTACCCCAACCACCCGAACACCACCCCGAAATGGATACCGGCGTGCACGTGATGATGGTGATTGACTCGGCCGCGCAAGCGCAGGCCCCCATTGAGGTACGTTTTGCCTGTCTGGTACACGACCTGGGCAAAGCCACCACCCCGCCCTCCGAGTGGCCGCGCCACATTGGCCATGAAGCCCGCAGCGTGCGCCTGATCCAGCAGCTGTGCCAGCGCCTGCGGGTGCCCCATGCCTGCGCCGAGTTGGCCGAGGTGGTGGCGCGCGAACACGGCAACATCCACCGCAGCGCCAGCTTGGACGCAGCGGCCACGGTGCGCCTGCTGGAGCGTTGCGATGCCTTTCGCAAGCCCGCGCGCTTTGCCCAAGTGGTGCAAGCCTGCGAATGCGACGCCCGGGGGCGGCTGGGTTTCGCGCAGGCGCCCTACCCCCAAGGTGCGCGCCTGCTGCGGGCGCTGGCACTGGCGCAAGCCGTAGATACCGAATCGGTGGCAACAGCGGCCGTAGGTGCCGGACTGCGCGGACCGGCCATTGGCAAGGCCGTGGCCCGTGCCCGCGCGCAGGCACTGGACGACACGCCGTTGCCCACCAAAATGGAGGCACACTAAGCCATGGCCCATTTGCTCCTGGTAGAAGACGACGAACTGCTGCGCGACGGCCTGTGCGCGCAACTCATGCACGCCGGCCACACCGTAGACGCGGCGGGCGACGGCGCGCAGGCGCAGGCGCTGCTCGAATCCCGGCGTCTGGACGGCGTGGTGCTGGACTTGGGCCTGCCGCCCGTGCAAGGCGTGCCGATGGACGGCTTTGCGGTGCTGCGTTGGATCCGCCAGCGCCTGCCCCACCTGCCCGTGCTGATCTTGACGGCGCGCGACGACATTGACGACCGGGTGCAAGGGCTCAACGCCGGGGCCGACGACTACCTGACCAAGCCCTTCGACATGGCCGAACTGCTGGCCCGCCTGGGCGCGATGCTGCGGCGCTCGCGCATGCCGGCCTTTGGCGGCAGCCTGCAAACCGAAGGTACGCCTGCGCACCGGCTGCGTCTGGACGCCCAGCTGCCCATGGCCTGGCTGGGTGACGAGGCGATGGAGCTCACCCACCGCGAATGGTCACTGCTGACCCTGCTGGTCAAACAGCTGGGCCAGGTGGTGGGCCGTGAAGAAGTGCTGGCGGTCTGGCAAACGCAGGCACCCGAGGGGGGCGCTGCGGGCGGTGGCTCCAACGCACTGGAGGTGTATGTGCACCGTCTGCGCCGCAAGCTGCAAGACAGCGGCCTGAACATCCGCAATGTGCGCGGCCTGGGCTACATGCTGGAGTTGCAGGCACCGTGACCGGTTTGAATACGGCCGCCGGTTTTTCGCTCAAGCGCCAGCTGCTGTGGTGGCTGCTGGTGCCCCAACTGGTGCTGTGGCTCATGGGCGGCGTGCTGGCCTTCCGGGTGGCCCTGATTTATGCCGAAAAAGCCATTGACCAGTCGCTCACCCAGTCGGTACGCGCGCTGGCGCGCCAGGTCAAGCCCATTGGTTCGGGATTGCTGGTGGACTTTCCCAAAGCCGCCCAAGCCGTGCTCGAACAAGACCCCAAAGACCGGCTGGCCTATACGGTGTCGTCGCCGCCCGGCAGCTTTTTGCTAGGCAACAGCAATCTGCCGGGGCCGGCGGGCGCAGGCGTGCTGCAGCCCGACGACGTGCCGGTGTTGTATGAAATTTCGCTCGACGGCAAGCCCATGCGCGTGGCTTCGCTGGAGCTGTCGTTTGGCGACGCGCCCACCGAGCAGCGCATGCGCGTGCAGGTGGCAAAAAGCCTGGCGGTGCAAGAGGCGATTGCCCAAGAGCTGGTACGCGACGTGCTGTTTCCACTCTTGCTGCTGGGCGCGGTGCTGGGGGTGCTGATGCACGCGGGCATTCGGCGCGGCCTGGCGCCGTTGGAGCGGCTGGAGGCCCAGCTTGCCAACCGCAACGCCGCCTCGCTCTCGCCCATTGAGCTGACCCAGGCGCCGCAAGAAGTGCATTCGCTGGCGCTGGCGCTCAACCAGCTGCTCACCACCCTGCGGCGCAGTATGAGCCAGGAAAAGCGCTTTTTAAACGATGCCGCCCACCAACTGCGCACGCCGCTGGCCGGCCTGATCAGCCAAACCGAACTGGCCTTGACCGAGGCCGAGCCCCAGGCTCTGCACGAACGCCTGACCAAGGTCCACAAAAGTGCCCAGCGCAGCGCGCACCTGGTCAACCAGCTGCTGAGTTTGGCCCGCACCGAGGCCGACGTGGCACTGGTGCCCATCGACGTGGCCTCACTGGCGCGCGAAGTGGCCCGCGAATGGACGCCGCGCGCGCTGGCAGCAGGCATCGACCTAGGCTTTGAAGGCGAAGACCACCTGCAGGCACCCGCCGACCGCGTGCTGCTGCGCGAAGCCCTGAACAACCTGATCGACAACGCCCTGCGCTACTGCCCACGCGGTGCCAGCGTCACGCTAAGGGTGCGCGCCACAGGCGACAGCCAATGCGTGCTGGAAGTAGAAGACGAAGGCCCCGGCGTGCAAGACGCCGACCTGCCCCATCTGTTTGAACGCTTCTGGCGCGCCAGCGAACTGCCCGGTGGCTGCGGCCTAGGCCTGGCCATCGTGGCCGAAATCGCCCAGCGCCACGGCGGCAGCGTGCAAGCCCACACCCGGGCTCCGCATGGGTTGGTGGTGCGGGTGGTGTTGCCGTTGGGGTGAGGGGTGGCGCCCTTATGCGGCGCCTTTGGCTGCGTAGACCAAGTTGACGGCTCTGGACGAAAAATATCCGCTGTAGCACCCGTACGCCAGGCTGAACGCCGCAATGAAGGCGTCGGTGCCGACCATCTCCGCATGAAGCGCGCGCAGTATGGCAAACGCATACTTGGTGATAAATATCGCCACGATCACACAAAGTGGAATCCAGCTACCTGGGATAAAAAATGACCGACTTGCCCGGGTGAACGTGACCCGCGCATCCCGAAAGTACTGGAACCGGATACCGGTCACGGCAAGCAAGCCTATCGCCCACAACGCCACAGGGGCGGGCTCCATGCCGAAGCTTGCGTTAATCCCAAAAAGCGACAAGCCAATCATTCCCAAGGGCAGCAAATAGGCCAGCACCGCATTAACGTTGCGGCTGCGCGTTTGTTGAAGTCCAAAGGCGATTAAGAGAACAAACAGTCCGAAAACCCACGGTGGGGTGTGGGTGATTATTTGAGTGATCAACTGGGGGTCCGTTCATGGAAGCTCTGAATTTATTTTCAGAGCGATGTTGACTATATGTATTGCGATTGAGATTCGGCGGGAGCGCTGAATCAATACCACCCAAGGCGCAATGTAGCCTTTAGCAGTGCGCCGTCTACTGCTGGCCAGGTACGGTCATTTGCCGAACCTGGCTGCATGGGTGTGACAGGCTGGTAGCGGACATGCGCCCGCTCCAGCTACCAGCCGCGGTTATTCATCATCAGTCTCGACAAAGGCCCGCCACGCGCCAGTGCTGCTGCACGCTTGGACTCTTCTGTTTTCTTTTTCAGGTCTTCGAGGTAGTCGCTAATTTCCGGAATGATTACCTCCCCCTCGTACTGGTCGATCTGGTGCAAGTATGCGTTTGTGACGGGTTTCAGCAACCCCTTGTTGTGGTCATTGAGGTTGTTATGTACCGTGGTTGAAACCTGCAAATTATTCCGAATCCCGCGATTTCCATCGTGGCATAAATTGGATGCCTCATTCACAACGTCCCCCATCCATATCACATCATTGATGCCGCTGCCGCTGTATCCGGCTTTGAGCATTAAGGCTCTGCCGTAGGCCATTCCAATCCCACAAAGGAATGTGGCGTAGCCTTTCTGCTCAAGCCGCCAGTTGAGGATTCGCGTGATTGAATATAGTCTCGCGGCTGTGCTGAAAACATCGTCAATGTCCGACTTGTGTATGGTGTTGAATATGCCGCTGACGCAATCTCCATTGATAAACACTTCACCGCAATTAGAGTTGCCATTCATGATGGCTACGCACTCGGATAGATAAGCCCGATAGAGTTTCCCAAGAACCGGTCTTGTGTGACTCGCGGCAAGCTTTGAACTGCCCCGGATGTCAATAAACAGCGCCGTGCAATTGACATAGAAGCCATTGGAGTACGTCAGGCTTGACCGGGATGGAATGCCGTCAACTTCATCGAACGTCTCTGCACTGTCTAATATTTCTCTTATTCTGATGTCGCTCTTTTCGTGGTCGTAGCTTATGTAATTCGCCTCCATGATCAACCCTTGGAAATCAATGCCGCAGTAATGAGCGCCACGGAAAATAACCAAGCCCGCCCGGCCAAGGCTACTCCATTGGATTTTTGCTGAAGAATGTGGCAAATCGTGTAGTGCTGCTCTAAGGCCTCTCGGGCAAGTTCTTTTTCGCCCATTGCATCAACGTGCGCAACAAATGCCATGTGCTCTTTAGGGTGATAAGTGTCGGCCACATAACCAAAAAATGATATGGGCTTATGGGTTTCTGAGTAGGTCAACTTTTGGCCAAATGCTTGTCGCAATGTGATTCTTGGAAGTACTACTCTGAGCGACAAAAATAGAGAGATCAGAGCCATGGCTGTTGCCCCGAGTGCAAGGTATCGCACAGCCCCACAAACTTCCGGTAGTTTTGCACCGGTCCAAATGAAAACAATGGCAGATCCGCACAAAGCGGAAATGAAGCCCGCCTTGGTGTCGATGACGGATACCCACTTGCGCGACGCCTCGGTCATGGCGCTGTAAGCCTTGAATCTGTCTAAGTCGTCCATGGCTCCTCCTTTCGCCGCCTTTTGACGGTCGTTTTGTGCAGACTGCACTGTGAATATTCTTCAGCAATTGAGTGCAATGGTCAATTGCCCGCTCCCGCTGCATCACCGCCACCCATGGCATGGCGGTGACCGCCCGCAATGGGCCGCTCGCTGCCAGCTGCAAACAGCTGACAAAGCACATTGAATTTTTCGTGGCTATTTCCTCGCCTCATTTCGACTTCCCCATCGCAAAAGCAACTTAAGGAAAGAGCAGACAAGCCCATCTCGTCCGTCGAATCTGGCGGCCCCGCTGACGTTGCGCTGTGGATAGCGCCTTAGTTCGGTGGCTTTGCGTCGCCGGTTTTCACCGGGTTTGCCCTTCAATATTCTTGTCCATCGGTCTCAGTAGAAACCAACGGCTCATCTTAGCAAAAAGAAAATCGTTAAACCTAAGAAAAAGGTCGCGCTATTCCAAAACCACCGGCTGCCGAGGGCAATGGGGTGGATGGTGCAGCGAAATAAAGGAGGAGCCCGAAGGGCGGGGGACATTCGCGGAACCGTCCACCCCATTGCCCTCGGCGCGAATCAGCCCGCGCGCAGCACGCAGCTGCAACCCAGGCCCGCAACCGCTTACAGGCGTACGCCGCTGGTCGAATGAAACCAGTTGTTGTGCCGGCTGCTCACCGTCAGGCCAATGGTTTGGCCCACTTGCAGCTTGGTGTTGGCAGGCGCGCGCACGGTAATGGCGCCCACCTCGGTTTTGACCACCACATAGGTATCAGCGCCCGTGGGCTCGACCAAACTCACCTGGCCGCGCCAAGGGGCGTCGTCGCTCAGGTGGATGTGCTCGGGGCGCTGGCCCAGGCTGACCTCGCCTTGCACCGGGCCGGGCAGCTCCAGCGTGCCACCGGCAAACACGAAGCGCGAGGCCTCGCCCGTGCCCTGCAGCTGGCCGGGGATGAAGTTCATGGTGGGCGAGCCAATAAAGCTGGCCACATAGGTGTTGGCCGGTGTGCGGTAAATCTCGTCGGGCGTGCCGATTTGCTGCAGCACGCCGTCTTTCATGACCGCGATGCGGCTGCCCAGCGTCATGGCCTCGATCTGGTCGTGGGTCACGTACACGCTGGTGATGCCTGAGACCTGGTGCAGGCGCTTGATTTCGGCGCGCATTTCCACGCGCAGTTTGGCGTCCAGGTTGGACAGCGGCTCGTCAAACAAAAACAGCTGCGGGTCGCGCGCCAAAGCACGGCCCATGGCCACGCGCTGGCGTTGGCCGCCTGAGAGCTGCGCCGGGCGGCGGTCCAGCAGGTGCGAGATTTGCAGCATGGCGGCCACTTCGGCAATGCGCTTTTCGCGTTGCTCTTTGGGCACCTTGCGCATTTCCAGGGCAAAGCCGATGTTGTCGGCCACGCTCATGGTCGGGTACAGCGCGTAGCTCTGAAACACCATGGCAATGTCGCGCTGCGCGGGGGCCACGCCCACCACGTTTTTGCCGCCAATGCGCAGCTCGCCTTCGGTCGGGTCTTCCAGGCCGGCAATGATGTTGAGCAGCGTGGACTTGCCGCAGCCCGAAGGGCCGACAAGAATCAAAAATTCGCCGGGCGCGACGTCAATGTCGATGCGTTTGAGCACTTCAACGGCGCTGGGGCCCTTGCCGAAAGCTTTGCGAATGCCCGAAATGGTGAGGGAGGCTGCCATATCTCTATCCTTTGACTGCGCCGGCCGTGAGGCCTTTGACAAAATACTGACCCGCCAGCACGTACACGAGCATGGTCGGCAAACCGGCGATCACGGCGGCTGCCATGTCGACGTTGTAGCTTTTCACGCTGCTCGACGTGTTGGCCATGTTGTTCAGGCCCACGGTGATGGGCTTGCTGTCGGCGCCGCTAAACGCCACGCCAAACAGAAAATCGTTCCAGATGTTGGTGAACTGCCAGATCAGTGTGACCATCAGAATCGGCGTGGACATGGGCAACACGATGCGCCAGAAAATGCGCCAAAACCCAGCGCCGTCCATGCGCGCGGCGTTCACCAGCTCGCGTGGAATGGCGGCGTAGTAGTTGCGGAAAAACAGCGTGGTGCCCGCCAGTCCGGCGATGCAATGCACCAGCACCAGACCCGAGAGCGAGCTGGAGAGCCCCAGAAAACCCAGCACCTGGCTCATGGGCAGCAGCACCACCTGAAAAGGCATGAACACGCCAAACAACATGAAGCCAAACAGCAGCTCGCTGCCCTTGAACTTCCACAGGCTCAACACATAGCCGTTGATGGCGCCCCAGGCGGTCGAGATAAGCACTGCGGGCACCGCCATCACCACCGAGTTGACGAAATAGGGCTTGAGGCCCCGGCAGTCCACGCCGGTGCAGGCGCTGTCCCAGGCCAAGCGCCAGCTGTCCAGGTTGAGCGAGGTGGGTAGGCTCAGCAGGTTGCCGGCGCGGATTTGCGCGGCGTCCTTGAACGAGGTGGCCAGCATCACATACAGCGGCGCCAGGAAAAAGCCGGCCGCCAGCAGCAGCAGCGCGTACAGCATGAACCGGGACAGGTGCTTAGCGGTCATGGGGTTTGGCGCGCAGTTCGCTGTACAGGTAGGGCACTACGATGGCCGCCACGGTGGCGAG
>Ga0114968_10003580_pt1 | contig 11629 bp, 9 predicted proteins | sample M_130807_EF_Meta_FD_87020 | JGI IMG/M metagenome (GOLD analysis project Ga0114968, IMG submission 87020) | Freshwater microbial communities from Lake Montjoie, Canada to study carbon cycling - M_130807_EF_MetaG | ecosystem: Environmental > Aquatic > Freshwater > Lake | place: Lake Montjoie... | reverse complement strand
GGCGGCCGGCAGCCGTTGCACGTTGAAGCACAGCAGGGCATAGCCGCCCATCTTCAGCAGAATGCCCGCCAGCAGCATGTGCACCGGGGCCGTGGCTTCGCCGTGGGCATCGGGAAGCCAGGTGTGGAGCGGCACGATCGGCAGTTTCACCCCAAACGCGATCAGCAGGGCGGCATAGCAGAGCACCTGGAAGCCCAGCGGGAACCCCTTGGCCGCCAGCACGGTGTATTCAAAGCTGGGACTCCCCCCTCCGAAGAACCCCATCGCCAGGGCCGCCAGCAGGATGAAAAGCGAGCTGCCGGCGGTGTAGAGGATGAACTTGGTGGCGGCGTACTGCCGCTTCTTGCCCCCCCAGATGGCCAGCAGCAGATACACCGGAATCAGCTCCAGCTCCCAGGCGAGGAAGAAGAGAAGCATGTCCTGCACGGCGAACACGGCGATCTGGCCGCCGTCCATGGCCAAAAGCAGGAAATAGAAGAGTTTCGGCTTGAAGGTCACCGGCCAGGCCGCCAGCGCCGCCAGGGCGGTGATGAAGCTGGTGAGCAGGATCAGCGGCATCGAGAGGCCATCAGCCCCCACCGACCAGGCCAGGCCGAGCTCGGGGAGCCAGGTGTAGCGCTCAGCCAGTTGCAGACCCTCCACCGAAGGGTCGTAGCCATTGAGGTAGCCCCCCACCGTGAGCAGAAACGTGACCAGGGCCACGCCAAGGGCGTACCAGCGCACGGTTTTGCCATCGCCCTTGTCGGGAACGAGGGGGATCAGGAGGGAAGCTGCGATCGGCAACAGGATCGCAGCGCTCAGCCAAGGAAAAGGCACAACCCGCAGGCACCATCTGCAGGGAGTGTAGAAATCCAATCCAGGGCGGCACTACACCCATGCGGGATGTCACACAGATGGAGGCTTGGCCGGATCTGTGAAGCGGCTCCGGGAAGATGCTTTCAGCAATCCGTTGCGGCTCCTTAAGACAATCTCAAGGGATCCTCTGGAGGCAAGGTTGGCAACCGCCCGCTCCAACCGCTCGCTTCGTGCGCCACTCACTGCATGGAGTGGCGCTGGCGCCTTGCGCTCGAGAAGCTCTAGTTGATGTCCATGAAGGTGCTCAATCGATAGGGATTTTCCTGAACAAGCTTCTGGCAACGCTCCAGCAGGGAAAGATCCTCCCCGTAGCCCTCCTGCCCGGGATGGCACATCAACTCGATCGAGCTTGACTGTTGAAACGCTTTGCGGCTGGGATCCTCCAGAAAGACATCCACCCCAGTGAACACCTGCGGCATGCGGCTGCCCCGCAGCCGGCAGCTGGTCGACCAGGCCTTTTTGGCCAGGATTCGGGTGAGGGGCGGCTTGCTGTGGAGCCTGCGTCCGTAAACGTTCATTGTTGTCCGCATCCTCCAGATCCCATGCTCCTTCTGAAGCCTGCGGATCACCGGCAGCATCCAGGGAATGGTGTGTATGTGGTGATGGGAATCGAAATGGGATATCTCCAGCCCCATGGAACGCACTTGCCGGACCTGAGCATCCAGTTCGTCAAAACATGCCGCCATGGTCTCCGGGGTGCCCTTCAACTCGCGGATGGATCCTGAAAAATGGCCAGCCTCAGTGAGCAAGCCAGATCTCTGCATTTCGGTTGACCTGGTAAGGGGCTTGAATTCCGTGAGATTGAGGTGGATTCCAAAGCTGGCATGGGATTGGTGCCGCTGGGCAACGGCCACCCCTTCTTCGCAACATGGTGCATTGGCCATGAGTGTGGAGCTGCTGATCCAGCCATGGGCTAAGGCTTTCTCAATCGCATGGTTAACTTGCTCTGAGAAGCCGAGATCATCGGCGTTAATGATCAAGCAACGATGACGTGTTGGCTTGGCAGTGGACTTGGTTTTTGCTGGATTGGGGGTGTTGTTGTGATCAGTGCTCATGGCTGTGAAGTGTTAACCGGGACATGCATGTTGCAGGGCTTGCTGCAGACTCGCCGTAATTCCATTATACGAGAATTGTGATACGTGCCTGCGTGCATTCTCTCCGATCTGACGCAGGCGTTCTCGATCGGCAAGGGCCTCCTCAAGGCATTGCCTCAGGGCCCCCGGATTGCCTGCAGAAAATACCCAGCCGGTCTGCCCCGGCACCACCAGGTCATGGGCGCATCCCACCCGATCCGTCACGATGGCGGGGCAGCCAAGATTCATGGCTTCATTGACCACCAGTCCCCAGGTTTCGCTCTGGGAGGGCAGCACCAGCACATCCCCCATGCTGTACACAGCGGGCAGCATGCTTTGGTTCTGAAAGGGGAGGAAGAGCACGCCGTCAAGTCCAAGGCGTTCCGCCTGACGGTGAATGGAATGGTTCAGGGGACCATCGCCCACGAAAACAATCTTCGAGCCGCGGATCAGGTGGGGTGGCAGCTCTGCATAGGCGATCAGCAGATCCAGCGGCCGTTTCACCTCAACAAATTTGCCGACAAAGATAATCACGATCTCCCGATCAATGCCAAGGTTTTTCTTGAGTTCTTCAGCCTGGAGGGAGGCTGTTTTTTCGGCATCGATAAAGCGAGCATTGTCCACGGCATGGAGGCCTGTGAACAGCTTGGATGCCGGCACTCCTGCATCGCGATAGTAGTTGTAATTGGCCCTGCCGACAACAAGAAATGCGGCGAATCTCCGGAATAGAAGATTGCGAAACAGCCTGCTGATGTTGTTCTTCAGGCTTGGCGTCCTGTTCAGGTTGTGGGAATCGCCCCGAAAGATGAAAGGGACTTTCCAGAAGCGGGGATCAAGAAGCAGGAGGACATAGGTGAGGAAGGCATAGTTCATCAGTAAAATGGCGTCTGGTCGCCAGGCTGCCAGGCTGGATGCAAGCCCTGGGTTGATGTAGCCAAAGAAGTGGCTGTTGCCAGGTTTGGTTGCTCTGTTGGGGATGAACTGATAGGCGTAGCCATCAAGCAGTGGGATATCCCATTGCAGGGGTCTGCCGAATCCGGGGTCATTCGCGCTGGATACACCCAAGTCCCAGAGATAGAAAACCTTCAACTCAATGCCGGCCTTGTCAGCAAGGCCGTTGAGCCAGGGAGAGATGTATTGCACCGGGTGGCCCGCAACGATGGCGAGCCGCCTGAGCTTGGCCGGATTGTTGGCGGATCCCCTGGCCATCGACTGACCTCGCCTGGCGTGTGTGGTGGTGGTCAAGGTTGACAGAGCATGGTCGATGCCCTTGCCGGTTGGGCCGCTGGAGCGCACGGGGGCTCCGGATGGGCTCAGCTGAAGGCGCTGAACAGGGCCACCAGGGCAATCACACCGCCGAACACAATCAACGCGTAGAACTGGGCCCGGCCAGTCTCGAAGTACTTGAGGCCTTCGCCGCTGCCGAGGGTGAGCAGGCCGGTGAGGTTGACCACGCCATCCACCACCTTGGAATCGACATCGAGAACCTGTTTGGCGAGTTTGCGGCTGCCCTGCACGAACACCTTGTCATTGATGGCATCGAGGTACCACTTGTTGGCGAAGAAGGCATTCACGGCCGGGAAGCGGGCGGCCACGGCCTGCCCCAGGTCGATGCGGTGCAGGTAATAGGCCAGAACGGCCAGGGTGATTCCGGCCACGGAGATGGCCACTGAAGCCCCTGCCAGGGGAAGAAACTCGCTCCAAGAAAAGTGCTCCGCCATCTCGGCGGCCTCGTGGGGATCGAGCAGTTCGGCGAAGCGGCTGTGCCAGGGGGTGCCGAGCAGGCCGATCAGCACCGAAGGCACTGCGAGCACCGCCAGGGGCATGGCCATCTGCCAGCCCGATTCGTGGGGATGGTCGGCGTGGTGACCATGGCCTTCGTCGCTGGCCTCACCACCACCTTTGCCCGAGGCGGCCAACAACTGGGCCTGAAGGGCCTTGTCATTGCCGCGGAAACTGCCCTCGAAGGTGAGGAAGTAAAGGCGGAACATGTAGAAGGCCGTCATGCCGGCGGTGATGAAGCCGGCCGCCCAGAGCACCGGGTAGGTGTTGAAGGCCTGGCCGAGGATTTCGTCCTTGCTCCAGAAGCCCGCCAGGGGCGGAATGCCGGCGATCGCCACGCAGCCGATCAGGAAGGTGATCGCGGTGATCGGCATGTACTTGCGCAGGCCGCCCATCAGACGCATGTCCTGGGCGAGGGCCGGCTCATGGCCCACCACCTCCTCCATGGCGTGGATCACCGATCCTGACCCCAGGAAGAGCATCGCCTTGAAGAAGGCGTGGGTCACCAGGTGGAACATTCCGGCCAGCGGGGCCCCGCAGCCCATGGCCAGCATCATGTAGCCCAGCTGGCTCACGGTGCTGTAGGCCAGGCCCTTCTTGAGATCCTGCTGGGTGAGGGCGATGGAAGCGCCCAGGAACAGGGTGATGGTGCCCACCACAGCGATCACCAGCTGCACCGCCGGGAAAGGGGCGTACACCGGCTGGAGACGGGCCACCAGGAACACGCCGGCCGCCACCATGGTGGCGGCGTGGATCAGGGCCGAGATCGGCGTGGGGCCCTCCATGGCGTCGGGCAGCCACACGTGCAGAGGGAACTGGGCCGACTTGGCCATCGGACCCATGAACACCAGCAGACAGAGCAGCACGGCTACGCCGTTGCTGAGGCTGCCGCCCGCCACGGCCGCCTGCAGGCGGCTGCCGATCTCTTCAAAGCCGAAGCTGCCGGTGGCCCAGAACAGGCCCAGGATCCCCAGGAGCAGGCCGAAGTCGCCTACGCGGTTCACCACGAAAGCCTTCTGGGCGGCGTTGGCGGCACCGTCGCGGTCGTACCAGAAGCCCACCAGGAGATAGGAGCACATCCCCACCAGCTCCCAGAACACGTAGATCTCCAGGAGGTTGGGGCTGATCACCAGGCCCAGCATCGAGCTGCTGAAGAGGGCCAGATAGGTGAAGAAGCGCACATAGCCCTTGTCGTGGGCCATGTAGCCATCGGAATAGACCATCACCAGCAGGGCGATGGTGGTGACCAGCGCCAGCATCACGGCGCCCAGGGCATCCACCCGGTAGCCCATCTGGAGATTGAAGGTGCCGGCGCTGGCCCAGTTGAACAGCACCTCCCGCGCCCCGGCCCCGGCCAGCTGCTCCGCCAGCACGGCGTAGCTGAGCACCGCCGCGATGCCCACGCAGGTGAGCAGCAGCAGGGCCACGGGTTTGCGCAGGCGGTTGATCGTGCGGTTGAAGCTGATCAGCCCCAGACCGGTGATCGCGGCCCCGAGCAGGGGCACCAGGGGGATCAACCAGGCGAGCTCTGAAGCGGAGGGCATCCTGGCGGGGGCGGTCTGGGCCGAGTGTAGGCAGGGTGGCCCTGTTGTTCATGCCCTGTCAGGCTCTGCCGCCAGACGGACTCTGTGGGATCGGGGAACGATGGTGGGAGGGCACGGCTGCCCGGGCAGTCAGACAGGGCCTGTGCCTCGGCAAGGCTTGGCCAGCGCTCTAAGCTTTCACGCCGTCGGCGCTGGCTCCCGGATCCCTCCATGGCCGATTCGCCTGCTTCCTATCGGATGTCTGGGAGCGCCCTGTGAGCCATGTGGCGCGGGCCTGTTCCCCTCTGAACACCCTGCGATGGGTCTCCCTGCTGTTGCTGGCCGGGCCAGTGGCCCGCGTAGCCGCTCAGCCACCGACGCCCCTTGAGCAGCTTTCGCAGCCATCCAGGCAACCTGCACCGGAGGCCCTGCCCGGAGCCAGAGGGCGAAGCGAAGACCAGGCGCTTTCCGGACAGAGCGCGGTGAATACGGCCAACAACCCTCTGACGGATATTCCAGCCCTGCAGATTCAGAATTATCTGCAACCTGTCTTGACTGGCGGGCCGAACGCCCAGGCTAATACTCCTTACATCCGCTTCATTCTTCCCTACACGGCCCTGGGGCGGCGGAATTTGATGCGGCTTTCGCTGCCTGTGGCCTCCTCCACTTGGAATCCGACGGCATCGGCGCTTGGGTTGGGTGATCTCACGATCTTCAGCATTCCCATCGTTGAGGTCGACGGCGCTCGCGCCGGGATCGGTCCTCTGCTCGTGATCCCAACCGCTACATCACCCGCACTTGGCCTGCAGCGCTGGCAGGTCGGCGGCCAAGGCATCTTCAGCAAGCCCTATCCATGGGGGCTCCTGGCCGCGCTGGTTGGCTATCAACAAACAATCGACGGCGCAGCCAAGCAGCTGGTGGTGCAGCCCTTCATCTTCAGGCAGATTGGTAATGGTTACTATCTGCGATCGAGTGCGATTGCCTCGGTGAGTTTCAGCGATCCCAGCGCCGTATTGCCGATCGGCTTCGGTGTTGGTAGGGCGCATCGCATCGGTAATGGGAATATACTGAATCTCTATGTAGAGCCCCAGGTTTCCGTGTTCACTCTTGGTGGACTGCAGCCGGCTTTTCAGGTGTTTGCGGGCTTCAACCTCCAGTTCACGCCGAAGCCTTGAGCGGGCCCGCTCAGCCCAGCCAGTGGGCCAGGCCGGTGCGGGCAAAGGCGGTGGCGCCCAGGCCAATGAAGCGATGGGCCCACCAGAACACCGCCACGGCGATGGCGATGCCCAGCTGGGCCGGGCGCAGGAATTCACCGAGCACCAGCTGCTGGCGGCCATCCAGCACGGCCCGGAAGGGAATCACCGAGGTGCTGGCCTTGAGCTCCTCGAAGGCCGCACCGAAGCGGTTGGCCAGCCGCCGGTCGCCGTTCCAGACGGCGAACAGGTGGTGGGCGATCAGGCCGGCGCAGGCGCAGAGGGTGAAGCTGGAGCCGATCCAGAGCAGGTGGGTGGCGCACCAGAGGATCTGACCCACCGCCTGGGGATGGCGGCTCACCCGGATGATGCCGGTGGCGTAGAGGCGCACCTGGGGTTTGAGCAGCGCCGGAATCTCCAGCAGGTTGTAAGTGGCGGGATAGAGAAACAGAAAGCTCACCGCCGTGCCGGCCCAGACCACGGGCACGATCCAGGGCTGGTCCTGCAGGTTCCAGAGGCGGATGCCGTCGTAGCGGTGGGCCAGGAAATAGCCGATCACCACCACCGCAGCCGGAATGCTCATCGCGGCGAACAGCAGGCGCCAGGCCCGTTCGCCGATTCGCTCCGCCCCCCAGGCCCGCAGGGAGGCTCCGCCGCTGTGGAGCAGGGCGAAGGCCAGCAGCAGGGCCAGCATCACCAGGCTGCTGTGGTGGGGGTTGGGGGATGCCATGGCGATGGCCGGGTTCATCGGGACTGGGGCGCCTGTGGCGGCCATGCTGCCCGGTTCTCCGCAGCCGCCGCGGAGGAAGGGCATCGTGTTCGACCAGCGGCATCGGCCCGGCACCGCCGCGCCAATCCCGGGTCGCCCCCCGGCGGCCAATCTCCTGTGGATGTGAAGCCGGCTTCGGCGGATTCAGCTGGCCCGCCTAGATTTGCTTTTCTGCTCGCCGGTGCCGGCCCCCCGGGCCCCTCCATGGCCGATCTGCCCTTCACCCTCGATCAGCTGCGCATCCTGCGGGCCATCGCCAGTGAGGGCAGCTTCAAGAAGGCGGCCGACAGCCTCTATGTCACGCAGCCGGCGGTGAGTCTGCAGATCCAGAACCTGGAGAAGCAGCTGGATGTTTCCCTCTTCGACCGGGGCGGGCGCAAGGCCCAGCTCACCGAGGCTGGCCATCTCCTGCTCAGCTATTGCGACCGGATCCTCAGCCAGTGCCAGGAGGCCTGCCGCGCCCTCGACGATCTCCACAACCTGCGAGGCGGCTCCCTGATCGTGGGCGCCAGCCAGACCACCGGCACCTATCTGATGCCGCGGATGATCGGCCTCTTCCGCCAGAAGTATCCGGATGTGGCCGTGCAGCTGCAGGTGCACAGCACCCGCCGCACCGGCTGGAGCGTGGCCAATGGCCAAGTGGATCTGGCGATCATCGGCGGCGAGCTGCCCGCCGACCTCAACGACATGCTCCAGGTGCTGCCCTATGCCAACGACGAGCTCGCCCTGGTGCTGCCACCCAAGCATCCGCTGGCCCGCCTTCCCGAGCTCACCAAGGACGATCTCTACCGGCTCGGCTTCGTGTGCCTTGATGCCCAGTCCACCACCCGCAAGATGGTGGACCAGCTGCTGATGCGCTCCAAGCTCGATGTGCTGCGGATCAAGATCGAGATGGAGCTCAATTCTTTCGAGGCCATCAAGAATGCCGTGCAGGCGGGCCTTGGGGCCGCCTTCCTGCCGGTGGTGTCGATCGAGCGGGAGCTGGCGGCCGGCACCCTGCACCGCCCCCAGGTGGCCGATCTGATGGTGCGCCGCCAGCTCAAGCTGATCAGCCATCCCGCCCGCTACTGCTCACGGGCGGCCGAGGCCTTCCGGCGCGAGGTGCTGCCGGTGTTCGCCAGCCCCGACAGCCCCCTGCGCCAGACCCAGCCCCGCGGTGAGTCGGCCGGAACGCCGGCGGCCTGAGCCCGCTCAGAACTTGTCGCCTTCCGGGGTCACGCCCACGGCGTCGTCGGCAGCTCCGGCCACCCCGGGGGTCTGGAATTTGTTGCCGGTGATGTCTGTTTGGTACACGCAGCGCACCACGGGCTTGTCGCGGATCGAGCCGATGTAGGCGAAGGTGTTCATCCGCTGCTTGCACTCCCGCATCTGTTCGGCGGTGACGGCCCCCTGTTTCTGGAGCACGGCCCAGTTCTCCCGACGGATCACGCAGCCCGCCTGCAGGGTGGGCTGGGTCACGAAGCTGCTGCTCGGGTTCATCGTGGTGTAAAGCTCCACGTCCATCACGAAGGCGCTGGCGCCCCACTGTTTGCAGAATTCCGGGTCGGGCACCGCCATATCGAGCTGCTGGCTGCTGGCGATGTTGCCCTGGTTGCCCTGGGTGGTGCTGGTCACGGCGCTGCCGATGCCGATGCCCACCACCAGCACGCCGGCCAAGAGCGCGGCGCCGCCCACGTTGAAGGGAGGCTTGCCGGAACCCTCGCCGTTGCCGCCGGGCCCGGGCCTTCCGGGGGGGCCACCATTGCCGTAACCCCGGGGAGGCATGCGTTCAGCATCCCGGTAGGGCGGCTCTTCAGAGCCTCGCCCGCCATAGGGATCCGGCCGCCGCCGCCGGCCATCATCGGCTTCGTCCGGGCGGGCGGGGCCGAAGCGGGATCGGGGATAACGCTCGGATCGGCCGTCGCCGCGGGAGAAGGTCACAGGGTTTCGCTGGTGCGGGGCAGGCCCATCGAATAGTTCAACACCCGGCTGTCGGGGTTGTAGCGGATCGCCCCGGCCTGGAGCAGGGCGCGGACCTCCCCTTCGAGCTCCGAGCCGATGCGGCGGAGGTTGTACTCATTGAGGTCGGCGCCGGCATGGTCGGCCACCAAGGCGCGGAAACGGCCCCGCACCGTCTCCAGGGCGGCATCGTCCCAGAGAAACTCGTTGTCGGGATCGATGTCCAGCGTGAGCTGGCCGGGATCGGCCACCAGATCACCGTTCTCCACCCGAGCCGTGAACAGCCGGATGTGCCGGGTGGTGGATTTCAACAGGGTGTCGGCCATGGTTCGGAACGGCTGGCTGGAGGGGAGGCGGGTTGGAGGAGAAAGATGGTGGCAGCGGACATCGCAGCCTGTCCTCGGCCTGGCTCGGCTTGGCTGACTTTAGGGAGGCCGAGCCGTCTCCAGCCGATTCCCGGCCGGTGGGTGTCGCCGTCGGGGAAGGGCGGCCGATAAGGTTGCATCCTGTAGAGGGTTGATCAGGATGCGTGTCGCCATTGCCGGAGCCGGTCTGGCTGGTCTTTCCTGCGCGAAGTACCTCAGCGACGCCGGCCACACCCCCATCGTGCTGGAGGCCCGCGATGTGCTGGGCGGCAAGGTTGCGGCTTGGCAGGATGCCGATGGCGACTGGTACGAGACCGGCCTGCACATCTTTTTCGGCGCCTACCGCAACATGCGCCGCCTGTTCGCCGAGCTGAACATCGAGGACCGGCTGCAGTGGAAGAGCCACTCGATGATCTTCAACCAGAAGGATAATCCGGGCACTTACAGCCGCTTCGATTTCCCCGACATCCCGGCTCCCTTCAACGGCGTGGCGGCGATCCTGGGCAACAACGACATGCTCACCTGGCCCGAGAAGATCTCCTTCGGGCTTGGCCTGGTGCCCGCGATGCTGCGGGGCCAGGGCTATGTGGAGGAGTGCGATCAATACTCCTGGACCGAATGGCTGCGCCTGCATAACATTCCCGAGCGGGTGAATGATGAGGTGTTCATTGCCATGGCCAAGGCACTGAACTTCATCGATCCCGATGAGATTTCCAGCACGGTGGTGCTAACGGCCCTGAACCGCTTCCTGCAGGAGAGCGATGGTTCGAAGATGGCCTTCCTCGATGGCAATCCGCCCCAGCGCCTCTGCCAGCCGATCGTGGACCACATCACCGCCCGGGGCGGGGAGGTGCATTTCGAAGCGCCGCTGCGCGAGATTGCGCTGGCCGAGGATGGCCGCGTGGCCGGTTTCCGCATTGGTGGCATTAAGGGCCAGGAAGGCCGCACGATCACGGCCGACGCCTATGTGAGTGCCATGCCAGTGGATCCCCTGAAGCTTCTGTTGCCTGATTCCTGGAAGAATCTTCCCTATTTCAGCAAGCTGGATGGACTCAATGGGGTGCCGGTGATTAACATCCACCTCTGGTTCGACCGCAAGCTCACCACGATCGATCACCTGCTATTCAGCCGCAGTCCTCTGCTCAGTGTCTATGCCGACATGAGCAACACCTGCCGCGAATACGAGGATCCCGATCGCTCGATGCTGGAGCTGGTGTTTGCCCCCGCCAAAGACTGGATCGGCCGCAGCGATGATGAAATTGTGGCGGCCACCATGGAGGAGCTGAAGCGTCTCTTCCCCCAGCACTTCACCGGTGACAATCCGGCCACGCTGCGCAAGGCGATCGTGGTGAAAACACCCCTCTCGGTCTACAAGACCGTTCCCGGCTGCCAGGCGCTGCGGCCGGATCAGACCAGCCCGATCGCCAACTTCTTCCTGGCCGGCGATTACACCATGCAGCGCTATCTCGCCTCGATGGAGGGCGCCGTGCTCAGCGGCCGGCTTTGCGCCGAGGCGATCGGTGCGGCCGAGTCTGCCGGTGTGATCGCCACTGGAGCAGTCACCGCCCCGGGATCTGCGCCAGCCGCCGCCGGTCTGGCTCCGGTCTGAGGTGACGCTCACCTCCCCACCTCTGGCAGCGGGCCTGGATGAGGCCTACGAGGCCTGCCGGCGTGAGACCGCCGAGTGGGCCAAGACCTTTTATCTGGGCACCCTGCTGCTGCCGCCGGCCAAGCGCCGCGCCATCTGGGCCATTTATGTGTGGTGTCGCCGCACCGATGAGCTGATGGACAGCCCCGCGGCCCAGGACCTGCCTCCCGCCACTCTGCTGGAGCGGCTTGATGCTTGGGAGGAACGCACCCGCGGCCTGTTCGCGGGAAAGGTGAGTGATCGCTTCGACCGGGTGATGGTGGACACGATTGAGCGCTTCCCCCAGCCCCTGCAGGCCTACCTCGACATGATCGAGGGCCAGCGCATGGATGTGGTGAAGCACCGCTATGCCGATTTCGCTGAACTTCAGCTCTATTGCTACCGGGTGGCCGGCACCGTGGGGCTGATGACCCAGGATGTGATGGGCCTCGATCCCGCCTACACCACTGCCCCCTGGAGCGAGCAGCCCGATCCCACCGAGGC
>Ga0114968_10003578_pt1 | contig 11630 bp, 8 predicted proteins | sample M_130807_EF_Meta_FD_87020 | JGI IMG/M metagenome (GOLD analysis project Ga0114968, IMG submission 87020) | Freshwater microbial communities from Lake Montjoie, Canada to study carbon cycling - M_130807_EF_MetaG | ecosystem: Environmental > Aquatic > Freshwater > Lake | place: Lake Montjoie... | reverse complement strand
GGTGAAGCTATTTCTTTTGTGATGGCGGCTCAAGGCGAAGAAGATTTCAAAGTCGTCAAAGCCCGCTCGAAATATTTGCGCTCGCCCATCGTGATAGCCGTTGGTGCAGCACCTGGCGACTCGCTGCAACGCACCGCAGAAAACCACTACGCAGTAGCTGCAGGCATACAGAACCTTCTCCTTGGCGCCGAGGCTCATGGCCTTGCCGCATTGTGGGGCTCACCGCCCAAAGGCGCCAACGACGCCATTAATGTTGTGTGCCAGTTCCCCGCCGCCACCGAAGTGATGGGGCTCATTTATGTGGGTTACCCCAATGGAGTTGTTGAGTCGCCGGGCAGGCCTACAGCACAGGTGAATTGGTTGTAGCTGGGCTTAGCGCCCAGGTTGGTACGTACCAAAGATCTCGCGCAAGGCATCGCTTACTTCACCCAATGTTGCATTGGCGCGCAACGCTTCTTTCATGGGGTACAGCAAGTTGTCGGTGCCACGAGCAGCAGTTTTCAACTCTTCCAACTTGGCAGCAACAAGTGCCTGATCGCGGTCGGCCTTGAACTTCTTCAAGCTCGCAATTTGGTTCACCTGGAGTTGTGGGTCAATAGGGAAAACTTTCGGCTCTGGTTCTTGGCCAATATTGAACTTGTTCACGCCCACAATGACACGCTCATCGTTGTCGATGGAACGCGCATAGTCGTAAGCGGCTTGCTCAATTTCGTCTTGTTGGAAGCCAGCTTCAATACCGTCTACTGCTCCACCCATTTCGTCGATGCGCGCAATGTATTCCCAGGCCAAACGCTCGACCTCATCGGTGAGGTTTTCAATGAAGTATGAACCAGCGAGTGGGTCGGGAGTATCGGCCACACCACTTTCGTATCCTATAATTTGCTGTGTACGCAATGCAATGCGAGCAGCTTCTTCTGTAGGCAAGCTGAGTGCTTCGTCGTAACCATTGGTGTGCAAGCTCTGTGTTCCACCGAGCACTGCAGCAAGGCTTTGCACCGCTACACGCACAATGTTGTTGAGTGGCTGCTGAGCAGTAAGCGTGCTGCCACCTGTTTGGGTGTGGAAGCGCAATAACTTGCTCGACTCTTTCTTTGCACCGAAACGCTCGTCCATGATTTTGTACCACATGCGTCGTGATGCACGGAACTTCGCAACTTCTTCAAAGAAGTTGTTGTGACCATTCCAGAAAAAACTCAAACGTGGTGCAAAGTCGTCAACATCGAGACCGGCGTCGACTGCTGCTTGAACATAGGCAATGGCGTTGGCAAGAGTGAATGCAATTTCCTGAACTGCAGTACTTCCTGCTTCACGAATGTGGTAACCCGAGATGGAAATGGTGTTCCACTTCGGCACATGCTGTGAGCAGTACGCAAAGATGTCGGTAATGATGCGCATGGAAGGCCGCGGTGGGTACACGTAGGTACCGCGAGCAATGTATTCCTTCAAAATGTCGTTCTGAATGGTTCCACTAATGGCGCTTGCGGGTATGCCCTGCTCTTCAGCTACCAATTCATACATCAACAACAAGATGGCACCTGTTGAGTTGATGGTCATTGAGGTCGACACTTTGTCGAGTGGCAAGTCGGCAAGCAACAAACGCATGTCGGCTAGCGAGTCGATAGCTACGCCAACCTTTCCTACTTCACCTTCAGCGCGTGGGTGGTCGGAGTCGTAACCCATTTGTGTTGGCAAGTCGAATGCGCACGACAAACCTGTTTGGCCTGCACCGAGAAGAAACTTAAAGCGCTCGTTGGTTGAAGTAGCAGTACCGAAACCAGCGTACTGACGCATGGTCCACAACTTGCCGCGGTACATGGTGGGGTAAACACCACGCGTGTAAGGAGGCTTGCCCGGGTCGCCTAACTGCGTGGCTGGGTCCCAGCCCGCAAGGTTTGCACTCGTGTACAAGGGAGCAATGGGAATGCCCGAGTCGGTACGAGGGTCAAGGGAATCGGGGGTGGGAGTACTGCTTGCCATAGACCCAAAATCGTAAGGGTTTCAAGAGTGTTCTCGGCGCGGTATAGCCCGCTTTTCGCAACATTTTGCGCCGAGAAATGATGATTTAGCGCGCAGCCACCACGGAAATCTCCATTCGCCACTCGGGGCGAGCCAAAGCCGGCACAGTGACCAAAGTGCTCGCTGCCAAATGGCCTTGCAACACTGCATCGCGAGCGGCCATTACTACTGCGAGGCGACTACTCAGTTCGCTACCTTGCGCACGCTCCGCAGCGTTCTCCACTACATACGTAGTGATGGAAACAATGTCACGCACTGACAGCTGAGCCTCGGCCAAGATGGCCGAAATGTTGGCCCACACCACCGCTGCTTGCTCGCTGAGATCGGACGGCACAGTTCCATCGGCACGGGTGGGCACCACGCCCGAGGTGAACACCCACGACTCGGCGCTGCTCACTTCAATACCGTGTGCGTATGCCGCTGCGGGCTTTGCCATAGTTGCGGGCTGCAGAATGCGGTTCACTTCAAGAGTTTATGCTCTCGCTCAGGGAACTCTCACCACAAGGTCGGCGGAATAAGGAGAAGAAACCAGTCTTGACTGGGCAACTACAGAGGCACGCACTGCAAGGGTGTATGTGCCACCTCGTTGCAGACCAAAGATAGTGATTCTTTGTACATCACCCGACCAACTCCTTTGCCATGAAGAAATAAATGTCGGACCAGACTGTTTGAAGTCGTAATAAATTTCCGCCCCCTTTGAAGGAGGTGCGGTGAACGTGAAAGTGAGAGTGCCGGAGGAATTAGCACTTCCCACCAAGTTTGTGGGAGCAAGCGGAGCCATTCCATGTTGAACAGTCGCAGCGCTTGATACAACGGTTCCCACTCGAGAGACAAGAGCAATATCGTAGACCGACGCCGATGGAACGCCAGTAACTTGAAACCTGCACGCGCTCGTTCGTTGCACGGTGAGGCCACTCAGCCCAGAAGCCACCTCAACCGTGACGTCTACGCCCGCACCAGCCGATGGAGAACTGCAGTTGATATAAAATGAACCTGCGCCGAATGAATACGTATAGAGATTGGTCGGCGGAAGTGGTGTAGTCACAATTGCAGCACTACTTTGGCTACTTGCGCTACGTCCGTATGCTGCAACAGCAGTGAGGCTAAAGGTGTACGACGTTGCCGAAGCTAACCCAGAAATAGCCAAGGAACCATCACTGTTTTGCACAGTCGTCATATTCGCTGCCGGCGTAGGAGTAACGACATATTGAATATCACCACTCAGCGGTGAAGAAGGTTGCGTGAACTGGAGCGTTGCAGTGGAAACAGAAGTAGCTGTGGCTGTCACGTTCGTTGGCGTTGATGGCGCATAACTGATTGCGCGGATGGGGCGCACCAACTGCGCATTAGTGACCTCTGCTGAAGCCTCTAAATACTTATTTTCTGGATCTGACAATTTGCCCGTAAAGGCAGCAGATGAGCTCGAGAGACTTGATGTCCAATAAGTCTTTCCACTGTGCTCATCAGGCAAACCCTCGAGCAATATTTGCGTCTCTTGAGTAGAAGGCAGAAACCAATCATCAAATGCACCATTTGTGGAGCTCACTGAAAGATCAAGTGCATACCGAGCCGCTATGTAATTACCAAAGATGATTTCTTTCCTTTGCAATGTCAAAGAATTGCTACTTCCCGAACCAAATACTCTTTCGGTTAGCGGCGGAGTTGAACCTCTGGTCATTCTGTAGAAAGTCTTTGATTCCTCTGCATCTAAAGGCGACTCTTCGAGATAACGAAACGGTAAATCGGCAAATTCTTGAGCACCGAGAGACACCGAAGCCGCTGTTGCAGTTTTCTTATCGAAAAAGATGGTTCCCGTGCTTGGCCCTGGGTCACCAACTGTTGCATCGCTCGACACCGAAAGCGTCACTGGGCTGGCATCGAACAAATTGCCAACGGAAATGACGATACTGATGGTTCCATCCGTCACCCCATAGATCTTCAACGCCGAAAACGCTACGAAACCATTCACTGATGCATCATGAGGATACCCATTCAGCCACGCACCATTACTTTCCACAACGGTTGCGTGTACTGGATAGGAAACGTTGTTCACTATGTTTCCTGCAGAGTCGAGTAGTTGTGCCGAAAGGAGTCGCGAAATTCCTGGTTCTGCTACCAATGAACCCGAAGGCATGGCGTTAGGTTCCAGCAATCTGAGACGAGTTGGGACGCCCGGAGTAAGTTCAAAACGATCACTATGTACGACTTCTAATTCTGAACCTGCACTAAAAACAAGTTCTAATGGTTGTGCGATGCCAGTTAAAAAAAGCGATTCCACTCGAATTCTTCCATCTTTATTTGGGGAAATATCGCTGTACCACGTACCAAGAATTCTGTTACGCCGACGACCAAGGTATTCTTCTCCCCCCAACCGAACTCTCACAATCACGTCCGCAGTTGTGGGGTTGCCCCAATCGTCAGTAATTTGCGCTTCAGGGCTTACCCCCATCGTGCCGCCACTTGGCATATCAACTGGCTGCTGAACCATCATCAATTTCACTGCGTCACCAGCGGTGAGTGCAACAGCATCGTCCTCGATTGCAGAAACAATATCCCGGCCATTTTTTACTGAATAAGCGATGGAGAAATTCCCCACTATGCCCGATGCAGTGAGATCGGTGAATGTTGCACGACCTGCGTCGTCGGTGACGGCACTTGTATTACTGAGAATTACATTTCCCTGAGCAACAGATGCGGTAATGACCCATCCAGCTTCACGAATGAGGTTTCCTTCAGCATCGTACGTTTCAACAATTGGTTGCTGTGTGAAGGCTTTGCCACTTGCGGCTCCGCTCGCCGGAGTCACCATACGAACTTCGGCAGCATCACCTGAACTAATAGCAAAAGACTGACTAATAACCGATTGAACTCCCGGAGAAGAAAACTTCAATTGATATAAACCAGCTTTTCCTGCAATGGATAAACCAGAAAAGTTGGCTTGACCATCTGCGTTGATTTCAACGCGTGAAGTGGATGCCGAACTACTGATACGACCTGCGCCAACCACTTCAGCTACAACCTGTTTGCCTGCGCCAGAAACTGCGACATTGCCAGACGCGTCAAGAACCTCTACACGTGGCTGCTGGTTCAACAGGTCACCCGTACGCGCGCCCCATGGCTGCGAAGACATGTGTAATGCAATAGGCGCGCCGGGCGCCAACACAACAAAGTCAGAAATGACTGCAGCCAGCCCACTGGGGATGAAGAGAATTTCGTATGTTCCCACTTGACCCGTAATAGAAAGGTCAGAAAACGTTGCGCGACCTTGTGCGTCGGTCATCACTTCAGTATTTTTGACAGTGGTATCGATGACATTTCGCTGTGCTCCGAGCAAGATCGCCTCAACACGGACTCCCGCCAATGCAACATCTTTACCTTCTTCATCGCGGAGTTGAACCACAGCTGCTTGCGCAAATGGCTCACCATTCACCGCGCCGCTCGGCTGAGTTGCCATGCGAATACCAATTGGGGTGGCTGCGGGTGCTTCCGATTTAGATACGTCAACATTGATGACAGGCTTAGTGCCAGCATCATCTCCATTTGCAGGAACTGTGGTTGTGCTTCCACTTGTTGCATTGGCATTATTTTCCTTCACCAATGACGTAGACAATGAAACTGCGAGCCACACCTTCTTCTTACCCACGGTTGCGCAAACAAACGGGACGCCCTTTTGTGTTTTCACAGCCCCCAGCGAAGTGCACGGCTTCAGCGCAGTCTGAGTAGTGCGAACGAGGAACCACACTTTTGCACCTTTTGAAATGCCACACGTGAACCTCTGAGCCCCTACCGCTTTGGTTTGGCCCAGTCGCTTGCACGCCAGCCCGGCTTCAATGGCGGCGTTTCGCGTACGCGATGAATCGCCTGAACTCTGAGCAACAACCACCCCAAGAGTTGCGAGTACCAACACGACGGCTACCAATACAGTTCCTAAACGGCTACCTTTTTGTTGCATACAGAGTCTCCAAAATCGCTAAATCTAGATTCATCTTAAGTGAGAATTCGAGTCTGCGGAGGTCAGCAATCGGCGTAGTCTGTGGCTATGGCAATTATCGACGACACCACCACTTCCCCCGGTTCCATCGACGGCATTCCCCTGACCCGCAAGGAAGTGAGCCTCGACGGACCACCAAAATTTACGAACAGCGCCGATGAGCGTTTGCATGTGAAGCAACGCCTTGCAGGTGCGTTGCGCGTGTTTGGCAAGTTCGGTTTTAGTGAAGGTGTGGCTGGCCACATCACCGTGCGCGACCCCGAGTTCCCCGACCACTTTTGGGTGAATCCTTTTTCTATGTCGTTTCGCCAAGTAAAAGTAAGCGACCTCATTTTGGTGAACCATCATGGCGACGTGGTGTACGGCAAGCGCCCCGTGAACCGCGCTGCATTTGTTTTGCACTCAGCAGTGCACGCCGCTCGCCCCGACATCAATGCCGCAGCACACTCACACTCGGTATATGGCAAAGCATGGTCGGCTCTTGGCCGCACGCTTGACCCCATTACACAAGATGCATGTGCGTTCTACAACGACCACAGCGTTATTACCGATGCCGCTGGAAAAGTGGTGTTTGAAATTGAAGACGGCGAGCGTTTCGCCGAATGCTTCAGCTCGGGCAAAGCTGCTATTCATCAAAACCACGGTTTGTTTACCGCAGCAGAAACTGTCGATGCCGCTGCGTACTGGTTCATCAGCATGGAGCGCAGTTGCCAAGCACAACTTCTTGCCGAAGCTGCTGGCACTCCCAAACTCATTCCGCACGAATGGGCGCAATACACACGCGACAACACTGCGCACCAAATGGCAGGTTGGTTGAACTTCCAACCATTGTGGGACGACATTTGTTTGTCTGACCCCGACCTGTTCGATTAGGCAGCGTTGACTTCCCCATCACACACGCCTTCACACAACCCACGTCTCAAAGGTTTTGAAGCAGAGTTACTATTCATTTTCTCTGCCTTTGCACTGAACTCGGGAAACGCTATTGCGAAAGCGCAATTCGACAATGTTGCACCAGCAACTATGGCGTGGCTGCGCATGTTTGGGGCCATGGTGGTGGCGGTGTGCATAGTTGGCCCGCGCCGCCTTGCACCCAAACTCTGGACCCGTCAGGAACTGAAAAGCGCGGCATTTCTTGGCTTGTCTACCGGCCTCACCAGTTCATTTTTTTATATGGCTGTGAACCGATTGCCTCTGGGCAAAGGTGTATCGATTGAATTCATTGGGCCCATTACCGTTGCCGCACTTTTTACTCGCACCAGGCGCAATGCTGTAGCACTCGTTGTTGCCGTTACTGGAGTTGCCATTTTGAGTGGTGTGGAACTCAGTGGCGAGCCATTAGGCGTTCTCTTCATTTTCATTGCAGCTATTTTCTGGGCAGTGCACATTGTGTACGCGGGAAAAGTTGCCAATGCGCACGGTGGGCTCGACGGGCTTGCAATGTCGTTTATTTTCGGGGCAATACTTACCTTCCCCTTGGGAGCACCCGACATTGGCACGGCAATTACTCACCCGTACCTCATTGGTTTAGGCATCGTTGTTGGCGCACTCGCGAGTGTGACCAGTTATGGAACCGACCAACGCATTTTGCGCATCGTTACCGTGCGGCACTATTCAGTGATGTTGGCAATGCTGCCAATTGTTGCCACCACATTCGGGTTCATGGTGTTTCACCAAACCCCGCAAGGTTGGGACTACGTAGGAAGCGCGTTGATTATTACCGGAATTATTTTGCAGGAACGCCGGTAAGCACTTTCCACGATGCGGGCATTGCGGCACGCACCTGGCTTGGGGTCATGCGCAACGTGGCTTCAGGAACCATGTCGGCAATAACACGACCCTCGCTGTAATGCGCGGTTACATGTGCAACGCCTTCAAACAATGCACGGCGGCACTCCACTAAGTCGGCTGGTGGCGACGCATCGAGCCAACCCCAAATAGTGAGAGCAATGGTGAGGTCGTGAATGACTGGTGCACGGCTAAACAACGAAGCACGCTTCAACGCGATGTTGATGCAGCCGCGCAATGCGTCGTCGACATGCTCGCCTTTTTGCACTTGCACTTGTGGGCGCAACTTGGCAGCAAGCAGCAACACATAACCCTGGTCGGGGCCTTGGTTTCCTAAACGTGCGCCGCTTGGTTGCAACCCTTCAATTTCGCCCTTGCGGTCGGGCTGCCAAGCAGCCGGAACATGTTCAGGAGATGCGTATGCATGTGCCCGAGCAGCAAAAGAAACAGGAGCGTTACGAGGAGCAGCCATGACCTAAGAGTAGTTGTTATGCCGAGGTGTGCAACAACCCATACACCAATGACTCTTCAAGAGCTTGCCACGATGCTTGGATGATGTTGGCCGACACGCCAATGGTGGTCCATGAACGCTCGCCGTTGGTGGCGTCAATGAGCACGCGGGTAATTGCACCCGTTGCGGTAGCGCCATCGAGAATGCGCACCTTGTAGTCGGTGAGATGCACCTTCGAGAGTTGTGGGAAATGACTGAGGAGCGAACCGCGCAATGCCGAGTCGATGGCGTTCACAGGGCCGTTGCCTTCCGACGTACGAACGAAGCGTTCGTCGCCTAGCCACACTTTCACTGTTGCTTCAGTGGTGAAGGTGCCGTCGGCTGCTTCATCGGTGATGACGCGCATGCTTTCCACATTGAAAAACTCTTGCTTCCAACCTGCGGCATAACGCATGAGCATTTCAAGCGAGGCATCGGCTGCTTCAAAGTGGTAACCCTCGTGCTCAAGGCGCTTCAGGTCGTCAATGACCTGGTTCACTGCAGGGCCGTCCATCTTCAAGCCAAGTTCATCGGCCTTCATTTGAATAGTTGCACGACCAGCCATTTCTGACACCACAAAACGCGTGCCGTTACCTACGAGTTCAGGAACAATGTGCTCATAAGCATCTTTGGCACGAGCAATAGCCGACACATGCAGGCCTGCTTTGTGTGCGAATGCCGATGACCCAACATAAGGAGCCTGTGGGTTGAGCGGACGATTCAACACTTCAGCCACAAAGTTGCTCACCGAGGTGAGGCGCTCCATGTTGGCTGGTGGCAAGCACTCGTAACCCAACTTCAATTGCAAGTTTGGAATGATGGTGGTGAGGTTTGCATTACCAGTGCGCTCGCCCAAGCCATTGAGCGTTCCTTGTACGTGGCGCACGCCGCTTTGCACTGCAGCCATTGAGTTGGCAACAGCACAACCAGTGTCATCGTGGCAGTGAATGCCAAGTGTTGCATCGCCACCTATGTGCTTACGCACTGCGGCCACAATTTCGCCTACTTCACTTGGCAAAGAACCACCGTTGGTATCGCACAACACCAAGTGTGTTGCACCTTTCATGACGGCTGCTTCCAAAACGCGCAACGAGAACTCTTGGTTGTTTTTGAAACCATCGAAGAAGTGCTCCATGTCAACAAGAACTCGCTTGCCATTGCCCTTCAAAAACTCCACCGAGTCGGCAACCATGGCAATGCCTTCTTCAAGAGTGGTTTGCAGCGCGTGCTCTACGTGGTAGTCCCAGCACTTTGCCACAATGCACACCGCAGGGGTTTGTGCCTCAATGAGGTTGCGCAGTGTGTCGTCGTCATCTACCTTGCCGCGTGGGCGACGCGTTGAACCAAATGCCACCAACACCGAGTTGGCAAGCTTCAATTCACTACGTGCACGAGTAAAGAATTCAATGTCTTTAGGGTTCGCACCTGGCCAGCCGCCTTCAATGAAGTGCACGCCTAAATAGTCGAGTTGTTCAGCAATACGAAGTTTGTCTTCCACAGTTGCCGACACGCCTTCCACCTGCATGCCATCACGCAAGGTGGTGTCGAATACTTCAACAAAGTTCTCGTTCTTTGTGCTCATGTGCTTCTTCTTTCTCTACTCGTTTAGTCTCGCTGGAATTACAACGTTTCAAACGGGCCCTAGAACGCAAAAAGCCGCCGAAGTTCGGCGGCCGCGCACGAGGGAAACCCGTGCGCTACGAAATAATAATGATGGATACAGCAATAACAGCGTTGCGGCTGGTGCCGAAAAACTGTGGGGTTGCTGTGGACATCACAAGGAACAGTATGCCCCTTCCCTCGCCCATCGTCAATACCTGCAAGCCCCATAGCAGACTTTTTTCTTGAGGATTACCTGTGGATAAGCCTGTGGGGAATGCTGGGGAAACCTATTTGGCGGGTTCGCACCAGTGGGCATACTCCGGAATTTGGCCACGAACGGCCTTTCCGTAGATCTCTGCCACCTTCAAGGTGATGGGTCCGGGGCATGGTACCGAGCGGTCATCGACCGAGTTAATGGCGCTTACTTCAGCAGCCGTACCCACGCAGAAGATCTCTTCGGCAATGTAGAGGTCGGAACGAGCAAGGTCGCCCTTCACCACTTCATAGCCGAGGTCTTCCAGAATCTTGATGACGCTCCACTGCGTGATGCCTTCCAAGGCACCAGCCGACAATGGCGGCGTGATGATTTTGCCGTTGCGCACCACGAACAAGTTTTCGCCGGTGCACTCGCTGACGAGACCTTCGTTGTTCAACAAGATGGCTTCGTCGTAGCCAGCCTTCAATGCTTCAACTTTTGCCAGCGATGAGTTGGCGTAGTTGGCAACCGTTTTTGCCGCTGGTGGCAACATGTTGTGGTCGAGTCGTTTCCATGAAGAAATTTTCATGCGCACACCCTTGGTGAGTGCTTCTTCGCCGAGGTATGCACCCCATGGCCAGCAGGCAATAGCTACGTCAACGGTGCATGGCAACGTGTTCAAACCCATTTCGCCGTATCCGTAATACGCAATGGGGCGAATGTAACAACCAGGCAAACCAGTTGAAGCCACAGTGTCTTTTGTTGCTTGCACAAGTTCAGCAACGGTGTAAGGAATTTCCATGCCCAAAATTTTTCCGCTGCGCAAGAGGCGTTCGATGTGCTCGGTGAGGCGAAACACTGCTGGGCCTTTTGAAGTTTCGTATGCGCGAATACCTTCGAACACCCCGGTGCCGTAATGCAAAGTGTGTGTGAGCACGTGCACCTGAGCTTTATCCCAGTCGACAAGCGTGCCGTTCATCCAGATTTTTGGGGTAGGGACCAAGGTAGGCATAGCGATTCCTTTCGAGAACGTTCTTAGATTACTTGCTCGCCAAGCGGGCGGCGATGGCGTTTCCAATTTCGACGGTGGTTCCCGTTACAGCAGGCTCACAAGCGCCACGAACACGCTCTGCAGCGGCATTTTCGCCCAAAAAGTCGAGCATTAAGGCAGCCGACAAGATGGCCGCTGTGGGGTTGGCCTTGCCAGTACCCACAATGTCGGGGGCTGAACCATGTGATGGCTCGAACATAGAAGGCCCGGTGCGCGAAGGGTTCAAGTTGGCAGACGATGCCAAACCAATGCCACCACTCACTGCCCCACCAAGGTCGGTGAGAATGTCGCCAAACAAGTTGTCGGTCACAATGACGTCATAACGGTACGGATCGTCAACAAAATAAATGCATGCAGCGTCGACATGGTTGTATGCAGTTTTCACTTGCGGGAAATCTTTGGCAACAATGTTGAACGTGCGCTCCCACAAATCGCCAGAGTAAGTAAGCACGTTTGTTTTGTGTACCAAGGTCACGTGCTTGCGCTCGCGCTTCAT